>ENA-ORRO01002447-ORRO01002447.1-human-gut-metagenome-genome-assembly--contig:-NODE-2447-length-11698-cov-2.511552_pt1 | contig 11698 bp, 7 predicted proteins | sample MGYA00242176_ERZ509136 | MGnify/ENA primary metagenome ERZ509136 (study PRJEB26280, sample SAMEA2338644) | human gut metagenome | biome: human gut; feature: human-associated habitat; material: faeces... | reverse complement strand
CTCCGCCATCATCGTTTCTGGATTTACAGGATTCGAAACGACACTTTTCACACTCCCGATCCATTGGAAACCGATGGCAGTCTTGGCATTCGTCCTGATTTTCCCGACCGTTATCAGTTACCTGTTAATACCGGTCGGACTAAAATATCTGAAAACCACACTGGTGGCCATCTATGGTTACCTGATCCTGATTGTGGCAACCATTACCTCGCTGGCATTAGGACAAGATCGCTTCAGTTGGTCCCAATTAATAGCTGTCCTCCTGATTTGTTCGAGCGTTTATTTCGTTGAAATAGCAGAAAGTAAGGAAAAATCATAAATTTTTCTCTTTCTTTGTAACAACAGCTTTTCCGTTCCCGTCTACTTAATGAACGCTCTCCAATAGCGCGCGTTGAAGAGCCGGAACTAACGGAATAAGTAACGATTAATACATTAGAAAGATGAAAAAATACATCGCAATCCTGATCCTCATCCTATTCTGCCAAGCAGGATATAGCCAGAGCATGGACAAACTGTTCAACGACTTTGCCAAGCAAAAAAACGTAACCCACGTAACGGTCGGCCCGTTCCTGATGAAAATAAGCAGCCTGTTCACCGAGACGATGGGTGTAAAAAGCATCGAAGTCCTTTCTTTCGAGGAATGCGGCAATACCGTCAAAGACGATCTCCGCGCTGCTATCAAGAAACTGAAAGACCCGAATTACGAAACAATGGTCAATGCCAACGAAGAGGGCAACCGCACGAAAGTAATGGTACGTATTGACAAAGACATCATCCGCGAACTGGTAATCTTGACAACCGATGGAGGCGACGATGCCCTGATCCGCATCAAAGGAAAGATCAAACCATCTGACATCGAAAAAGTAATAAACGACCACAAAGATGGATGTTGAGAACTTTAAAAGGCTGTTCCTTCCCCTCCATCCCAAGCTCTTCCGGATTGCTTATGCGCTGGTCGAAAACAAGGCCGATGCCGAAGATATCCTGCAAGATGCCTACTATAAGTTGTGGAGTCGGCGGAATGAACTGACCGATATCCAAAATCCGGAAGCTTTCTGCGTGACGCTGGTCAAGAACCTCTGCCTCGATTTCCTTCGCTCACCTCGTGCTAACAGGCGCGACGCAGATGTCACCGAAGCCGTCACTCTTTCTACCGCTTCTTCACCGGACGAAGAGTTGGAAAGACAAGACAAAGTACAGCAAATCCGCCACCTGATCGACCGCCTGCCGGAAAATCAGCGGCAAGTTCTCCGGTTGAGAGGGATCGAAGACTGTTCGATGGACGAGATAGAACAGATCACCGGCCTGAGTGCCGTCAACATACGGGTGCTACTCTCCCGGGCACGAAAAATAATCCGGGAACAACTTGAAAAATATTATACATATGAATATGGACGATAAAAAGATAGATGAACTGATCAATAAAGCCCTTCAAGAGGAACAAGCTTTACCCGAAGGACTTTCCCGTAGACTGGAAAAGCAGATCGACACCTGGGCTTCCACGGAAGAAAAGAAGACCCGTTCATTGACCCGTAGACGGACTTTATATTGGTTAAGTGGAGTTGCCGCCTCCATCCTGTTGTGCATCAGCTTTTTACAATACAAATCGTCGTATCAAGCTCACGACCGGCTCAGCGACACTTACACCAATCCGAAAGATGCCGCCGCCGCTGCCGAAAAGGCTTTACTCCTACTCTCGCAGAACCTCAACAAAGGCATCAGCCAGGTGGATAACGCCGGGCAGGAGATAGATAAAGTAAACAATATTTTAAACAAACACTTAAACGATTAATCTTATGAAATTAAAGAATACATTCCTGATCCTATTTCTTTGTTGCACCAGCTTGTGCTTTGCCCAGGATAAACTGTTCGAAAAATATGCCGATATGGATAATGTTACATCCGTCTTCATCTCCAAAAAAATGTTCGACATGATCCCTAATGTAGAAAGTGGTGGCCTCAACCTGATGAATCTGAAAGGGAAAATAAACAACCTCCAAATCGTCACTTCCGACAAGCAGGAAGTCCGGGACCAGATGCGAAAAGAATTCAGCAGCCTTATCAGCAAATCACATGAAGAACTGATGCGGGTCAAGGACAACGATACACGCGCCTCTTTCTACATCGTCCAGAACGGTGACCTAATCAACGAAATGATCATGCTGGCCGACACAGATTCAGACTATGTGGTCATCCGGATAACAGGCAAATTCACCTTGCAGGATATACAAGATGTGGCGAAAAGTTTTTCCCAAAACGATAAAAAAGAGGTAACGATCAGTTACAACTAAAACCGGAAAAGTATAAATATCCCGAAAAGATAATTATGCTTTTGTGAATACCTTAGTTCTGGTAGAACTAAGGCTATTCTTGTCTGTTGTTTGCTACCGTGACAAAATTAGCTATATAAAACTACTAGATGTTTTCAAAAATGATATTAAAATTAGTCAAATTGATATTCTTTCAAAAAAGATATTCTCCTTTTTCCCTTCCAGAAGACTCCAATAACCTCCACAGATAAGCCAAAACCGATAATCGAGCCTACTTTTTTACAACTATCCGTACTGTATAGTTCATAGTTCTACCAGAACAAATTCAATTGCAATCTTAAATCATTAGCCTATGGAGAGAAGTAAATAACACACCTAAAAAGTTTTTGTAGAGAAAATTAGAGTATTTCAACTGTTAAATTAAATTTTAATATTATGATCAAATCGATATACAGCAACTTATTGCCTAAAGCTGTACTATTATCAGTATTTTTAAGCCCCGGATATGTGATTTCAAAAGCTCATGCAAACACAGATTCCATCAGTGGTATAGAACAAACGAACGGTAAACTGTCCGGACGGGTTATCGATGCAAAAGGAGAACCTATACCAGGTGCAAACATTTCCGTCAAAGGCACCACCATCGGTACCATTACAGACATGGACGGTAATTTTTCCATTGATGTTAACCCCAATCAAATACTCACCATCAGTTTTATCGGATATGAAACAAAAACAATCCCTGTCTCCAACCAGAAAACATTAAATGTCGTTCTGCAAGAAACTGTAAACCAACTGGACGAACTTGTTGTCGTTAGCTACGGTACACAGAAAAAAAGGGATTTGACCGGATCTGTTTCCAAGATAGATGCAGGAGAATTAGAAAGTTTTCCTGTAGGACAATTTGCCCAAAAACTTCAAGGACAGGTAGCAGGTGTACAAATTAACCAATCTACAGGACAGCCGGGTAAAGGTATGGGATTCCGTATCCGTGGTGCAGCATCTATCAATGGTGGTAGTTCACCTTTATTCGTGGTCGATGGAATCCCTATCAATATGGACCTAAGCAGTATCAATCCGGATGAAATCGAAACCTTTTCCATCTTGAAAGATGCCGCTGCCACTTCTTTGTATGGATCACGTGCCGCCAACGGTGTCGTACTGATCACAACGAAAAGAGGAAAACAAGGTAAAACTCAAGTGGATGTGAATGCTTCATTCGGTATTCAGACTTTAAAGGGACTAAAGACTCCGGATGTTATGAACGGGGAAGAATTTGCCCAATACAAAAAAGAATACTACGAAGATGCTGCCAGATATGAAGGTTATACCGGAGGAGTTCCAGAACAATATCAAAATCCATCCCAATACGGTACTGGTACCAATTGGTATGACTTACTGACACGCAATGCCGCCACACAGAATTACAGTATCAGTGTGACAGCCAATAAAGACAAGTTCAATACAGCTATCGTATTAGGCTACTTCCGCCAAGACGGTGTTATGTACAATTCTAATTTCGAACGTTACTCTTTACGTGCAAACAATGATTATCAAGTAAACGACCGCTTAAAATTAGGACTGAACATAGCTCCCACCTTGCAAATCAAAAACAACCAAAATACAGACGGAGGTTGGCAGATATTAAGTGCTGCGTTCTTGGCTGACCCAACTGTAAATCCTTACGATGAAAATGGAGAACCTATTCTTTCTCTAAACTCTCCAGGGATGTTCCCTCAACCTAACTGGATACGTGTTTTACATGAAAAAACAAGTAAAACACAGGATTTGGCCTTATTAAGCAATGCTTTTGCAGAACTGGATATATGGAACGGTATCAAATATAAATTCCAGGCTGGTTTCGATTTAGGTGCCAAGAACTATAGAGATTTTACACCTTCGACAGCCGGTGGAGCCATGTTTACTGCTCCCCCTCAAAAAGCAAGTGGACAATACAACACCAACTTCCACTATAGTTGGACTATCGAAAATATGTTGATGTATAACCATAAATTCGGAAACCATAATATAGATGCACTGGTCGGTTATAGTGCACAAAAATATTCCAACGAATATAACCAGCTAACAGCAACTGACTTTCCAAGTGATGATATTCCTTGGATGGGTGCCGGTGCTACAAAAAACGGTGACAACAACATCGAGCAATGGGCATTAGCCTCTGTCATCGCACGCGCGAATTATAGCTTCAAAGACCGCTATTTACTCCAGGCGACATTCCGCCGAGATGGTTGCTCCCGTTTTGGGGCAGGCAATAAATATGCAAATTTTCCTTCCATATCCGCCGGATGGATTGTATCTGACGAAGCCTTCATGGAACCAGTAACCAATGTTATGAACTACCTGAAAATAAGGGCCAGTTATGGACTAACTGGTAACTACAACATTGGTAATTACCGATATATTGCGGGAGTTAGCACTTATAACTATGTCTTAGGTGGCTCTTTAGCTCCGGGAAAAGGATTAGGTAATTTAGGGAACAATGCTCTTACTTGGGAAGAAACAAAGCAACTGGACTTAGGTGTCGATATCGGTTTCCTAAACGATCGTATCTATTTGATGTATGACTATTATAATAAAAAAGTCGATGGACTTTTGTATCAAGTCGATATTCCAAGAGCTTCCGGCTTTTCCAACATTTATTCCAATATCGGTGATTACAAAGCATGGGGACATGAAATCACTTTGCAATCTCGTAATCTTGTCGGTGATTTCAAATGGACTACCAACTTGAATATAGCCTTCAACCGGAATGAAATAACCAAAATGGGAACAAACAACACCCCAAAAGGTGGATATTCCAATCAGGAAGATTTCAACCGTTTAGCAGTAGGAGAACCTATCGGTATATTCATGGGATATGTATTTGACGGCGTATATATGACCGAAGAAGAGTTTAATTCCCAACCAAAGCACGCCTCATCTGAGATCGGAACGGTCCGCATGAAAGATGTCAGTGGTCCTAACGGTGTTCCTGACGGTATAATCGACAACAATGACCGTGTAAAAATTGGTGATCCGAATCCGGATTTTATTTATGGTATGACAAATGAATTTTCCTGGAAGAACTTCGATCTGAGCATTCTGATCAGTGGACAAGTAGGTGGTGACATTATCAATTCAAACTACGAACATACCTTGAATATCGACGGTTGTTTCAATGTATTGAAAAAAGTTGCCAATCGTTGGCGCTCTCCGGAAAATCCGGGTGACGGACAGGTTCCGAGAACAAAAGCCGGTACCACGGAATTATTCCGCTTCAATAATAGCAGTTGGGTATATGATGCTTCTTATTTGACCATAAAGAATATCACTCTGGGCTATACAATTCCGATTAAACCGAGTCAATACCTCTCTAAACTCCGGGTATATGTAACAGCTCAGCAATTAGTCACATTCACTAAATACCCAGGTATGAATCCGGAAATAGCCATGAATGAAGATATGGGATGGAACGGTTTAGGAGTAGATCGTACAACTTACCCGGTTCCAAGAACATTCAGTATCGGATGTAACATTTCATTCTGAAAGAAAAACAAATTATAAATTTAAAGCGAAAGATCATGAAAAAGATATTTAGTTTAGTTGTTGCATTGTTGACTTTGGTTTCTTGTTCGGAAGATTTTCTGAATCTGACGCCTCAATATTATCCGAATGATGCGACATTCTTTAAAACTCAAGAGCAATTCACTCAAGCAGTGAACGGAGCCTATTCCGCTCTACGGGGAGTATCGGCAAGACAAGGATACCTGATGGGAGAAATGCGTTCCGACAATACACATTACACCCGCTATAAAGCAGACCGTGGTCTACACATCTTGTATCGTGAAAATATCGCGGATTTTGTTGTAGATGACCAGAACCAATGGACAAATGAAATGTATTATGCATGTTATACGGGCATTTCAAGAGCCAACACCATTCTGAACCGCATTGAAGGGACGACTTTTCCCGATGATTTCAAAAATAAAACGATCGGAGAAGCTAAATTCATCCGTGCTTTCATGTATTTCCAATTGGTGCAATGCTACGGAGACGTCCCTTTGCATCTGGAAGAAGTGACAGGAGCAGACAACGCATTCTTACCTCGTTCATCTGTTAACGATATCTATACAGCCATCGTTGATGATGTGAAAGATGCCATAGAGAAACTTCCTACGGTCAAATTCCCGCAAAATGGTGCTGCAACCAAAGGAGCTGCCAAAATGCTCTACGCTTATGTATTAATGACAAAGCCAGATCGAGATTATGCAACAGCGGAAACGCAGTTAAAAGATATCATGAATATGGGATATGAATTACTTCCCAATTATGCCGATATATATGACACATCCAAAAAGAACGGAAAAGAATCGATTTTCGAAATCCAGTATCAAATGGGAGATCAGGGACAGCAAAGTGATTGGTTATACTACTTTATTCCCAAAACAACGAATGCAGAAATTATTACAGGTGTTCCGGATTGTAGTACGTTACTGACAGGAGGCTGGAATGTTCCGACACCGGAAATGATCGCTTCTTACGAACCTGGAGACCTGCGTGTCGACCCATCTATCGCTGTTGCAGTCGGTACACTGGATGCAGCAAACGCCTTAGTCGTAGCTGATGTACTAAAAGTCGGTGATCCCAAGATCAATGATTATCAAGTTAATTATCCATTTATCAATAAATACCGTCACGCACACTCCAAAATAGAAAATACAGACGATAACTGGCCTGTTTACCGCTATGCGGACTGCCTGTTATTGTTAGCTGAATGTCTGGTGGAGCAAGGACGTGCAGGAGACGCAGCACCCTATGTCAATCAAGTACGTGCGCGTGCAGGTTTACCTGCTGTTACAACAATCAATGCCGAGGTAGTTGCCAATGAGCGACGTCACGAACTCGCATTTGAGAACCATCGTTGGTATGATTTATTGAGAACAGGAAAAGCTATTGAAGTAATGACTGCCTACGGAAAATATATCAAAACGATTGATACGGAACTTCCTGAACGTACCTATCAGATAAAGCCGGAATATTTGCTTTATCCGATACCTTATAACGAGTTGCAATTAAATGACCAGCTCAAACAAAATCCAGGTTATTAATTATCATATTAACAAAAAGACCTTTACTTTTGTAGTAGAGGTCTTTTTACTATTAGCACCATGAATACACAACGTATTATCAAAAACTTTATATATACCGTCGCAGGAGGTATCCTGTCTCTCGGAACGACTGGTTGCAGTGGCAACAAAGCGGAAACGACAGACAGTTTTTCCACTTTGGAAGCCCAGTTTTCCAACCCTTCACCCGAGTACCGTACAGCCCCTTTTATGGTTTGGAACGGAAAAGTTACAGAAATTGAAATCGACCGTATGCTGAAAGACTTTAAAGATGCAGGCTGCGGAGGTGCGTTTATCCATCCCCGTCCGGGCATGATCACGGAATATATGTCGGACGAATGGTATTCCCTCTACCGTTATGCCGTCGATAAAGGAAAAGAGATGGGACTGGACATCTGGATTTACGATGAAAACTCCTATCCCAGCGGCTTTGCCGGAGGACATGTTCCCGAAGATATGCCCGAATCCTACAACCAAGGACAAGGACTTGAGTTGACAAAAACAGATCTTCTGCCTGACAAGACAGACGAATATTTCATCATCCTTAAAAAAGAAGGGGACAAATGGGCAGATATCACGAACGCCCTGAGCCAGCATAAAAAAGCAAAAGGAGAATATTACCTCTACAAAAAGACCTATTTAGGCAAATCAGACTGGTACGGAGGGTATTCTTACGTAGACCTGCTCGTACCCGGTGTGACTGAAAAGTTCATCGACCTCACGATGAAAGGATACGAAAAAACAATAAAGGACGAATTTGGCAAATCTGTTTTCGGTATCTTCACAGATGAGCCCAACATCAGCAGTCCCGGAGGCTTGCGCTGGACACCAGACTTGTTCGAAGTATTCCGGAAACAGTGGGGATACGATCTAAAACCACTACTTCCCCTTCTGGACGAAGAGACGGGCAATTGGAAACAGGTACGTCATAACTATATGGAAACCCTGTTGCAAATGTTTGTCGACCGCTGGTCCAAACCTTGGCACCACTACTGCGAGACGAACAACCTGAAATGGACCGGACACTATTGGGAACACGGTTGGCCGCAAATGAACGACGGACCGGACAATATGGCAATGTACGCCTGGCATCAGGTACCCGCTATCGACACGCTGTTCAACCAGTTCGACGAAACCAACCCGCAAGCACAGTTCGGCAATATCCGTGCAGTAAAAGAATTGCGCAGTGCCGCCAACCAAACAGGTTGTAACCGTACCCTCAGCGAAACTTATGGTGGTGGAGGTTGGGACGAAACTTTTAAAGATTTCAAACGGTTAGGCGATTGGGAGTATGCACTCGGGGTCAACTTCATGAACCAACATTTAGCCCATATGACACTAACAGGAGCACGCAAATACGACTATCCGCCGGTATTCACCTATCATTCTCCCTGGTGGCCCGACTATCGCGAACTGAATGACTATTACGGACGCCTTTCATTTGTTATGAGCAAAGGCATCCAGAAAAACGATATTTTGGTTCTGGAACCCAACTCGACTTTATGGAGCTATTACGTCCATGCAGGAAGTTCCCCGAAACTCATGGAGATAGGAACCAATTTCCAAGCTTTTGTTACAACTTTGGAAAAGAACCAGGTAGAATATGACCTCGGTTCCGAAAACATCATCAAAGACCTCGGAAAGGTAGAAAACGGGCGTTTCATCGTCGGCAATGCCTCCTACTCGACTGTCGTTCTGCCTCCCATGATGGAGACCTTAAACAAGCCTACCTTCAACCTCTTGCAACAATTTGTAGAACAAGGTGGACAGATCATAACCTTCTCCGCTCCCACCCGGATAGACGGGGCTGTCAATGACGAACTGGCCGGACTGTTGACCGGTACAACCGTCACATCACTCCCGGAACTATCCAAAGATGTAATCGCCCGGTATTTCTCTTCCGATAACTTCAGGATTACTTTCAACAGTGGTAACCTGTATCACCATCGTCGCCGGTTTGCAGACGGAGAATTGGTTTTTCTCGTCAACTCTTCTATGGATGAAGTTGTTGACGGCACCCTTTCGACGCAGGGAAAAGCCATGTTGGAAATGGATGCTCTGAACGGGGAAATCTATACGTATCCGTCTTCAAAAGAAAAAGGCATACTAAGTACATCTTTCCGGATCGAACCGGCAGGAAGCCTCTTGCTTTACTGTTCTGACAAGAACCCTAAAAACTATCCGGAACGCCCCGGAAAAGCGGGAAGCAGCCCGGTGACGGCAACAAGCCGGACCACCGTCAGCCGTTTACGCGACAATGCTCTGACAATTGACTTTTGCGATGTTACGGTTAAAGGAAAGACTTACAAGAAACAACATTTCTCCCGTGCCGCCGATATCGCCTTCAAAGCGCACGGATTCACCAACGGCAATCCTTGGAATACCTCCGTACAATACAAACGGAATATCCTCGACCGCGACCACTTTAAGGATGGCGGCTTCACGGCCTCCTATCATTTTACGGTAAACGATGCTTTCGACTATTCCGGTATCAAACTGGTTTCCGAACGCCCCGAACTATTTACCGTAAAAATCAACGGAAATCTCGTGAACGCTCTTCCAGGTGAATGGTGGCTGGACCGTTCTTTCGGCGTTTATCCGATAGGCGGACAGGTGAAAAAAGGTAGCAATACGGTAGAACTCAGCATCAACCCGATGCGTATTTTTGCAGAGATAGAACCGGTCTACATCATCGGAAACTTCTCGGTCGTACCCGAACAAGAGGGATGGAGCATCGGTGCACCACAGGAATCGTTCACACTGGGTAGCTGGAAAGAACAAAAGCAACCGTTCTACTCATGGGATATGAGCTATAGCAAAGAATATACCCTCGATGACCTTACAGGCAGATATGCCGTCAAACTGAACAAATGGAACGGGACGGTAGCAGAAGTATACGTCAACGGACAGAAAGCCGGTATGATCGCCTTCGACCCCTGGCAACTGGATGTAACATCCTACCTGAAAGAAGGCAGCAACACGATCGATGTACATGTGATCGGCAGTTTGAAGAACCTGTTAGGCCCGCATTACCGGAATCCGGCTCCCGGCCTGGCATCTCCCTGGCATTGGAAAAACGTAGACAAACCAATATCCGGAAAAGAATACCAGATGATGGATTACGGGCTGATGGAAGATTTTGAATTAATTCATTAAACATACACGAAAAGAGGGTGCGTGCTTTTCCGGAAAAGCATGGCACCTTTTTCAAAAAAGGACGGCAGCATGAAAAATAGACTTTTAAACATTTGTATCTTATGTATGGTTTTTCCTTTCTTTCTACAGGCAGCGGACACACATTCCGTTTATAACCTGCGATGCGAACAGGAAGAAAACCCGTTAGGAATCGAAACAGGACAACCTTGTTTCAGCTGGCAGATACAGGCACAACAACGGAACTTCGAACAATCGGCCTGGCAGATATTAGTGGCCGATTCTCCGGAAAAACTACAGGCCGGCAATGGAAATATCTGGGACAGCGGAAAAACGCTTTCTTCCGCCTCGATCCTTGTTCCTTTCAAAGGAAAAGAATTGAAAGCAGGACAGACCTACTACTGGAAAGTAAGGAGTTGGGATAAGGAGGACAGCCCTTCCCGCTGGAGCTGTATCCATACCTTCGGCATGGGGCTTCTTTCGGAAAAAGACTGGAGCAATGCCAAATGGATTGCACTGGAAAAAGACAGGAAAGACGAAATCGTCACGATAGGCACGGACTGGCCAACGTGGACCGGGAACTCAAAGGCAAAAAGATCGGTATGTACCGCCTCCCCCAATTCCGAAAAGAATTTACGGTTCAAAAACCGGTAAAACGAGCGACCGCCTATGTCTCCGGACTCGGACATTTCGATATGTTCCTGAATGGAGAGAAGGTGGGTAACAACTTTCTCGATCCGGGATGGACAAAATATGATAAATGTGCGCTGTATGTCACTTTCGATCTGTCCGGACAGCTAAAGCAAGGCGGAAACGCAATAGGCGTCATGTTGGGAAACGGCTTTTTCAATATCCCGCGGGAACGTTATTTCAAACTGCTTGCTTCATATGGCGCTCCGCGCCTCTTGATGAAAATACAAATCGAATATGCAGACGGCAGTACGCAGGACATCGTAACCGGCACAGACTGGAAAACAACCGAAAGCCCCGTTACCTACAGCAGTATTTACGGCGGTGAAGATTACGATGCCACGAAAGAACAGACCGGATGGATGCAACCCGGTTTCGACGACCGTACCTGGAACAAAGCCCTCGACACAGGCTGGAAAACCCGGCTCCTCTCCCAACGCTCCGCACCGCTGACCGTAC
>ENA-ORRO01002442-ORRO01002442.1-human-gut-metagenome-genome-assembly--contig:-NODE-2442-length-11715-cov-2.600686_pt1 | contig 11715 bp, 10 predicted proteins | sample MGYA00242176_ERZ509136 | MGnify/ENA primary metagenome ERZ509136 (study PRJEB26280, sample SAMEA2338644) | human gut metagenome | biome: human gut; feature: human-associated habitat; material: faeces... | reverse complement strand
TTGTAACGTCTGTCAAGATCGAAAAATCGCAGGAAACGAAAGAACACGATGATGTCGACATCATCATCGTGTTAGTGCCGAGAGGCTAACAACCACAAAAGCCCTCGTCGTGCCCTTATTGTAGCATGATCCGCGCCGCGCGTCAAGGGCGGCGTTTTCTTTTATTTTGGATGCAAGAAAATGGCGTGTCCGTCCGTATAACAGGTGAAAGCGCTTTTGAAAAAACGGCCGGAGGTGAAAGCATGACAAAGAAACAATATGGAGATGAAGCGGAGCGGCTGGCACCGTCATTGCGGCGAATCGCCTATTCTATCGTCCGCAACGAGCACGATGCGCAGGATGCGGTGCAGCAGGCGCTGCTTTCCGTCTGGGCACGGCGGGAGAACGTTGATCTGGCGCGGCTTAAACCGTATTTAGCCCGCGCGGTGATCAACGCTTGCCGAGATATCCAGCGCGCGCGACAAAAGGCGATTCCGGTGGAGACTGTGCCAGAGAGCGGCTATGAGCCGCCGGACAGCGCGCTGTATGACGCGGTGGAGCGCCTGCCGGAGGAACTGCGTTTACCGTTGCTGCTGCATTATATGGAAGGGTATAAGCTGGCTGAAATTGCCGGGGCACTGGGGCAGAGCCTGCCGCAGTTGACCAGTCGGCTGTTTCGGGCAAGAAAGCTGCTCAGGCGGATGCTCGAGGAGGTGGAAGCATGAAACAATTCAAGATGCCCTCAAAGCGGGAATTTCAGGCGATGTATCCGCCGGGAAACGATGCGTTTGATTGCGCCGTTCGCGCAACCCTCGACGCGCTGCCGGAGAACAGCCCGAATAGAATGCGTGTAAAGCGAAAGATGTCCGTCGGGCTGGCGGCAGCGGTGATTCTGGTCTTGGCGCTGACCTGCGCGGCGGTTGCGGCGGGGCTGGGCGTTTTTGGAAGGCTGGCGGAGCAAACCGCCAACAAGGGCTATTCGGAATTGTATCGCGCGCTGGATGAAAAAAGCGTGAGCATGGATGAAACGCTGAATACGGGTGGACAAACGTTCCGGCTCAAGCAGGCGTATGCGGATGAAAACAGCCTGTTTGTGGCTTACGAGATGACGAATATGCGGCCTGTCGTCGATTATACATGGATGCCGACAACGGAAGAACTGGCCCAGGTTGAAACGCAGAAGGCTGTTGCGGAAGAACTGGCGCAGATGGAGCAGATGGACGACGTTCAGCCGGATAAGGGCAATGAAGAACGCGACGCGATGATTCGCAAACTGCTGGAGGACGGCGCGAAAAACGGCGCGGCAGGCGCAATTTGGAAAATTGCTTATTTGAGCGACGGCGCATATCTGGCCGGGACGGACGAATATCTGAATATCCTTTCCGGCGACGAAACGCTGCGCGAGGATGGCACGATGATCGGGGTAAAGGAGCTGGAACTGCCCGAAAAACTGAAAAATGAAACATCGATCGCGATAGAGTTTGTGCTTTATCGAGCGACGGAATATGATTTCTTTGACGGAAAGCGCTGGGTGCAGAGCATGGAAGACAGAACGGAACAGCGCATACGGGTTGACGTGCCGCTCAATGCGAACGAGAAGGCGGCGGTCTATCATGCGGAAAGGACGTTCCCGACGTACAGCGTCGCGGTGGATGTGACGATTTCAGACGTCAAAATCCATGTAAAGGCAAATTTGAAGAGCCTTGACGGCCATCCGCTTGGCCGAGAGAAATGGACGCCGGGCGAAATGATGGACGGTGGGCTTTATCTCGACGGACAGCCCATGCATGTGATTTCCGGCATGGACGAGGGGCTTGAAACAACGGATTGGACGATGGAAAACGATTATACAAAGCCGGAACAACTCCCCGAAAAGCTGGAATGGATTCCGTGCTATTACACGGAAACGGGAACGGATGAGCGCCTCGAAGAAACCGTGACCATTTGGCTTACTCAGCCGTAACGATATCAAAAATCCGCCCGGTATCGTCGTGATACAACCGGGCGGATTTTTTGCGATTATATACTTTTTTGCTTTCAACCATTTTGGAAATCGGGGAGACGACCCAAAGCGTTCGCCGCGCGGCGTTCAATTCGCGCCGGGCTTTTTTGCTGAGTTTTTCCTTGGGGATAAAACGGGTGGACATGCAATCACGACCTTTCAATCGGCTCGAAAAGACTTCTTCCGGCGCCGTTCTTGTGCCGGAAAGAAAGCTATGATATAATGCCTTTGTCGGCTTTGCCGACAGGCATGGCGAGGGCTTGACACCGGAACACCCCGGATTCTGACCGGAGGGAGGTGAGAGCCATCAAAGCAAAAGAAACGACCACGATTACGATCCGACAGACGCTTGTAACGTCTGTCAAGATCGAAAAATCGCAGGAAACGAAAGAACACGATGATGTTGAGGTCATCATCGTGTTAGTGCCGAGAGGCTAAGACGATTAAAAGCCCTCGTCGTGCCTTTATTGTAGCATGATCCGCGCCGCGCGTCAAGGGCGGCGTTTTATTTAGGCGCAATCATTCGGTCGGGGCGCGTTCAGATTTTTCCGTGCCTTTTCGCGTAAACGAACGAATAGACGAGCGGCGAGAGGGACGCGACAAAAATCGCGGCGACCCAGACGACGGCTGCATGGCTGAGGAAGACGGAAAGCAGCGTGACCACCCCGGCGATGATCCATACATAGCCCGCGAAACGGTGGGTGTGATTCCAGTTATCTTCGTCGTCAAGCGTCCACGGGAGGCGGATGCCCACGGTGTAGTTATGGCGGCACTTGGGCAGATAATTGCCGATGGCGATGAAGAGCAGGCCGACGAAAACCATGCCGAAACGCGAGACGTTGATGGCAAAGCCCAGCGCGCTCAGATACATGGACAGGCCGGCGAACAGACTGACGGCGGGGCAGACCCACAGGATGAGCTGCGCCATCTTCTCGGAGATATTCTGCTTTTTGGGATCGGCGCGCAGCATGACGGCGCAGAAGAGCTGCATGGCGAGGATGAACAGCGGGAGGCCGATTACCGCGAACGGGCGGCCGGAATAGTCGTCCGCCGTGCCGCTGAAATCGAAATGGGTGGGCATGCGCTCGGGCAGGCGGTTCCACAAGGCGAGGCCGAAAAACATCGGCAGCAGGATGACGACGCAGGTAACAAGCAGGGTGCGTTTAGGAATGGCTTTCATGGTTGTCTCCTTTCAGTTGAGAGAGCCAGAGCATGACCTCCTCGACGACGGAGGTGTTCAGCTCATAATAGATGAAGTTTTTTTCGCGCGTTTCGAACACGAGATCGGCCTTTTTCAGCACGCTGAGGTGATAGGAGACCGTTGCGCCCGTCATCTCAAAATGCCCGGCAATTTCGCCCGCGCTCATGCGCCCGCCCCTGAGCAGCAGCAGGATTTCCCGCCGCGCCGGGTCGGAAAGCGCTTTGAAGGTTTCGGCAAAGCTCATAGGCGACGTCCTTTCAGGATTTCTATTTAGAAAAAAATCTAAATGGCGGATGCTTGAATTATAGCAGGAATGGAGAAGGCTGTCAATGGGTATTTAGAAAATTTTCTAAATTGAAACGCCACTGTAACTCCATCAGTCACGGCTATGCCGTGCCAGACCTTCGAAGAGGGAGCTCCAGACTGTAGACAAAAAGGGTACTTTCGCGAGTCGAAAGTACTCTTTTTGTCTACAGTCTGAAGCCACCGGCTTCGCCGGTGGTTTTGACTCATTTGACTTTATTTTACACTGCGCTTTTTCTTGCTGCTGATAACGGCTGTTGCGGTTATTGCACCACCGCTGACAAGCAGCAGAACAAACCATAAGGCAAGGTTGCTATTATCACCGGTTTTCGGAAGGTCAGTTGGTTTGGCTGTTCTGTTTCTACCATTTCTACCAGTGCCAGCGCTATCACTGTTTTTACTCCATTGAGCATAAAGCATGGTATCTTTGTCAGTCAATGTAAAACTATCGCCTGCTTTGTAAGCGGTACCCTTGCCATCTGCCTGTGTATTCCAGCCGGTAAAGGTGTAGTTGTTACGGGTAAATTCGTTCTGAGCAACTGTCACGATTTTTCCCGCTGCACCAGTTGCTGAATCTATTGCTCCTTCGCCGCCATTTGCATCATAAGTCAACTTAACATGATATTCCGTGATATTTTCCTCATATCCACAATACGTGCATTTTTTTGTTCCATCGCGGGTTATCGTGCCATCTTCGTTTGCAATCCACTCACCGTAGGTAGTTTCAAGCGCATTATCCTTATAGCCTTCGGCATGCAGACTATTATTGGAACCAGCAACATGATTGTCGTACGTAACGCCATCTGCCGTCACACCGCTGTTGTGGTATGCCTTGGCATCAACCATTTTGCCTTCCTGCCAAACGGTAGTGTTACCGAACTTTACAATAGTTCTGCCTGTATTATTGCCGGGTTTACCGCCATAGCCAAACAAACGAGAGCAGGTTATTTTATCTGTATTTACCCCGTTTACAACATTGTCGCCGGAAATATTGATGACATACTTATGATTCCCCATATTGCTGTCATCGATGTTCAGCACTGGTTTCAGAGACAGACCGGAATTTTCGACTGTACAACCGTTGAAATTTACTGTGATGTCATTCTTTCCTGCACTATAATCGGTGTAGACATTGATGACTTTGCCAGAGGAATTAAACGTGCAGTTATCGAAAGTCATCACGGGAGAGCTGTATGTCCAGATGGCGTAATCTTTATTTGGGCAGTTGAATGTGGTATTTCTGAATGTTGCAGTCTGATAGCCCCAGTAGAAAGTCTTGCCGTTGATTACGCAGTTTTCAACAATAGTATTGTTGGCGCGGATAAAGCCAAGGTAATCTGCGCTGCCCGAACGGAGCGTCATATTTCTAAATGTAATTGTTCCTGCCCCGTCAAAACTGTAATCACCGTTGTACTCTGTACCGAAATTAGCTGGATCAGGAACTTTTGCACCGATATTCCACCCTGTTTTATCAGTTCTCTGACCTACAAATGTCAGGTTTTTACCCTTGGTGTGTCCCTCGCTGGGAACCTTGTACAGTGTGTAGTTGCCTTCACTCAGTTGGATGGTATCGCCACTATTTGCAGCAGCCACAGCCTTAGCTACCGTCTTATAAGCTTTGTCACTGGTTGTACCGACTCCCTCCTGCGTATCATTACCTTTTATCGCATCCACGTAGATTGTTTTGCCGCCGACAGGCTCATCCGCAAATACGCTCGGTGTGATTGAAAACACCAACACCAACGCCAACAAACACGAGAGAACCCTTTTCACTTCCCTTTTTCTTTCCATCGTACTTCAGACACACGCTCCTAATTCTTCATAAGAGCCGAGCCCATTCCCTCCTTTTGAATTTTGATAAAGTGTACCTTTGCAAATTTTTATGAAGATACAATTTGCAATAATATATCTTACATTATACACTAAAATTCAGAATTTACAAGGGGAAACACGATTATTCTAAGGCAAAATTTCACTTTTTTTCGACCTTTGCAATGGTACACTTTCCCAAATTATTGATTCGTTTCATTTAAGCAGTGTTTTCAAATTTCCGAGCTTTGTCATAGAATGTTCCAACAGGCATATTACAAGCTTCCGCCGCTTGTTTCAGCGTCATTTTCTTCGCACGCCATTCTGTTCCCGAAAAAGAAAAGCCACCATCGCTTAGAGGGACGTTTTCTATCGTCGCCGCCTGCGGCGGATTCAGACGGTGGAAAACGCTGCAGGTTGGCACGACGAAGTCGTGACGGAAGGAGAAAGAAAGCTTCACGCCCTCGGCATTTTCCGCACCACGACCGCGTAGCAGACGACGAGCGCGAAAAGCGTCGCCGCCCAGGAAACAGGATAGGAGAGATAGAGCGTATCGAGGGTCGGGGAGGCGGCGAAGGCCGTATACAGCCAGACCACGCGCAGCAGGCAGATGCCGCTCAGGCTGGTGATGGTCGGCAGAAGGGAATAGCCGACGCCGCGGAGCTGGCCGACGAAGGTATCCTGCATGCAGAAGAGGACATAGAGCGGCATGTTGTGGCGCACGCGGACGAGGCCGCTGGCGATGACCGCCGGATCGGTGTTGAACAGCGCGAGCAGCGGCGTGCCGAACGTGTAAATCAGCAGGCCAAGCGTCAGGCCGCCGACGAACGTGGCCGCAAGGCAGACGCGGAGCACGCGGCGGACGCGGGCATATTTCTCCGCGCCCATGTTCTGGCTGGAGAAGGTGAGCGCCGCCTGCGAGATGGAGTTGGAGACGGTGGTGGCGAAGCCCTCGATGCTGGCGGCGGCGGTGTTGCCCGCGATGGCGGCCGCGCCGAAGGAATTGATGGCGGACTGAATCAGCCCGTTGGAGATGGAGAACATGCTGCTTTGCAGCCCCGCGGGGATGCCGATGCGCAGGATCATCGAAAGCGAGCGGCGCTCGATGCGCGTCTTTTTCGGCTCAAAGCGAACGTCGCCGTGGCTGGTGATGAGGCTGGCGAGCACGAGCGCGGCGCTGATGGTCTCGCTGACGACGGTGGCGATGGCCACGCCTGCGACGCCGAGCCTGAGCCCGGCGACGAGCGCCACGTTGAGGACGACGTTGACCAGACCGCTGACGGTCAGATAATACAGCGGGCGCTTGGTATCGCCGACCGCGCGGAGGATGGCCGCGCCGTAGTTATAGACGAGGCTGGCGGGCAGGCCGACGGCGTAGATGTTCAGGTAGAGCTGCGCGCCGCCGACCACGTCCGCCGGGCAGCCCATCATTTCGAGCAGCGGACGGGAGAGGACGAGCAGCAGCACGCCCAGCGCCGCGCCGGAGAGCACCGCCAGCGCCATGGAGGTATGCACCGCGCGGTGCACGCCGTCCCGGTCGCCGGCGCCGGCCGAACGGGCGACGGCCACGGACGCACCGACGCTCAGCCCCATCAGCAGGCTGACCAGCAGATGGATGAGGGAGGTCGTCGCGCCGACGGAAGCCATCGCGACGGAATCAGCAAAGCGCCCGACGACGATGATATCCGCGGAATTATATAGAAGCTGGAGCATGCCGGAGAGAATCAGCGGCACGGCGAAGGCCAGCACGTTGGGCAGCAGCGGCCCGGCGGTCATCTCCACCTGACGGTGCGAGCGATGGGCAAACAAAGCGATCACCTCAATCCTGGAGCAATGCGAACAGCATAGCACAACGCGCGGGGAGCGTCAAGGCAATGCAGCAAACAAAAACCGTACTTGCATTTCAGCAGTATTTTGGATATAATAAAGGGGAATACAGGAAAAATATCGACTGATATGAATATGTGACGAGGTGCATGAATATGAAAACCGTGACGATTCGCCTGACGATGATGACGGACAACGTGAAAAACTTTGTCCGCCTGGTCAATCGTTATCCATATGATATGGATTTGCGCTCGGGGCGCTATGTGGTGGACGCCAAATCCATCCTGGGCATTTTCTCGATTGATCTCTCCCGACCGATCACCATGACGATTTACAGCGACGACTGCGACGACCTGCTCCGCGATCTGGACGGCTATCTGGTCAAGGACGGCGAGGAAACCGCCGCGAAATAAGGGATGGAGGTGCAGCCCATGCCGCTTGATGTGCATGCTACGGAAGAAGAGGACAAGCTCGTGGTGCTGTCGTCTTTGAACCGCCTCGGCGGCTGCACGGAGGAACAGCTTCTGCGCTTTCTGGTTGAAAACGCGCTGATGAATCAATTTCAGTTTTATCTGGCGCTGGGCGGGCTGAAAGAGGCGGGCTTCATTCGCGAGGCGCGCCATCTGGAAGGGACGCTGCTGATTCTGACCCCGCAGGGGCGCGAGAGCGTGGAAATGTTCGCCTCCCGCATCCGCGCTTCTCAAACGGAGAAGCTGAACGTGAACGCGCCCGCGTGGAAGCGGCGCATCCGCGACGAGCTGCAAATGCCCGCTGCGTGGCAGGAGACGGACAACGGCTTCGCCGTCACGCTGCGCGCGCTGGAGGGCGGCGCGGAAATCTTCTCCATGACGCTGACGGCGGCGACCAAAGCGCAGGCAAAGCGGTTTTGCAGCAGATGGTCGGAGAAAGCGCCGTTTCTGTATCAGACGATCATGGAGCAGCTCGGCGAGGCGGAAAGCGAAGAAAAAAATTCGTAAAGCCTGCAAGGAAACAAAAAAAGAAGACAAAAAGCAAAAAAAACGGAAACGTTCGACGGAAACGGCAAAAGGGGCGCGTAAAAAGCGCCCGACTGCCCGCGCCCGCCGGACGTTTTTTTGCGCGTATGAGAAAATGCGCAAAGTCGCCCGCGCGGGCATGGCGTGGAGAAGGCAAAAAACGATCGAACGGCGGATTATCATGCGGAAAGTTCGTAAAAAACGGGCTCGAATTTGGCGAAATTGACAGAGTAAAGAAAAGAAATTATCCAAAAACACTTCCATTTTTTCATACATTCTGATATAATGAGCATCAGATGCGGGCGGGCGCGAAACAAGCCGCCTGAAAAACAGCCGAAACAAGGCTTCAAAGGAGGAACGATTTATGAAGGACTACATGGTGAAGGACATACGCAACATCGCTGTATTGGGACACGGCTCTGAAGGCAAAACGACGCTGGTTGAGTCGATGCTCTATGCTGCCGGCGTGACTGACCGCCAGGGTCGTGTCGAGGATGGAAACACGGTCAGTGATTACGATCCCGAAGAGATCAAGCGTCATATCTCCATCAGCGCGTCCGTGGCGCCGATTGAAATCCACGGCAAGAAGCTCAACCTCATTGACGTTCCCGGTTACTTCGATTTTGCGGGCGAAATGTCCGGCCCGCTGCACGCCGTGGAGGGCGCGGTCATCGTTCTGAGCGCCGCAACGGGCATCTCCACCGGCTTTGAAAAAGCATGGAACGCGACCGCGAAGCATGGCCTGGCGCGCATCATCGCCGTTTCGCAGGTCGATCGTGAACATATCAATTACCGCAAGGTGCTCGACGATCTGCGCAGCACCTACGGCAACTGCATCATCCCGACGGTTCTGCCGATCGGCGAGGGCACGTCCTTCATCGGCGTGGTGGACGTTTTGACGGGCAAGGCCTTCACCGGCGCGGGTAAGGATCGCCGCGAGATCCCGATTCCGGAAGAGATGGAAGCGCTGGTCGAAGAAGCGCGCGAGGCCTGCAACGAGGCGGCGGCGAGCACCAGCGAAGAACTGATGGAAAAATTCTTCGACGAGGGCAAGCTGAGCGAGGAAGACATGCTGCGCGGCCTTTCCGCGGGCATTTACGAGGGCAGCATCGTGCCGGTCGCCCCGGTTTCCAGCCTGAACGGCATCGGCGTGCGCCCGCTGATGTATGAGCTGGCCATGTACATGCCCAGCCCGATGGAGCACACCTATCACGGCATCAACCCCAAGACCAAATCCATGCACATCCGCCACGCGGACATGAGCGAGAGCTTCACCGCGCAGGTGTTCAAGACCATCGCCGACCCGTTCGTGGGCAAGCTGTCCCTGATTAAGGTCATCTCCGGCGTGCTGACCCCGGCGACCCCGCTGTTCAACGCGAACGCGGACAAGCCCGAGAAGGCGGCGGGCATCTTCATGGTGCGCGGCAAGAAGCAGATTCCGGTCGGCATGCTCTGCGCGGGCGATATCGGCGCACTCAGCAAGCTGCAGTATACCTCCACCGGCGACAGCCTCTGCGAAATCGGCAAGGTCGTTCAGTATGACAGCATCGACTTCCCCGCGCCGCAGATTTCTCTGGCGGTATACGCCAAGAAGGCGGGCGAGGAGGACAAGGTCTTCTCCGGTCTGGCGCGCCTGTGCGAAGAAATGCCGGATGTGATCGTCGCCAAAGACCCGATGACCACCGAAACGCTCATCAGCGGTCAGGGCGAATTGGAGCTTGAAATCGTGCGCCAGAAGCTGCAGAGCAAGTTCGGCGCGGACGCCGTGTTCAAAGACCCGAAGATCGCTTATCGCGAGTCCATCCGCAAGACGATTCAGGTGCAGGGCCGTCACAAGAAGCAGAGCGGCGGCCACGGCCAGTTCGGCGACGTGTGGATCGAGTTCTCCCCGGCCGAACCGGGCACGGATTTCGAGTTCGTCGATGCGGTGGTCGGCGGCGCGGTGCCGCGCAACTTCATCCCGTCGGTCGAAAAGGGTCTGCGCGAGAACCTCGTCAAGGGCGTGCTCGCAGGCTTCCCGATGACGGGTCTGCGCGCCAAGCTCTACGACGGCAGCTATCACCCGGTCGATTCCTCCGAAATGGCGTTCAAGACGGCGGCGCGCATCGCGTATAAGCAGTGCATCAACGCCAACCCGGTGCTGCTCGAGCCGATCATGCACGTGGAAATCAGCGTGCCGGACGAGTACATGGGCGATATCATGGGCGACCTGAACAAGCGCCGCGGCCGCATCCTCGGCATGGAGCAGAGCGACGGCAAGCAGCTGATTATCGCCGAAGTGCCGCAGGCCGAAATGTTCAAATACGCAACCGATCTGCGCTCCATGACGCAGGCGAAGGGCGCGTTCAAGATGAACTTTGAGCGCTACGAAGAAGTGCCGCAGGCCATCTCCAGCAAGATCATCGAGGCGCATAAGGCCGATCTCGCGGACGACGAGGAATAATTTTCTCCCCTAAGTAAAAAATAAGCCGGTCAGCGGATAAGGCTGACCGGCTTATTTCTGTGTACCGCATTGAAAAGAAAACGAAAAAATGATATAATAACAGTAAATGAGAAAATCCAAATTATGCACAAAATCCTGTAACGGGCGCGCGATGCGCGCCTGACTCCTTCAGTCAGCTTCGCTGACAGCTCCCTCGAAGAGGGAGCCTTTTTATCAGATCATTTTCCGTCTAAGCAATAAGTTGCGCCGTACCCGTAGGGACGCGCATTGCGCGTCCGCGTTTTGTGCAGAATTTGCTTTTTGCTCAATTATTGTAATAGCCTAAACGGAAGCCGATGTTTGAAAAAGGAAGTCTAAAGGCGGGACTTTTTAAGTTTTGAAGGCACGGACGGGCAGAAATGCCCGTCCGTTTCTATATGTTTTGCTCAAAAACGCAACGCAAATTTCACCGGATTGACAAATTCTCTTGACATGCGGTTCAATCAAATGTAAAATAGAGATAGTCAGAGTGAAAGCGTGTGCAGATTTATGCTGTGCTGGACATTGCGCCGGGGAAAAGCGGGGTGCGTTTAGGCCGACTTTTCCGGGCGTTTGATACATCAAAACTGAATAGGCGGCAAAGCCGCGGCGGGGTTCTTGTGCCCCGACGATGGCATGGTTCTTTGCGCCTAATTTGTATTGTTTATCGCCAGAGGCAGGCGTCGATCTGTACCCTTTTTTCTTGGACGATTGATTGAAAGAAATTAAGAATCCAAACAGAAGGAGAGTGAAGCAGATTGGCGTCGTTTATTTTTACCCTTTTGGCGATTGCAGCCGCGCTGGCCGCGGGCGTTGCGGCAGGCTACATGTATCGCAAGAACGTGCAGGAAAAGAAAATCGGGCGCACCGAGGAATATGCCCGTAATCTGCTGGACGACGCGCAGCGCCGTGCGGAGGAGAAGAAGAAGGAAAGCATCCTCGAAGCGAAGGAAGAGGTCATCCGCCTCAAGAACGAGCTGGATCGCGAGATTCGCGACCGCCGCGCCGAGGTGCAGCGCAGCGAGCGCCGCGTGACCCAGCGCGAGGAAACCCTTGACAAAAAGGCGGACAACCTCGACGCGCGCGAGACCGGCCTGGAGCGCAAGCAGAACGAGCTGGATCGCCTGACCGCCGAGGC
>ENA-ORRO01002441-ORRO01002441.1-human-gut-metagenome-genome-assembly--contig:-NODE-2441-length-11716-cov-3.714090_pt1 | contig 11716 bp, 9 predicted proteins | sample MGYA00242176_ERZ509136 | MGnify/ENA primary metagenome ERZ509136 (study PRJEB26280, sample SAMEA2338644) | human gut metagenome | biome: human gut; feature: human-associated habitat; material: faeces... | reverse complement strand
CCGCCACCGTGCCGAAGCGCACGAGCAGATCCTTCGCCGTCTTTTCGCCGATGCCCGGCACGCCGGGGATGTTATCGGACGTGTCGCCCTTCAGACCGTAAAAATCGGGCACGAGCGCCGGCGTGATGCCGTGATACAGATCGTCCACGCTCTCGGGCGTCATAATCGCCACGTCGGACAGGCCCTTGCGGGTCGAGACCACGTTGACGTGCTCGGTCACGAGCTGATACATATCGCGATCACCGGTCACCAGCAGCATGTCACAGCCGGCTTGCTCGCCCAGGCGCGCCATAGTGCCCAGGATGTCATCGCCTTCCCAGCCCTCGGACTGCAAGATCGGCACGTTGAGCGCGGCGAGCAGCTCCTTAATCATGGGAAACTGCGCGTGCAGATCGGGGTCCATGGGCGGACGCTGGGCCTTGTACTGCGGCAGCATCTCCATGCGCACACGCGGCTTGCCCTTGTCAAACGCCACGACCACACCGTCGGGGTTAAAGGCGTCAATCATCTTGAGGAACATATTCAAAAAGCCAAAGATCGCGTTGGTGGGGCGACCGTCCGGCGCGTTCATGGTGGGCGGCACGGCGTGGAAGGCGCGATGCATGAGCGAGTTGCCGTCGATGACGGCAAAGGTACGGCGCTTGTCAGACATATTGAATACCTCGCTTTGGGCTGGGCACGGTTTGCTCACTCCAGTTTACACGCTCCCCGCCCCGCGGCCACCGCACATCAAGCTCCCCCGCCACCGCGCGCCCGCGCGTGATACGATGGCTCACGGTACATCAACCAGCACGATCGATCCGAAAGGAGCCTGCGTCATGGAGCGTCCCTGCGCATGGAAAAAGTACACGCCACAGCAAATCGAGGAGCTCGAGGAGCTTTGCCGCGGCTATAAGCAGTTTTTGAGCGAGAACAAGACCGAGCGCCTGTGCGTCAAGACCGGCATCAAGATGGCCGAGGAGGCGGGCTACGTCAATCTGGAGACCGTGATCGCCGAGGGCCGTGCGCTCAAGGCAGGCGACAAGGTGTACGCCGCCAACCACGGCAAGGACCTTATGCTCGTCAACCTGGGCACCGCCCCGCTCGAGCAGGGCTTTAACATCCTGGGCGCCCACGTGGACTCGCCGCGCCTGGACCTTAAGCAGAACCCCGCTTTCGAGGCCGGCGACATGGCCTATCTCGACACGCACTATTATGGCGGCGTCAAGAGCTACCACTGGGTGGCCTCCCCGCTTGCACTCGTGGGCGTCATCTGCAAAAAGGACGGCACCACCGTCGACATCAACATCGGCGACAAGGCCGACGATCCGGTCTTTACCATCTCCGACCTGCTGATTCACCTCTCGAGCGAGCAGATGGCCAAGCCCGCCAAGGACGCCGTCGACGCCGAGATCCTCGACGTGATCGTGGGCGGCCGCCCTGTCAAGTTTGACGAGGACGACAAGGACGCTCCCAAGGAGCCCGTCAAGCAGATGTTCCTGGACATCCTCAAGGAGCAGTATGACGTCGAGGAGGAGGACTTCCTCTCCGCCGAGATCGAGGTCGTGCCCGCCGGTCCCGCCCGCGACATGGGCCTCGACCGCTCCATGATTCTGGGCTATGGCCACGACGACCGTGTCTGCGCCTATCCGTCCATGCTCGCCCAGATCAACGTCGCCAACGTGGAGCGCACGAGCATCACACTCATCGTCGACAAAGAGGAGATCGGTTCCGTGGGTGCCACTGGCATGACAAGCCGCTTCTTCGAGAACACCGTCGCCGAGATCATGACGCTCGCCGGCGAGGATAGCCCGCTGGCCCTGCGCCGCGCGCTCGCCCGCAGCCGCATGCTTTCCTCCGACGTGTCCGCCGGCTTCGACCCGGGCTACGCCGGCAAGTTCGAGACCAAGAACGCCGCCTTCATGGGTCGCGGTCTGTGCTTCAACAAGTACACGGGCAGCCGCGGCAAGGGCGGTTCAAACGACGCCGACGCCGAGTACGTGGCCCTCGTCCGCGACATCATGGACGAGGCCGGCGTGGACTTCCAGACCTGCGAGCTCGGTCGCGTCAACGCGGGCGGCGGCGGCACCATCGCCTACATCATGGCCAAGTACGGCATGAACGTCATCGACTCCGGTGTTGCCGTCCTGTCTATGCACGCCCTGTGGGAGGTCGCCAACAAGGCCGATATCTACGAGGCCTATCGCGGTTACAAGGCCTTCCTCGAGCGCGCCTAACCAACCCTTCATCAGTTGCGGTGAAATACGGACTAAACTGGCCCATAAACGGCCAAAACAGACCGTATTCCACCGCAACTTCCTTTTTGGCAGAGGAGAGTTCATGCTGCAGGTCATCATTTCGCCCGCCAAGCAGATGCGCGCGGCCCAAGATGCTTTTGAAGTCCTGGGCATACCGCCTTTTGCGCACGAAACGGCTCGCCTCCACCGCGCACTGCTAGATATCGAACGAAATGAAGGCAGCGGCGGCCTACAAGCGCTATGGAACGTGAGTGACAAACTGCTGGGGCCTTGCCTCAACACCCTGCATGAGTTCGGGCCCATCCTGAAAAACAGCAATCTCGACAATCCCGAACTCGCCCGTCACCTCTCCCCTGCCGTCATGTCCTATCACGGCATTCAATACCAGAGCATGGCGCCCGAGGTGATGGATTCCGCGCAGCTCGCATGGCTGCAAGACCATCTGTGGATCCTCTCGGGCCTTTACGGATGCGTACGCCCCTTTCATGCCGTTGAACCGTATCGGCTGGAGATGGGCGCGAAGCTTGCCGTCGACGATGCCCGAGACCTCTACGCGTTTTGGGGCGACAAGCTCGCACGGGTCATCGCTCCGGCGGGCTCCAACGCTACGATCGTCAACCTCGCCAGCGCGGAATACGCCAAAGCCGTTCTGCCCCACCTCGCGGGCGACACCACAGTCGTCACGTGCCTCTTTGGTGAAGGCATCCGCAACGGCAAGCCCATCCAGCGCTCGACCGCCAGCAAAAAGGCGCGCGGCTCCATGGTGCGTTGGATGGCAGCAAACGGACTCGAGGACGCCGGCCGTCTCACCGAGTTCAACATCGGCTATCGCCACGCCCCCGAGATCTCATACCCAGGCACCCTCGTGTTCATCAACGAACAGATGCTCTAGACCCGCCACCCAAAACTGACCCGCTCAGCCTTCTCTATATAACTTGCGGTGGAATAGTTCCTATTTGAGCCTTTTATCGCACAATCAGGAACTATTCCACCGCAACTTTTATGAATTGGCTGGCTAGGCTCGACACCTATTCTGCTAGACCGTCGGCCTTTGCAATCCCGTTTGTCGAACCGTCCTGATAGACAATCTTGACGTGCTCAGCCTCGGAAACCGCAACACCCGACGGAGGCTCAAGACGCCATTCCGTCAGGGCGATGTCCATCGTCGTGGGCACACCCCCTTGATCTTTGAGCTTCACCGTCAGCGTTTTGAGCGCCGCGTCAAACGTCACACGTTCGATTTCTTCACCTGGAATGGACCCACCACTCAGCTGCAACTGCACAAACTCATCGCGCGGGTACCAATAATCGCCCGGAACGGCGAGCGTATTGGCATTACCGCCAGTACTCCTCACCGTCATAATCGGTAGGCTATCATCAGCCTCGAACTCCCATGCAGCGCCGCCGCGACCGCCAAACGTCCAGATACAGCAGGCAATTACCAGCACGGCAAGCACCGCAAAACCAATCGCGACAAGGCCATGGTGCGCACGGCTTTCCTCGGCCGATACATCCCATTGCGCCTCTCGATATAGATGCTTGTCTTCCATGTTCGCCTCCCCACGGGCATGCTCATCGCGTCAATCGTACCCATTCGAGCTATACTTGAGCCCACCACATAAACGGGGAGCTTGCAGGACAAGACGGCAGGCTGAGACTGGGCGCGCCCGCCCTGACCCGCAAACCTGATATGGGTAATGCCAACGAAGGGAGCCGTGCCAATGAGCACACAGACCGAGCCCAAGCTCGTCACGCAAATCGACTTCGCCCGCGCTGGGCAGATCACACCTCAGATGAAAGAGGTCGCCGAGCGAGAGCATCGCGACGCCGAGTACATCCGCGAGCGCGTGGCAGACGGCCGCATCGCCATTCCCGCCAACATCGTGCATATCAAAAAGGGCATGCGCGCCTTTGGTGTCGGCGAGGGCCTGTCCACCAAGGTCAACGTGAACTTGGGCATCTCGGGCGACAAGGCCGATGCCGCCGAGGAATGGAAGAAGGTCAAGATCGCTGAGGACTTTGGCGCCGACGCCATCATGGACCTCTCCAACTCGGGCAAGACGCGCCAGTTCCGCCAGCAGCTCATCGACGAGACGCCGCTTATGGTGGGCACCGTCCCCATGTACGACGCCATCGGCTACATGGAAAAGCCGCTGGTCAAGCTCACCAAGGACGACCTGTTCGAGGTCGTGCGCGCGCACGCCGAGGACGGCGTGGACTTTATGACCATTCACTGCGGCATCAACAAGTCGGTCACCAAGACCTTTAAGGAGACCGGTCGCCTGATGAACATCGTCAGCCGCGGCGGCTCGCTGCTGTTTGGCTGGATGGAGGTCACCGGCAATGAGAACCCCTTCTACGAGTTCTACGACGAGGTGCTCGAGATCTGCCACGAGTACGACGTGACGATTTCGCTCGGCGACTCCTGCCGCCCGGGCTGCCTCTACGACTCCAACGACGCCACCGAGACCGCCGAGATGATCGAGCTGGGCAAGCTGTGCAAGCGCGCTTGGGCCGCCGGCGTCCAGGTCATGGTCGAGGGCCCGGGTCACATGGCGCTCGACGAGATCGCCGCCAACATGAAACTGCAGAAGCGCCTGTGCCACAACGCCCCGTTCTATGTGCTCGGGCCGCTGGTGACCGATATCGGCGTGGGCTACGACCACATCACCGCAGCCATCGGCGGCGCTATCTCCGCCAGCTCTGGCGCCGACTTCCTGTGCTACGTGACGCCGGCCGAGCACCTATGCCTGCCTAACGCCCAGGATGTGCTCGACGGCCTCATGGCCACCAAGATCGCCGCACACGCCGCCGACATCGCCAAGAAGGTGCCCCACGCCCGCGACATAGACGACAAGATGGGTCAGGCACGCCGCAAGCTCGACTGGGACGCCATGTGGAAGTGCGCGCTCGACCCGGTTACGGGCAAGAAGCGCTACGAGGAGTCCCCCGCCGCCACCGAGGGCACTTGCACCATGTGTGGCAAGATGTGCGCCGTCCGCACCGTTAACAAGGTGTTCGAAGGAACGACGATCGACCTCGGCATGGAGGATTAACGCGTCTCCGGAGCCACAATCGGTCACAAGGTGCTCGTCAATTGTTGACATGTGAACATTTTCTTACATTTACGTAAAGATTGCACCGCCCGCCCGGGATCGGCATACAGCCGGCCCGGGCAACTTTATAATGCAGGCAGAAGACCCATTTGAATCCGACCGAACAAGGGAGCGAACATGGATCGCAGTAAGGTACCCGCCGTTCTATCCATCGCAGGATCCGATTCCAGCGGTGGTGCCGGCATTCAGGCCGACATCAAGACCATCACGGCGCACCGCCTGTATGCCGAGACGGCCATCACAGCCATAACCGCACAAAACACCCTAGGCGTCACCGCCGTGCAGAACATCTCCCCGGATATTGTCGCGGCGCAGATCGATGCCGTTTTTGACGATATCCGACCCAGCGCCGTCAAAATCGGCATGGTTTCTTCTGCCGAGATTATCGAGGTTATCGCCGACTGCCTGAGTGCCTGGGACGCACAAAATATCGTCGTCGACCCCGTCATGGTCGCCACCTCGGGCGCTCGCCTCATCGCAGAGGACGCCGCCGAAGCGCTTACACGCCGCCTGTTCCCGCTGGCGACCGTCATCACGCCCAACATTCCCGAGGCTATGGCGCTGCTCGACTACGAGGTCGATTCCGAGCGCACGCAGCAAAATGCCGCCATGCTCCTCACCCGCCGCTTTGGATGCGCGTCCCTTGTTAAGGGCGGGCATTTTGTCAACGAGGCCAACGATGTGCTAGCAGAGCCCGCGCCGCTCGATGACGAGGGCAACCATCTGGGCGATCCGCTCACCACGTGGTTCCGCCACAAGCGCATCGAGACCGGCAACACACATGGCACCGGCTGTACGCTTTCGTCCGCCATCGCCTGCGCGCTGGCCCAAGGCATGGATCTTGCCGATGCCGTCAACGCCGGCAAGGCCTACCTAACGGGTGCTCTCGCCGCCGGCTTTGACATGGGCAAAGGCTCCGGCCCCGTCAATCACATGTGGCAGTACTAAGCCCCGTCCCAAACCACCACAAAGGGGACAGGCGCCTTTGTGGTGGTTCCCACAAACATCTCGATCCGTAACAGTTAGAGTCCATTTTTCGGCCCACCTGTTACAGATTGAGACATTCAAATTCCGCTGAGAAGATAATCTCGATCTGTAACAGTAACTCGGCAAAATCGACCCTAGATGTTACAGATCGAGACAAACGACCGATATCGACCTAAATAATCTCAATCTGTAACATCTAACCCGTTTTCGGCCTTACAGCTGTTACAGATCAAGACAAACCAACGAAACAAGCCGCCGCAAGGGGAACTTTTGTACTGCTTTGGGCCGTGCTACTCACCGAGCATCTCTTTGAGCTTGGCCGCCACGGCGTGACCCAAGCTCTCATGGCTTTCGGGCATCATATGCAGATAGTCGATATCGCCCGGCTCGGCAAACTCGGCGGCATTCAAAAAGTCGCAGCCAAACTGCTCGGCCACGTGCGCATAGTACTCGCCAAAATGTTCAGATGCCTCAACGGAATGCTCGTCAAAGTCGGTCATATACACATCGGCGATCTGCGGCTTGATCTTGATAGGAGCCATCAGCAGAATGTGCGGACAAGGCGCAGCGTCGGTCCACGGAAACGCGCGGACGGCGCGAATCAGTGCCATGGCGCCACGGGCGATATCGGAAGCTGTCACGTTAAAGACCGTCTTACAGTCGTTGGTGCCCAGCATGATCACAATGGCGTCCAGCGGCTTATGGGCCTCGAGCAGCATCGGAAGCGCGCGAATGCCGTTGAGGTTAGTGTCCAGATGGCACATATCGTCGCGCACCGTCGTGCGGCCGTTGAGCCCCTCCTCAATCACATGCCAGCCCTCGCCCAGGTCACGCTGCGCCACGCCGCACCAGCGCACATCCTGCGCATAGCGCACCGCGGTGCCATCGCGCATACCAGCCGGATCATAGCCATAGGTATTGCTGTCACCAAAGCACAGAACGTTTTTCATCGTAAGCCCTTCCTTTAGTAAAAAGCCGACGGGAGCAGCCCTCCCGCCGGCTCGACCTATCTGTCGGCACGTACCGATTACAGGTACTTGCGCCAATCGTCATCGTCCTCATCGTCCTCGGCGGCAGCCTGGGCCTGCTCGGCGGCGCGAGCAGCCGCAGCGCGTGCGGCAACCTGGGCATAGGACTCCTCGTTGCGCTCGGGGAAGCTTGCCAGCACGTGCTCGAACTTGGCAAAATCCTCATCCCAGCGCGTAGAGGGCACGGCAAAGAACACCTGCTTGACCTTAAAGTCACCCGATGCGAGCTCCTCGCGGAAGAGCTCTGCCACGGCCTCGGCGTCAAAGCCGTTGTTGTCGCAGCCCCAAGCACCCAGTACGAGCTTCTCGCGACCCAGCTCATCGCAGACGGCAAGGACAAAGCGGATACGGTCGCGCAGGGCATCCAACAGGGCGTCGTCGCTCACGCGGTACTCCTGGCAGGCACGCCTGACGTTGGGTGCGGCGGCAACGATTACATCGGCGTATGCGTGCACGTGGTTGCGATCGAAGCGCACGGCGGGCACCACCAGCGCACGATTGCGGTACAGCTCGCAGTTGATGTTGCGGCGACGGTTCTCGCCGTACCACTTGCGCTGCTTGTCGAGCACGTTGTACAAGTACGAATCGGCGCAGAGCGTCGCCTCCTGGCCCAGGTAGCCCTGGATATAGCCGCCGCCCGGATTGGTAAACGAGGCAAAGGCAAGCACGGCCATATCGCAGAACTGCGCATAGCCGCGGCCGTTATCGAGGATTGCCTGCGTGGCGGAGGCATCAAGCACAGTGACCTCGGGCAGGACCGGAGCAGCCTCCTCCGCGGGCGCGGACTCAGCCTCGTCGGCCGACTCGGTGAACTCGGGTGCCACCTCGGACTCGACCGCAGTCTCCACCTCAGCGGCCTCCACCTCGGCAGTCTCAACCTCGGCAGCGTCAGCCTCCACAACCTCGGCAACCGGCTCCTCGGCAGCCGCAGCCGCTTGGGCCTTGGCCTTCATCGCCGCGACAAATCCAGCAGGCATGCCATCGAACTCACGCACGCCGGCAAGCGAGCGCTCAATATCCTTGGCGCACGCTTCGGACACAGTCGCCACGTGACGCTCGGCGGCCTTGGCACGCGCCTCGCGCTTGGGATTGGGCTGTCCCGCGCGATTAGACCTGCGGTTACGGTTCCTGTTGTCGACGTCTGCCATAAGTGGTCACCTTTCTCGGTCTCTGCCGCTATCGGCTTTTCCCATCCATGATACCCCGCCGCACACAAAAAAGACGGCCCCGAAGGACCGCCTTTCGTATCGAGTTGCGCGCACGGCAAGCACCGCTGCAATTTGGCACTAGTCGCGACGACCAAGGATGTTCAGAATGCGCAGGAACACGTTGATGATGTCCACGAACAGGTTGGATGCCATAAGCACGGCGTTGGGCAGCGTGGGCGGCACCGTCGTTGCCACATAGGTGTCGTAGCCGATGAAGCCGGCGAACACCACAATCACGATCAGGTCGGTGATGGACTGCGAAACGCCCATAAACATCAGCACGATCTCGACCAGAATCGTGGCAAGCAGGATGCCAAAACCAATGCCATACACACGCTGGAAGAACTTGGGGAAGGTCACGCCCAGCGCACCAAAGACAAAGGTGATAGCAGCGGTGGCGATAAAGGCGGTGTTAATGGTAGGCAGGTCGTAGTTGGCAAGACCAAACGACGCCGTCAGGCCAAAGGTGCTCGCAAAGACCACGTAGCCCACGAGTGACAGGCCCACGGACTGTTTGCTGGCAGCGGCCGACATCATGACCATGCCGACGATGGTCAAAATAAATGAGCCAAAGACCAGCGGCAAAGCGGCGCCGCTCATCATCATGCGCGCAAACGACATGGTGCTCGTAAAGTAAGCACCGACGCCCATGGCGCAAAAGCCCAAAAAGATCAGGGCAGACATGACAAGGTTGTACGCGCGCGGCGACATCTCCTTGGCACGGCTTGCGCCGGTTTCGATGGGGCCGTTCTGATAGCCCTGGATATCGTTCATACTTCGTCCTTTCAAAAAGTGCCGTGAAAGACGGCACAGCAGATGACAAGATTCCTGCCATTGTACCCGAATGCCGCGCACTCTTACCTGCGGCGTTCACTCTCAAGTGTACGGTCGAATGCCCACACCCACCAACGCATCAGATGAGCCTGCGAGCCATCCGGTCGCTCGCGCGCCTGTTCTTCCAGATACAGTTCGGTCGCATGCCCGCCAAAACGAACCTTATAGGTCGCCGTACGAATGCCGTGAACCGTTAGGCCAAAACCGGTGGACGAGACAATCTCGTCAATCGTAAAACAGCGGCCGTCGACCCAGCAGACGGTAACCGGCACGACTTGTCCGCCCGCGAGGATGCGGGCCACGACGTCCACATACTGCTTGTGCACGCGCCGAGTTTTGCCGTCTGTCTGTCGATATTCCATGTCCCCTATTATCGAACGCATGTTTGCATATTGTAAAGCGAACAGACTGTGATTTTGGGATGTTGGGACGCGCGCGCATGTCCGCATGGCGTGTTAGCAAAAAGAACACCCGCGGTCAACAGGGCTAATATTCAATTTTAGTGCCAAAAAGTTCACTTCTCCCATCAGAACTCGGTAAAGAGACCCGCAGGAGGTGATACGATTTATCATGTTTTTGTAACGTGTCTGCAAACTTCGAGAAAGCCCATATATGGACGTAACGTTCTCAACCTTCCTCGGCCAAATTGTGTCGAACCCAGTCCTTGCCGTCACCGTGATCCTCGCGTTGGGCGCCATCTTCGTCAATGGATGGACCGACGCGCCCAACGCCATCGCGACCTGCGTCACTACGCGTTGCATGCCCGCCCGTGCCGCCATTCTCATGAGCGCCGCATTCAACTTCCTCGGCGTGCTCATCATGACGCACTTTAACGCGAGCGTCGCCAACACCATCTCACATATCGTCGACTTTGGCGGAAACAGCACCATGGCGCTCGCCTGCCTATGCGCGGCGCTGTTCTCCATCGTCGTCTACGGCGCCACAGCGTCGCGTTTTGGCATCCCCACTTCGCAAAGCCACAGCCTCATCGCCGGCCTGACCGGTGCTGACAACGCCCAGCAGCGTACCGCCGGCTTCGAAGAAGAGCTGGCCAAGTACCCCGACATCGAGATCGTCGCCACGCAGTACTGCGACTGGGATACCCAGAAGGCCCAGGCTGCCGCGGAAGACATCATCACCGCCAACCCCGACCTGAAGGCATTCCTCGTCCAGGACGACGGCATGTCCAAGGGTGTCTGGAACGCCATCGAGGCCGCCGGCAAGCAGGATCAGATCATCATCGCTTCCCAGGGCTTCTATGAGTGGTCCATCCCCTATCTGAAGGAAGGCAAGTTCGCCTTCACCATCACCTATCCCGCAGGCTTCTTTGCCCGTGACGCGATGGATACCATCAAGGCCGTCAGCGACGGCGAGACCGTCGAGCGCGTCCAGTGGCTGGGCATGGAGCTCGTCACCGCCGAAAACGCCGACACTGCAGCGCACGACTAAGCCGCAGTTTCCTTTCGGATACGACCGTCATTCAGATGCAGCAGCAGCCGGGTGGACAACACCCGGCTGCTATAAAAAAGGAGACAATGCAGTGAACAATGCTTTTTTTGAAATGCGTCATATCAGCAAGTCGTTCCCGGGCGTCAAGGCGCTCGACGACGTGGGCTTCTCCGTCGCCGAAGGCGAGGTGCGGGCTCTGGTCGGGGAAAACGGCGCGGGCAAATCGACGCTCATGAAGATCCTCAACGGCAACTACAAGAAAGACGAAGGACAGATCCTCATCGACGGGAAGGAAGTCGATATCACCGATCCGCTGGTTGCAGCCGCCCATGGCATCAGCATCATTTTCCAGGAGCTCAATCTGGTGGATCAGCTTTCCATTGCGGAGAACATTTTCGCCGGCCGGCTCTCGAAGGGCCTCAAGCGGGTCAACTGGAAGGAGATCAACCGGAAGGCGAAGGAGCTGCTCGACCGCATCGGCTTTGATGCGGACCCCAGAACCGAGGTCGGGTCCTTGACCGTGGCCGGCAAGCAGATGGTGGAGATCGCCAAGGCGCTCAGCCGCGACTGCCGGATCATCCTGATGGACGAGCCCTCGGCCACGCTGACCAAAAAAGAACTGAACGCTTTGTTTGACATCATCCGCGACCTGAAAAAACGGGGCATTGCGGTTATTTATATCTCCCACCGGATGGAGGAAATTTTCGAGATCTGCGAGACGGCCACCGTCATGCGCGACGGCAGGATCATCGGGACGGTCAACGTCGGCGAGGTCTCGCCCGACCGGATCGTGGAAATGATGGTCGGCCGCGAGGGCAGCAGCGCCTACCCCAGGCGCGACACCGTGCCCGGCGAAG
>ENA-ORRO01002439-ORRO01002439.1-human-gut-metagenome-genome-assembly--contig:-NODE-2439-length-11724-cov-4.716085_pt1 | contig 11724 bp, 9 predicted proteins | sample MGYA00242176_ERZ509136 | MGnify/ENA primary metagenome ERZ509136 (study PRJEB26280, sample SAMEA2338644) | human gut metagenome | biome: human gut; feature: human-associated habitat; material: faeces... | reverse complement strand
GAAAGCACTTAATGTGCTTTCCGTCTTGCGCAGGACTGTAGAGCAGCAAACTTAACCCCCGCCCTCGGCCCCGGAGACCCTCCCGGAGGGACCGAAAAAATTTTTCAAAAAAGTTGTTGCGCGGCGGACAGACTTCTGTGTATACTAATCCCCGCAGCGCACGCGAGCGGAAACAAACGCGAACGACTGCCTGGGGAGTTAGCTCAGTTTGGTTAGAGCGCCGGCCTGTCACGTCGGAGGTCGCGGGTTCGAGCCCCGTACTTCCCGCCAACGCAATTAAAGCCACGTCTTCGGACGTGGCTTTTTGCGTTTAATAGGCCCTCGATCTTATATGCCTCTTTATCCAAATCACCGCATTTGCAACGAGCGAGCCGGCCTCTACTGATATATGTGTTCAAACAGGGGGTTTGTTGCGCAATATCTGTTCAATGAAGCAGGGGGTTCGGTTATACTAAATTGCACTTTAGGCCGTACCTGATTCAGCTAGTCTTCAAGTGCGGCATTCAGTGAACACCCATTTTATAATTTGGTTGTTCAGGCGGTCATTTGGCGTCTCGACACAAGCTCGGCCCCGGAGCTCGTTCGAGCTGTTCGTATTCCTTGAAAGGGGAAACATGGACATATCGAGGAAGACTGATTATGCCCTTCGCATGCTTGCGATGCTTGCCGAGGAGCCGGAGCGGTTGCTTTCTGTTCGCACTGCTGCCGAAGAGGTCAATGTTCCGTATTCGTTTGCCCGTTCGATTCAGCACGGCTTGGTTCAGGCCGGCATTGTGGAGAGCCTGCGTGGTGTTCATGGCGGCATGCGCCTTAAGGTGAGCCCCGACGATGTCACGATCCGTCAGGTCGTAGAGGCCGTTCAGGGCCCCATGGTTATGAATGATTGCACCGCGCCCGATGGCGACTGTGCGCGCATGGGCACGTGCTGCTATCATCCCCTGTGGGCCGGAGCCCAGGCGCTGATGCGCGACTATCTCGATTCCGTTTCGCTCGGCGATATCGTCGCCCATCGCCAGTTTCCGGCTGTCGATCCCAAGTTCGCCGACCGCGATGCGTTTCCCGAGTACGCCGCTTGCGCGTATGCTTGCCGGGAGGAATAGCGCCGCATAAGGAGCATTGTCATGATTCAGGACCCCTTTCGTTCGATGATTCGTTCGGAAGGGGTCCTGCGTTATCGCGACCTTCCGTGGCGCCGCACGCGCGACCCGTATATCATCTGGCTTTCCGAGGTCATGCTGCAGCAGACGCAGGTGCCGCGCGTGGAGGCGCGCATGCCGGCGTGGCTCGATCGCTTTCCGACTGTCCGGGCGCTTGCTCAGGCCGCCCCTTCCGATGTCTTGGATGCGTGGCAGGGGATGGGCTACAATCGCCGCGCCCTGGCGCTTCACAGGGCTGCACAGTGCGTTGTGGAGGACTGGGATGGGGAGTTTCCGCGTGAGATGCACGATCTGGTCGCGTTGCCCGGCATTGGCCCGGCAACGGCGCAGGGCATCCGTTCGTTTGCATTCGATCTTCCGGGCGTGTATCTGGAGACCAACGTGCGCACGGTCTTTTTGCATCATTTCTTTCCCGATGTGCCGGCCGTTCCCGATCGCGTGCTGGTGCCGCTGATTCAAGCTGCCTGTCCGGCGGCCCCCGGTGCGGTGGCGGATGAGATTGCGCCCTTTGCCGTGCCTCAAGACGATGCCGACACGCCGCGCGCGTGGTATTACGCGTTGCTGGATTACGGCGCGTATCTTAAAAAGACGCTGCCCAATCCGTCCAGGCGCTCGGCGAGCTATAGCCGTCAATCCAAGTTTGAGGGCTCGCGCCGTCAAAAGCGCGCCCATATTGTGCGCATGCTGCTGGCTGCGCGCGATGGGCGGCCGGCGGGCATCACACTCGCCGAGGCCGTGGCGGGTGTCAACGAAATGGAGGCGGCAGCAGGCCGCGAGCCGGTCGAGCGCGATCTTGTCGCAGGCATTTTGACCGACTTGGAGCGTGAGGGCTTTTGCCGCGTGGAGGGTGACCGCTGGCTAAGCGTGTAGCCCACCCGAATCTGAAAAACAGGATTGTAAGGTTTAGATTCTCGGCATGAGGGCATCCTAAAGACAAGGCCGCTCAAAGCCTATGGGCGGCATGTGTTGAAGGGAAGTACACCTATGGATTTTGAGAACTCTCAGACCAAGAAGAACCTCGAGACTGCTTTTGCCGGTGAGTCCCAGGCACACACCAAGTATCGCTACTATGCATCCAAGGCCAAAAAGGACGGCTACGTTCAGATCTCGAATATCTTTGCCGAGACGGCGGGCAACGAGTCCGAGCATGCCAAGCTGTGGTTTAAGTATCTGCACGATGGCGCCGTTCCGGGCACTCTGGACAACCTGCGCGACGCCGCCGCGGGCGAGAACTACGAGTGGACCACGATGTATGACGAGTTTGCCAAGACCGCCGAGGAGGAGGGCTTTGCCGAGATCGCCGAGAAGTTCCGTGGTGTCGCCGCTGTCGAGAAGGCCCACGAGGAGCGCTACAACAAGCTCGTCGAGCGCATTGAATCGGGCGAGGTGTTTGAGCGCGAGGGCGTAAAGGTGTGGAAGTGTCTGAACTGCGGGCACCTGCATGTTGGTGCCGAGGCGCCCGAGGTGTGCCCGGTGTGCAACCACCCGAAGGCGTACTTTGAGGAGCAGGTGGTGAACTACTAGCGCGTGGTGCTAGCGTGAGCTGGGCCGGGAGGGCCGGACTACCTTCCCTCCTCGCTCACGGCTTCGCAGGGTCGCGCGAGGGAAAGGCATCTCCCCGCCCCGCGCCCCGGCGTTGGGTCGTCGCGTGCTCGTTACTGAAAAGCTGATTAGAAGTTTGTGTGCCGCCCCTTTTGGGGCGGCACGTTTTTGTAGGGGGACTGGTTGGGACGGCACCGTTCATGGGTGGGGTACACTGGGTAGCGGCTTTTAGTTTATCTACTACCTGATGGGGTGTTTTTTATGGGTAAGAAGTCTCGGGCTCGGGTTGCTGCGGCGGGAACTCGCAAGGATCCTGGTCGTCGGGTTCCTGAGGGTAAAAAGGCCGATCGTGCCGAGAAGGACAAGAAGGTCGGTGCGCACGCTCATCCTGAGTGGGCGCCCCATTTGAATTCGGCGAGTGAGGACCTAACTGCCAAGCTGTTTACGATGGTCGAGGTCATCTTGGGTGTGGTGCCTGTGGTGGTCATTGGCCTGTTCCTGGCCTCTAAGGATGCCACGAGTGTGGATAAGCTCACCGATGTCTTTTCTCAGGATCCCTCGATGGTGGTTGCGTTTATCTCTGCGTGTCTGCAGCCGTTTGTGGCGTACATGCTGTACATGATTTATCGCAAATACTGCGAGGGCGATGCGGGCTTTGCCGCCGGAAACCTGATTGGCCTTTTGTGCTCCGAGATCTTGCTGCTCAATATTCCCGGCGTCATCGGCATGGGTATCTTGCTGTGGCGTGTTTGGCGCAACGTTGCCCCGCACTTTGAGAGCTGGCTGTTTGAGCGCCGTGCAATGGGCGTGCTGGCAGACATCGCGGGTTCGCTCGTGATTCTAGTCTTGGCGTTTATGTGCGCCACCGCCGCGCGAGGTCTCGCGGGCATGTAGTCTGTCCTCACCGACCACGGAGCGCAGGGCAACTGCTGGTTTCACCGCTCCGGGCGTCAGACCCGCGGCGCATCCCTTTCCCTCTCGCTCACGGCTTCGCAGAGTCGCGCGAGGCAAAGGCATGCGCCGCGGGTCTGACGACGCGGGCTTGCCAACGAGTTTTGGCTAATAGATTGGTTTGTGTGCCGCCCCCTTGGGGCGGCACTTTTTGTGTGGGGTCCCGGTCTTCACAATTTCCGTCAAGCTTTTGGTTGGGTTTTGGTCGGTTGGCGCAAGGGTGGAAGGGCAAAAGATTGCTGGCGAAAAAAGCTCAAAGAAAGTGCTGGTAGGGGAGTTGTTGGGCTTTTCGACAGTTTTCTGACCAAAGAATCTTTGCGGTTATTGCTACGGATTTCGTTGCCGTGGCCTTGGCGGTGCGGGATGCTGAGCGTAAGCGTCGAATGCTCCGATTGAGGAGGCCAACATGGATCTGTTTCTTGAGACCCCGCAGCAACAAGCCGAGCGCATGTTGCGCCAGCAGCAACGGCTTATGGAGATGCAAATGCAGGGGGTGGCCGTCCAGCCTCCTGCGCAAAACGCCGCACCTGCGGGCGGGGCGGTCCCAGAGGCCTATTCCGTACAGCAGGATTCATATGCTCAGGAGCTTGCGTTCGATAAACGTCGTGCGCGTCGCCGTCGCTGGGCCCAGCGCCTGCGTACGCTGGCGATGATCGTGCTAATCCCGTTGGGGCTCGCGGCAATCTTCTTGGCCTCATATGCCCTCACATGCATTCTCAACGGCGCCTCGCCCAGCGAGGTGCTTGAGCACTTGGCAGCTCTCGGCCAGCGCCTGGGCGATGTCGCAACAACCATCCGCGCCGGCTGGGAGAGTTAGCGTTTGTCACATTAGGACTTCTAGGGTGTAGGGATTATCGCCATGAGTAGAATCCTTGCATCCTGTGGGTCCTGTCATGCGACTGAATAGTATTATTGAAGATGAATAATAATAGCAAATGAACGGAGGTGCTCGGTTGAATCTGACCTTTGAGGGATTCTTAAAAGGCTATTGCCGAGAGCTATCCGGACAGCAGTCGCTCAGTTTTAGAAAACTGGTTGAGCAGGCGACGACGGTTGCGCCGCGCGTGGCGGAGCCCCTGTTTTTGCTCGCTTTGGCGCAGGGTAAAGCCGAATACGTCCTGGGCTTATCCGAGGGCTCGTGGATGGAAGAGGGTTACCGAGACGTTTTGTCCTTGTACGCCCAAACGGGTAGCCTGGCATCTCTATGCGCCGAGGACAAACTCCCCAACCGTTATGCCAACGTTTGGCGTGCGTATAGAGCGGTGAAGGAAAAGCCAGTGGCGGACAGGAGGATCAACGCCCTGATGCGAAAAAGAACGTTGGGAGCGCTAGGGGAATCGGGCGTAACGCGCTACGGTCTCTGCCGCGATTTGAATCTGAATAAGGGAAACGTGTACGCATACTTAGCCGGTGATGACTCAAAGGTGAGCAGGGAGACGGCGCGCCGCATTATGGAATATGCGGAGGAGAGGGGCGCCAAAGAAGGGGCCGGGCGCCCAGTGCGCGTGGCGGGGTAAGATTGATCGCGGTTTTGATTGATGATCGATTGGGTTTGTTGGGCGGAGACTATGTCTGCTATTGATATCGTGCTTGTTGTGATCGCCTTGGTGGCGGTGGGGGTTGCTGTGGCTTGTGCCCTGCAGCTCAAGGGCCTTCGCGCCGAGCTGAGGGAGCGCGGCGATAGCGGGGCAGAGATGCTGGCTGCGCTCGAGCAGGCCAACAACGCGCTCGACACCCTCAACGTCGCGCTGGCCGAAACCCGCCGCACGGCAAATGCCATCGCGCAGCAGCAGACAACCGATGCGGCCGTGGAGCAGCAGCGCTACCTGACCATCGCGCGTGAGTTCACGCAGGCTGGTGACCGTATGGATGACCTGCGCCGCGAGACGGCCCAACAGCTCGGCGCCAACCGCGAAGGCATCGAGCACCGCCTGGACAAGGTGCGCGAGACGGTCGATGCCCAGCTGGGCGCCATCCGCAAGGACAACAACGTGCAGCTCGATCAGATGCGCGCGACGGTGGACGAGAAACTCTCCCGTACGCTCAACGATCGCCTGTCTGCATCGTTTAAGCAGGTGAGCGACCAGCTCGAGGCTGTGTACAAGGGTTTGGGCGATATGCAGTCCATTGCCACCGGCGTGGGCGACCTTAAGCGCGTGCTGGGCAACGTCAAGGCGCGTGGCATTTTGGGCGAGGTGCAGTTGGGTGCAATCCTGGCGGACATCCTTACGCCCGACCAGTATCTGGAAAACGTCGCCACCAAGCCTGGCGCCTCGGAGCGCGTTGAGTTTGCCGTCAAGCTGCCGGTAGACGAGGGCGATCCCGTGCTGCTGCCGATTGACTCCAAATTCCCGGGCGACGCGTACGAGCATCTGCTCGACGCGCAAGAGTCGGGTGATGCCGAGGCGGTGGCCACCGCGCGCAAGACACTCGACGCCATGGTGAAGCGCGAGGCCAAGGACATCTGCGAAAAGTACCTGAGCGTGCCCGCGACCACCAATTTTGGCATTATGTTCGTGCCTTTTGAGGGCCTGTACGCCGAGGTCGTCAGCCGCCCCGGGCTTATCGAGACCCTGGGCCGCGACTATCACGTCAACGTTGCCGGCCCCAGCACCATGGCGGCCATCCTCAACAGCCTGCAGATGAGCTACCAGACGTTTAGGCTACAAAAGCGCACCGACGACGTGCTGCGTGTACTCTCTGCCGTCAAGGCCGAACTGCCGCGCTATCAGACGGCGCTGCGCCGCGCCCAGCAGCAGATCGAGACCGCGGGTAAAACGGTCGAGGGCATCATCACCACGCGCACCAACGTTATGGAGCGCAAGCTCAAGGATATCGACGCGCTGGAAGACGCGCGGGAGGCCGACGAGATCTTGGGGCTCACGTCTGCGAGCCTGCTCGCAGACCAAAAAGACGAGGACTAGCTGCATCTGACGGCGGGGCGCCTGCGCAAGCACGGCGCGGGGGCTTTTCGCATCGTGCTTGCCTGAAGTGCGCTTTAATGTGCAACAATGGCGTTTCGCCCTATCAGACGCGAAAGGAAGTCCATGTCTCAGAGAAGCACCAGTCCGCTCAAACGCTCCACCGTGCGCCGCACGCTGCAGCGTTTTTGGGATGTCACGCGCACGCAGCCGCTGATCGTCTTTCTCTCGGTGTTCTCGTCGGCGGGCTACATCTTTTTGCTCACGTTTGCCAACACCTACGTGATGGCCCTTATCGTCGACCGCGTCCAGGCCGGCCCCGTGGCGGGCGACCGGGTGTTTGAGGTCTTTGGTCCCTACATTCTGGCGCTCGTGCTCGTTAACCTAGTGGGCCAAATCCTCTCCAAGCTGCAGGACTACACCGTCTACAAGCTCGAGATTGCGGGCAACTATCACTTGGCGCGCCTGTGCTTCGACACACTCTCCAATCAATCCATGACATTCCACACCAGCCGTTTTGGCGGATCGCTCGTGAGTCAGACGAGCCGTTTTATGAGCGGCTACACGGGGCTGGTGGACGTAACGGTGTATTCGCTCATTCCTACCATCACCTCGGTTGTCTGCACGGTGGCGGCGCTCGCTCCGGTGGTGCCGACGTTTACCGTGATCCTGGTGGGCATTATGGTCGTCTACATCGCGTTTGTCTGGCTTATGTACAAGCGCATCATGCCGCTTTCGGCCGCGACGTCCGCCGCGCAGAACAAGCTGTCGGGCGTGCTGTCCGACGCGGTCACGAATATCCTGGCCGTCAAGACCTGCGGGCGCGAGGACTTTGAGCGCGACCTATTCGATACCGCCGACCGTGCCGCGCGCGACGCCGAGACGGTATCGATGCACGCCATGATGCAGCGCAACTTTACGACCTCGGGCCTTATCGTCATCACCATGGCCGTGGTGAGCGTGTTCGTCGCGGGCGGCAACGCGTGGTTTGGCATCTCGGCCGGTGCGCTCGTTATGATCTTTACCTACACGTACAACCTCACCATGCGGCTCAATTACGTGAGCTCCATGATGCAGCGCATCAACCGCGCGCTGGGCGATGCGGCCGAGATGACACGCGTGCTGGACGAGCCGCGTCTGGTGGCAGACGATGAGAACGCTCCCGAGCTCAAGGTTGGTGAGGGCGCGATTGATTTTGAGCACCTGAGCTTTGCATACCGTGACGCCGCGGCGGGCGAGAGTGTGTTCGAGGACCTGACGCTCCATGTGGCGGCGGGCCAGCGCGTGGGCCTGGTGGGCAAATCGGGCTCGGGCAAGACGACGCTTACCAAGCTGTTGCTGCGCCTGGACGACGTACAGGGCGGCCGCGTGCTCGTGGACGGCCAGGACGTCTCGCGCTGCACGCAGCAGAGCCTGCGCCGCCAGGTTGCCTACGTACCGCAGGAGGCGCTGCTGTTCCATCGCTCCATTCGCGAGAATATCGCCTACGGCCGTCCCGACGCCACCGACGAGCAGATCCGCGAGGCCGCGCGTCTGGCCAATGCCCTGGAGTTTATCGACCGCCTGCCCCGTGGCTTTGACACCATGGTGGGTGAGCGCGGCGTTAAGCTTTCGGGCGGCCAACGCCAGCGCGTGGCCATTGCCCGCGCTATCCTGACCGACGCGCCGATTCTGGTGCTCGACGAGGCGACGTCTGCCCTCGATAGCGAGTCGGAGGCGTTGGTGCAGGAGGCGCTCGAGAACCTGATGCGCGGTCGCACCTCCATCGTGGTGGCACATCGCCTGTCCACCGTGGCGGCGCTCGACCGTATCGTGGTGCTGGCTGACGGCGAGATCGTCGAGGACGGCACGCATGCGCAGCTGGTCGAGGCGGGCGGCGAGTATGCAAGCCTGTGGAGTCGCCAGACCGGCGCATTTTTAGAGGCGTAACGACCCCATACGTGGGACAATCGTGCCCATAGGTTTGTTGTGCCGTTGAGCCAAGGAGTCGTTATGCCACGCGAGACCAATGCCGCCAAACGCGAGCGCGCCATTGAGGTGTGCGAGCGCCTCAACCGTCGCTATGGCCCGGTCGAGTGCTTTTTGGACCACGAGAATCCCTTTAGGCTGCTCATCGCGGTGCTGCTCTCGGCACAGACGACCGACGTGCAGGTCAACAAGGTGACACCCCAGCTGTTTGCCCAGTGGTCCACGCCCGAGGCCATGGCAGGGGCGAGCGTGGCCGATGTTGCGGATACCATTAAGTCGCTCGGCTTTTATAAGAGTAAAGCCAAGCACGCCGTGGAGGCCGCGCAGATGATCGTTGCCGACTACGGCGGCGAGGTCCCGGCCGACATGAAGGAGCTCGTCAAGCTGCCGGGCGTGGGGCGCAAGACGGCGAACATCGTGCTCAACGTGGGGTTTGGCATCGTGGAGGGCATCGCGGTCGATACACACGTCAACCGCATCGCGCATCGCCTGATGCTGAGCCCCAAGACGCATGCCAAGGAGCCGCTCAAGACCGAGCAAGATCTGCTCAAGATCTTGCCGCACGAGTATTGGGAGTCGGTCAACCACCAGTGGATCACCTTCGGCCGCGAGATTTGCGATGCCCGCAAGCCCAAGTGCGACGAGTGCCCGCTGGCAGACCTTTGCCCGAGCGTGAGGGTGAGCTAGGTTGCAAGGGCAGGGGCCGCACCAAGGTAAAACAACCATAATTGCAAAGTAGACGTTGCCACAACTATAAAGTAGGAATTGCCATAATTGCAAAGTAGCGCAGGTGAAAGCTGATAATTGATGCTGTCCGTTCAGACTGTTTTGTGCCGAGGGCGTTCGGGCATGCGCGTTTTGGGCGAGTGGACCGGGTGCTGATGGCCGTCGTGCAGCTTGCGCGACGCCCGCAAACCTAAGTGCGACGAGTACCCGTTGGCAGACCTTTGCCCCAGCGTACGGGTGGTGCAATAGCTTTTTGCAAACTTTTTTGCAAAAAAGTCTCAAACCTTAGATATAGCTTGGTTGCGCAACCTTTTTAGGATTTTCTCGGCTTGAATTAATCATGCAATTCAAATGTCTTCTTCAGCGAAGTGGTCGCGAAGAAGCAAGTCGGGAAAGGACGACCACATGAATAGGAAGCTTAACGCTGCTATCACAGCCGGTCTGAGCCTGAGCATGGTGCTCGGCTCCACGCCGGTTGCTGCTATCGCGGCGGAGACTGCTCAGAACACGAGCGAGGGGGCTACTGCTGCAGCCTCTACTGGTGTTAAGACCGTTATTTTCGTAGCGGCAAATGGCGGCGGCGGCGCTTTCAAGGACGGAAACATCACTACGTCCCCCATGCAGACTAACGACGAGGGCGTATGCCCTGTGCCGGAGTCTCCCGTGCGCGATGGCTATGTGTTTAGTGGCTGGTATTATGACAGCGCTTGCACTCAGGCCGTAGATTTATCTCAGCCTCTTCTGGGCGGCGCCAGCAACTATGTTCTGTTCGCCAAGTGGACTGAGGCTCCCTCGAAGGTGCTTAATGTGACCTACTCTGCCAATGGCGGTCAGTTCGCCGACGGCAACAACTTTATGCTGGGTCAGACTGACAGCAATGGTATTGCGCGTCAGCCGCTTGCTCCTACGCGTGACGGCTATGTGTTTGCCGGTTGGTATTATCACAGCGATGGAACCGACCAGGTTGACTTCAACCAGCCGATTGTCGGTGGCGGCAAAAATGTGACCCTTTTCGCCGCTTGGACGCCTGCGAAGCAGGACAAGACTGTCGATATCCTTTACGTTGCCAACGGCGGCACGTTCTTCGACGGCAACGAGACGCTCCAGGGCGTAACCGATACCGACGGCGTCGCCCGCCAGCCCCTTGCCCCGACCCGCGAGGGCTATGACTTCCTTGGTTGGTCGTACGATCGCGATGGAAATGACCCTGTAGACTTCGCGAAGGCTATTGTTGCGGGCAGCGGTCACGCGACTGTTTATGCTCAGTGGAAGCAGAACAACGAGAAGACGGTTCTCTATTTTGCCAACGGCGGCGCCTTCGCCGATGGCAATGAGGCCATGGAGGGTGTCACTGACAGCAACGGCGTCGCCCGCCAGCCCCTTGCCCCGACCCGCGAGGGCTACACCTTTACCGGTTGGACTTACGATGCTGCTGGCACCGAGCCTGTCGACTTCACCAAGCCCGTCAAGGGTGGCGGTCAGCACGTTACGTTCTACGCTCAGTGGGCAGAGCTTGCCAACAATGAGAAGGATGTTTTCTACGTCGCCAACGGTGGTGTTTTCGCTGATGGCAACGAGACGCTCCAGGGCGTTACCGACGGCGACGGCGTCGCCCGCCAGCCCCTGGCCCCGACCCGCGAGGGCTACACCTTCGCCGGCTGGACCTATGACTCCAAGGGTACCGACCCGGTCGACTTCAGCAAGCCCGTCCAGGGCGGCGGCGACCACGTGACGTTCTACGCCCAGTGGACCAAGAACGAGACGCCTGCTGTCCAGACCCACAAGGTCAATTTCTACGTTAATGGTTCCACCACCACTGTTGAGGTCGAGGACGGCAAGACTGTTGCTCAGCCCAGCGATCCTTCCGTTGATGGCTTCAACTTTGTCGGCTGGTCTTCTTCCAAGGAGTCCTTCAAGAAGTTTGACTTCTCTACTCCTATCACCGAGGACACCACTGTCTACGCCTTCTTCACCGCTAAGACCCCCAAGTCCGATCCTTTGAAGAAGGGTGATGAGGGCAAGAAGCAGGTTGCTGCTGACAAGAAGGACGAGGCTAAGGCCAAGAAGGACGCCGCTGCCCTTCCTACCACTGGTGACCCGACCTTTGTTGTGACCTCCGCTGCTGCCCTTACCGGCGCCGTGGCTGTCGCTGTGGGCATGTACATGACCAAGCGTCGCGAGCACTAATCACTTCTAGTGTTTACCTCCGGGCTTAATTAGCCCAAACCTGATAGCCGCGTGGGGACCCGACCTCCACGCGGCTTTTATGTTTAAGTTATCTTGCGTGAGTATTGTCGGCCCCTGCATTCGATTTTAGATGCCCACGTCATATAAAAGAGCGCCGCTGCGATGTGTGCAGCGGCGCTCTTTTGCATTGATTCTTATTGGGCGAGCTCGGCCCTAGGATCGCGTCGAAAATGTTGGTGTAAGGGTGACACCCCAGCGCCCGTTTAACGAAG
>ENA-ORRO01002425-ORRO01002425.1-human-gut-metagenome-genome-assembly--contig:-NODE-2425-length-11773-cov-2.748848_pt1 | contig 11773 bp, 14 predicted proteins | sample MGYA00242176_ERZ509136 | MGnify/ENA primary metagenome ERZ509136 (study PRJEB26280, sample SAMEA2338644) | human gut metagenome | biome: human gut; feature: human-associated habitat; material: faeces... | reverse complement strand
AAGCCGTGTCTGCGCAAATGATCCGCAACCGCGCCTCTCGCCGCTTCGACCACGTAAGGCTTTGCCTCGATATTGCCCGCAACACTGCCTGCATGGGAACGCCAATAATACAGAAGCTTCGGCACATGGACGATATGCTTCGCATTGTCCGTCAGGCGCAGAATCATGTCATGATCCTGGCTGCCGTCAAATTTTGTCCGAAACAGCTCCGTGCCATCCAACAGCTCTCTGGAAAATACGCTGAAATGACAAATATAGTTGTTCGCGCGCAGGTTGTCGATCGCATAATCCGGCTTGAAGTGCATCGTGATCATCTTGTTGATGTCCGGGCTCTTAAACGTCGCCTCATCACAGTAAATAAAGTCCGCATCCTTTTCGTTGATCGCCTTTACATACTCGTAAAGTGCGCAGGGATGCAGAATATCGTCGTGGTCAAACAGCCCGATAAACTCGCCGGATGCAAGCTTATAGCATTCGTTCGTGTTGCCCGAAATGCCCTCGTTTTTGGCAAGCTCCTTGTCAACGGTAGCACGGTCGAAGTCATAGCCTCCTCCGTAGCCTTTGAGTTGAATGTTGTATGAGGTTTTCGACATGGCGTAACTGTGAATTACACCACAAAGTTACGCACGTGATTAAATGGTCGAAAAGACACGAAAAGTCAGAGAAATTTAGTAACTTTGCAACAAACAAATGATTGCTATGGCTTTTCAATCAACGTACTACATTAAAAATGGCGATTGGTCTTATGAAGAATTTAGTAGCGCCATTAAAAATATATCTTCTGCGCAAAGTGTTACAGGTATAAATTATACTGGTCTAAGCGTGGAAGATGAGAAAATTATTGGCGTTAGAGAATCAACTAACGTTCCGTTTAGTATTTCTCTAAAACGCTTATATGATGCTTACTGTGAGGTTAAAGTATTCACAACAGGCTCGTTAAAGCCCTATGTCGATAGAGTTCAATCACCATCTTTGGCAATATTGATTGCTTGTGGTGCAATCGTAAAGGCTGACGAAAGCCAGACAGTTACAATACAGGAAGAAAGAAAAACAAGTGCCGCTGTGACAAGCGGCAACAGTGACGCAGGTTCGTGGCTGAAAAAATTCTTTTTGGCATTTTTGATAGGTGGTGCATTAATCTTATGTGGTAAATTTTGTTCAGAAGATACCGTTTCAAATGGTCATTTGACAGAAGCGGCGCATGAACAGGCTGTCATTGCAATAAAATCACAGATTAGTGACCCGTCAAGTTATAAAGGTGGTAGTTGGGATGAAGCGATATGGGATTCCAATTCAACAACAAAACGCTATGTATTAAAACATAATTTTACCCAAACAAATAGTTGGGGAGAACAAGTAAGAAGCATAGCATTTATATATTTCGATGTAGACGGCAAACCGACAGACATAGAAATAATGCAATAAACAAAAGTCAACAAAAGGGCCTTTCCTTTCGGAAAAGCCCTTTATGGTTGAGAGGGTTAGAGGGATCAGATGACGCGGAACACGTGATTGTTGGCGCCCATCGAGTAGTCGTACATGAACAGCTCGCGTCCGTTATCGACGAAGTCGCTTGCTTTGCAAGAACGCTTCGTAGTCGAAGTAGCGGGCAAGGTCGCCCATCTCCGAGTATTCGAGGATATTGTCGAAGTTGTCCTCCGACATAAAGCCCACGTAGTACCACTGGCGGGGGAATCCCTCGTAGTCCTGGAACATCAGTTCCGGATCTTCCTCGTCGGCGTGGATTGCGTAGCAGAAGTTGAGAAAGTCGTCGTAGTCGTAGAACGTGGTGAGGTCAATCCACAGACCGCAGATGCCTTTCTCACCGCTGTATTTGCCGTATGTGCCGCAGTAGATGCTGGGATTGCCGGAGCAATCGCTTTTGTGTTCACCTATTGCATCGATGAGTGTTTCAGGCGTAAAGCCGAGTTCTTCGAGGCGTGCTTCCACCTCTGCCGTGATTGTCAAGTCGCCGAATTGTAATCTGATAGCCTTGATGTTTTGAGTTGTACTTTTCATTTGCTTAAAATTTTAAATTTTACACTGCCACAAAATGGCATTGTGAGCGGATTGCCGCAAAAGCAAGGGTGATTGCGTCGTTGCAGGGTACCGAAACGGCGAGGAACACGGAGTGCAAACTTGCCCTTGCTGTTCCGCGGTATGCCATAACTTTGCGGCGTAAAATAAAATTTAGCGAATGAAAACCCGCAGGGTCAAAACGAGAGGCGAAAGAGGACAAAAGGTGATGCAGACAATAGGCAGAGCGTGGTGCACGTTCCACTTGGAGCCGTCCGAAACATCATTGACGCAATAAAAAAGCGGTTGAAATCCCTGCATCGCGGCACAGGAGGCAAATTGGTGAACGGCAGATGCCTTAGGGCTGTGACCTTACCACACTCGCAGACGCAGACACCAAACTTCACTGCAACGCAAAGCCGATGAGGAAGCCGCTTGCAGGACGGAGAGGACGTTCCCAATGGTGCGACGCTTCGGCGAGGGTGGTAGTAAGAGATACTTGTGCGGAGTTATTCGACAGCGTGGACTGCATCATCGGCACAAAGGGGCGAAAGAAGAACGAGAGAGGACTGCCACCACGGAGAGCGCGAAGCGGTCAGCGAGGAAAACGTAGCCGAGAATATGACCGTTCCACGAAAAGCCGATAGGGCAAATCGCCTTGACTACAAAGCCACGGCTGCGACAATGAATGACTGCACGGCAACGGCCACACTTTCCGCTTTATCAATCACAACAACAAGAAAGGTGTCGCCCCAAAGGCAGCTCTGAAAACGAAAAAGCCGTCTATTCATCACGAACCGACGGCAATACATATCAATCTTTCTTACTTATGACACTGGGATTGAGTATTTATTATATAGAGCAACTTGTTTTTTACTGCTGTTTAAGAATCCTCCTTTCCAATTCGATTTCCAAGTAGCAACAAGAGGCGCTATAACGATTCTTTCGGATTTCAATCGAGGATTGTCCGTTGAAAGTCTTGTCCTTGAAGAAATTTTCAATGAATTTTGTGAAAATTTCTACGATTTTTTCGGTGGAAAAGTCAAGATCCACCTCAATTTCCATTTTCTCTTTTTCTTCTTCCATAATTGATTGGTTTTTTAGTTAGTAAAGTGTTATTTATCGCACGGCACGAGCGATTTAATCGCTTTGTGCGTGATTTCGTAGATGAAGCCGGCACCCTCGCCGTCGGCATCGCCGAACGAGATGGTGAGTTTGACCACCGGGAACGGCGTCTCACGAGCACCGATGATGTAGGAGTTACCGTCAATGGCGGTAACGACGAAAGCAAGGTGTTCTTTCAGCGGCAGCAAGTCCTCCGAGGCGAACTTCAGTTTCGCCGTGTCCGTGCGGTTGCCGCCGTCGTTCTCCGTGACACACTCGCAAGTCGGTTCATCGAAGAACGGCACATTGTGAATCTCGGTAAGTACAGGCACCGGCATCATCGCAATGCCACGCAAAGCGATGTCATTCACAAGGTGCTCACACCTTACCCAGCCAATCTCCTTAACTCCTGGCAATATTTGTTTCGTTGTTCTCATATAAGTGTTAAAAAAAAGTGTTACATACTCTTCCAAAATAGGGGGTATTAACTCCACCACATAAGTTACGATTTTTTTGATTTTCTTTTGTAGGCTTCCCTTTGGAGATAGTTCTTGTGTTGCCTGATGTAGATTTTTGCGATAGAGTTCCAGTTAGTATCTGTGATTTCGATACCGTGAGCTTCCATCCAAGCATAAATCAATTCATCTCGGCGGCGACCGATATAGCCATGTCGGTGCAAGTCCGTCCACAACTCAATAATGAAGCGGTCGCGAATCGTTCGCTTTAGAATATCCAAACCTTGCCGCGAAAGATAGTTGTAGTTTTTGGGCGGCTTAGCCTTATTCTCCGGCAATACGATTTCCACGTTGCTGTTTTCTTTGAGATTCGGTCTTGCTCCGGGAGGCAGTTTTAGTAGATACGTAGCCAGTATTCTTCGTTCAACGGAGTTTTTGCGAAGCACGATAGGCTGCGTGCCGCCGGAATCGTGAATAAACCATTGAGCGAGATATGGCTCGAGGTCCAGATAGATGAAAAACTTTTTTTCTGTATCTTCTTTTTCCTTTTTCATACGGCAAAGTTATCGGCGGTAAGTAACATCTTGAAAGACTATGACGTGAAGCATCTCGTTGAAGCGGTCAGCGATACGGTCACCATACTTCTTGCGAATTTCAGAGGGCGTGAGGTTCGTTGTGATGAACGTGAACGACTGGGATTCGTAGCGGTGCTCGATGAGCCTCACGACAGGATATATTGGATTGCCATAATCCACGATTTCGGCAGGTTCTGTGCCGAGGTCGTCGATTCCGAGCATTGAGAGCCTTTTAAGGTCTCTAAATGCCTCCACGTCGTGGGCGAGGTCTGTAATCTCGCAAGCGTGAATAATCCGCATACGAGGCTTGAAATATTCGTCCATAAACGAGAAGTGCTTTCGAGAGGCAAGATGATTCAACGCTTGTTGAAAAGCGTACATAAGCGTCGTCTTGCCGTTGCCGCACGTTCCCGACAGCATAATGCCAAAGCGAGGGGCTTCCGACGTGAGGTATTCGGCGAGTTGCAAAAGGCTCTTTTGAGTGTTTGCGTCGAATTTGAACTGCCGCAACCGGCTTTCCACTTCGATTTTATAGAACGCCGTGAGCAGAGTGACGGCATCGTCCGCCGACATATTGAACCTAAAACGACTCTTGAAAGTCATCTGCCGTCTTAGCACTGACTCCAGTTCCGCGACGCGCTTCATATTTATCGACGCCGGCTTTTTGTCTTGTTCTTCCATAATCAGCAGTATTTTTAGACTCCGCGGCATTTTCAAGAACTTTGCTTACCCAGTTGTAGAAGTGCTGTCGGTAGTCGTCGCAGTCCTTGTGGTATTTATTTTTTATGAGCATTGCATTGCTAAATTCTTCATAGAGTTTTTTGAGCATTTGCATTTCAATGTGAAGGCTCACTGCCACATCCTCGAAGAATTTCTCATCGCCTTTTAATTGCTCAATAAAAATTAAATCTTGTTCGCGCGTGAGTGAGAGATTAATATTATTATTTATTATTTTTTCTTCTTTTTCTTTATTATGTTTGGATTTCCGCTCTACTTTCCGTTCTACTTTGCGTTCTGCCGAATCCTCGAAAAGCTGATATTTCTCGTAATTTACGATAGTAATTAATGACCTTTTTGCACTCGTTTCACGAGTAATCATACCTTGTTCTTCAAAGAGTTTCAGCAGGGCGAGAGTTGTTTCCGTGCAGTAGCCCCAGCGACCATTCAGCTTGCGAATGGAGGTGGCTATCTGCCCTCTGCAAAGGGTCACTGACTCGTCCTTTCCCCACGGAATGGTGCGAGGCTCCCATGCTGCTTCGAACAGCAAGTAAAGCCAGGCTCTCAACCGTCGAGGTTCTTCCCATAGCCAGTGGTTCTGAATTTCCCGGTGCAGCTTGATGTAGCCTTTCATACCGTGCAGTTCTCAATCGGTTCATCTTTGCGTTTTTTCTTGTCATTTATGATAGGTGGCTTGCAGCCGAAAGTAGCCTCATAGCCTTTGGCTTGCAGGCTGTCGAGGATAACTTCGAGTTCACCCTCGGTTTTCGGCTGCTTGGTTGTATTGAACCAATATCGCAGTATTTCGATAGCCGGATAGATGATTGTTTCGCTGTCATCGTCGAGGCGAGTATTGTGAATTTTGCCCTGTTCGGTTTTCTTCCGCAGTGAGTCGCGGCAGCATCCGAGGTGCATACAAGTAAGGTCGATTGAATACGTACCATACTTGGTAACATTGGGTGGGGTAGGTGGTAACATATATGTATATTTAACTATATTTTTGAAAAAATCGGCATAAATCGTCAAATATTCGGCAAAAATCTTTGCCAATACAAAAATTCTTCGTATATTTGCAGTCGTAAAGGATAGGCAATCTTTACAACCATATCGCTATATATCGTCAAATTTTCTGCAAATATAGCGATATATTCCCGATATGCCAAATAAATTTGCAAAAATATTTCAATATTCAATATCAATCTAATGGCACAAAAATTCGATTTGAAGAAGTTTCGCCAATCTATGGGTCTGAAACAAAGTGAATTGGCCGCGATACTTGGACTACCACAAAGCTCTATTTCCTCAATGGAAAGCGGAAAAACACAAGTGTCGCAGGTCTATATCAACAGATTGGTCGAAAAAATGGGAATTACCAACATAGAGGAGTTTTATTATGATGCGAGCGAGTGTGTGAGCCTTCATAATGAAGGAAATGTTGGTGACAATAACGGATATAGCAACTATAAGAATGTAGCTACTCCTGCTCCCACCGATGGAATATTGCTGACCAAAATGGCTGTGTTCGAGCGTGACCTCGCCGAACTCAAAGAGCAGTTAATAAAGAAGGACAAAAGATGTGATGAGCTTCAAGAAGAAGTGATGCGTCTAAATCGCCAGCTCACCGCCTTTCAGGTGCTTTGTGCTCGTCAAGGCATTGATTTTGAGCACATTTTGGAGATAAAATAGCCACTCGCAAAGTACTCGCAAATTTTCAATTTACAAAATCATAACTTATTATTAATCAGACTATTTGGGTGAAATTAACTAAAGTCTGGAAAGCGTGTATACGCCAAAAGCGTATCGCGAGTTCGAATCTCGCTCACTCCGCAAAAACAGTGTGCTACACAACAGCGCGCTGTTTTTTTATTTTCAGGATTCTCAAAAATCACCAATGGCTCAAACGAAATATCCACATCTTCCCTAAATACTGAAGCAGAGTTCACTTGAAATGCCGCCCGAGCCTTATAGCCTGGCAGCGTTTCGACAGAGTTAAAATTGAGCGAGTTCATAACTTAGAGCTTTTTGCCCCAAAGTTATGGATCCGATATAAGTTGCGAAAAGACACTAAAATTAATGATTAATAAACAAGTTGAAAAGCAACTTCATCGTCTTTTGTTCTACAAATTTGCCAAGTTGTTCCATTGTTAATGTTTATAAGCATAATAAACCTTGCTGCATTAGCAGGAACTATTAACTGATAGTTAATCTTGTCTTCGTCAGTTGAATCAAAATAAGAAGGCTCTCTATAAACCTTTTGCCAAGTGGAACTATCATCACTATTTTTTACAAGTTGCCAAATGTCACCTGTGAACTTGTCTAATCTAAAAGTATAACGAATCATATTATCAGGAATGATAATTTCATAACGTCCAGCTTCTGTATTCGTTTTTTGTCCAATAGATTCTTCACCATAAGCGAATGCTGAAATGCCGGTAAAAAATAGGGCAAAAAGGATAACTAATCTTTTCATTGTTATGTATTTAATTGGTTTCTGCAAATATACAAAATTACAGAAATACTTCACAGTCATTGACTGAGAAAATGCCTACTCTCAACCGGCAACTGCAAAATTATTAATTTGTCGGAAGAAAACATCCTTTGGGGTTTCAAGATTTAGTTTTTTACGTGGCCTGCGGTTGATTTTGTGCTGAATCTTGCGTATAAAGGCATCCGTCAGGGTTGAAAAGTCAGTGCCTTTTGGAATGTACTGCCGTATAAGTTTATTTGCATTCTCAATTGAACCTTTCTGCCATGAACAATATGAATCGGCAAAGAACACGAGGTTCGGATCCTTCGCGCCATTTGGCGCCAATCCCTTGGAGATCAGCTTATGCGCACAGAACTCAGAACCGTTGTCGGTTGTTATGGAGCGTATGGTTTTTCTATAAGGGAACAGCAGCCTGACCACCACTTTAGCCAGCGGCTCCGGATGCTTGCCTTCGGGCAGCCTCTCCATAAGTATCATGTTGGTGCTTCTCTCGGTAAGCGTCAAGATGGCCCCCTTGCCGTCCTTGCCAACTATGGTGTCCATCTCCCAGTCTCCGAAACGTGTCCCGTCGGCTTCTGCCGGGCGTTGGTGGATGCTTACGCGGTCAGGGATATTCTTTACTTTGGTAGTCCGGTTGGGTCGTACATGACGGTTGTATTTCATCTTGTGCCTACAGTAAGAGGCGAGTTCTCCGCTTTGGTCGGCACGGATATGACGATATATCAGCTCGTGGGATATATTCTTGCCACGGCTTTTCATATCCGCCGATATCTGTTCGGGCGACCAGTAATCCTCCTTCAGCAGATCCAGGGCTTCCCAAACGATTGCGGGATCTTTTGCATGGTTGGCTGTGGTACGCTTACGGCGATCCATTGCCTTTGCGTGAGCCTTATCCCACAGATAGTTTCCCTTATCTGTTGAATTACGCCTGATCTCACGGCTGAGCGTTGACTGACTGCACCCTACAAGAAGGGCGATTTCTTTTCTCTTGATTTTCTTTTGGAGCAAGACGAAAATTTGCGACCTTTGCTCCGAGGTTAATTGTTTATACATATGCAACACAAAATTAGTTAATCTCAGGGAGACTTCGGTCTCCTTTTTTTGTATTGCAAGTTGAAAGTTACCTTTTGCGCGACTTAATATCGGATTGGGGGAGGGGCTGTGGGTTTGTGAAGCCCCATCCCCAATCCGCCATTAAGTCTCGTGCGTCAAAATGTGGTGGCTATTCAGTACGAAAATTTTGCACTTCGTTATTGAATCTCGGCTTTCATTCCTGCGACGGCTGTCACCATCCAAGATTCACACTTACACCTGCCATCACCCACAGCCCCGGCTGCTTTACGGCAGAGAGATCGTAGTAGCGGTGGCACGTGATGTTGTCGGCCTTTACATATACGCTATATTTCCGGTCGTTCCACATCACCTTGCAGTCCACTTTCGTGTACGGATGATAGCCGTTCATCCGTTGCTGCCATCTTACGCTCCACGATGCCGACAGCTTGCTCCAAATCTTATGGTCCAAGCCGAACACGGCCTTATGGCGCAGATATTCCAACGCATACAGCGATTTCAGTATCTCTGTTTCCGTCTCATGGTTTTGGTTGATGTAGGCATATCCCAGTCTGATGTTTGTCACGAAGCATCTCGGCAACAGCTCGTTCATATATATCTCGGCGTCAACATTGAAGCCCATATTGTCGAGTTTTCCGATGTTCATCACGTGGTATTTGCTGTCGGTCAGCTCTGTTTCCGTAGTCTGAACCCAGTCAATCATATCCTTGCCATGTGTGTAGAATCCGCTAAGCACCGCCGAAAATCCCGTCTGCCGATAGCGAGAGCCTATTTTGAAGGCGGAGTTTTTCTCCGGTCGCAGCGAGGCGTCGCCCTGCTGCACGGCATTGCTTATGTAGAGGTCGGTGTAGGTGGGCATGCGGAGAGCCTTGTTCCATGAGGCGTATACCTTCCAATTGGCGTTCGGACGGTAGCTTGCGTCCACTCCCGGATAGAATCTGAATTTATTGTCGAGTCCCGTATTGCGGTTGGCAAGCACTCCGGCAGAGAGTGTGAACCCTCCGAATATGAAATTGTGCTCCAGCATCACATTCGTGTTTGTGCGTTCTCCTTTACGGGTGTACTGCCTGTCGGAGCCCGGAATGCTTTTATAGTCGGCCGCGTCGAGCTGGTTGCCGAGAGCCGTGGAATAGATGCGTTCCTTACCGATGTCGACACCGACGGCGGTCTTTCCTGCAATCCAGTCGACATAGGCGTTGACCGCACCGCCAAACACATCAAGGTTGTGGTAGTTCTCTCCCGCCGCGGCGCCTTCCTTGCCACGCGTCAATTGATAATGGTCTTTGAATTTGTTGTAATATACCGCAGGCGTCACTTCCCAAGTTCTGCCTTGGTTGTGGACGCTCACATTAAGAGAAGCGATTCCATGGTCGGTTTTCTCATATTGATTGTTGAATTTGGCGCTGTAGAATGTGTTTGCGCCATAACTTTGGCTGGCGATGCCTAGCTGCGCCCCGATGTCGAGGCGGCGGTCGTAGCTCAGCGACAAGTTGGCATAGCCCTGTCCTTTCTCGAAGTCGCTGTTTTCGGTGCCTCCGTCCGAGCGTTTGTATCCGCCGCTTACGGAATAGGCTTGTTCCCACTTTCCGCTTCTGAAAGCCATCTGCAGCCTGCCCTGTGCTCCGAGGCTGCCAAAGCTGCCGGCTTCCACATTTGCCTCTACGCCGTTTGCGCTTGCTTTTTTAGTCACAATGTTTATGGCGCCGTTGAACGCCGATGTGCCAAACACGCGCGACGATGCGCCCTCGATAATCTCCACATGGTCGATGTCGGCAAGTGCGACAGGAAAATCGGAGGCGTTGTGCCCCGTCTGCGGATTGGAGATGTTCACTCCGTTAAGGAAAATTGCAATCTGGTCGAAGGTGCCGCCGTTGATCGAAATGTCGGTCTGCACCCCGAAACCTCCACGCTGACGCACATCTACGCCCGTAGCCAGTTTCAAAACGTCGTTGATTGTTTGTGCCGCCGACCGCTGAATGTCCTCGCGGGTCATGACCGTCACAATTTTTGGTGACAGCTCGACTGTCATCGGCGCGCGCGACCCCGTTACGGTCACACCATCCAGTTCGTAAGCCTTTCCTCCACGGATAAAGACTGAATCAGTCTTGGCTCCCTCCACGCTGATGCCTTCTGCCTTGGCGTAGGTAAGCGTGGTTACGCTGAGCGCACCGATAGCCACCACTCTTCCAAGCACAGAAAACAAGGAGTAGCCTTTGTTGGAGAAGTGCGAGAACTTCAGGCTTGCACGCTTGTTGAAAATTGTCTTGTTCATTAAGTTAATTTGTTGATAAATAAAAAGAATAAATAATATGTCGTGGACACACATGATGCATCCACGACATTTTTCTTTGATTTTTCAAGCTCAGGAGGTTGCCCCCGCTTACGCTTTCTTTCCGCGCATACAGTCCCAAACGAGATAGCCGATGAGCAGCGCATAGACAGCCACACCGCCAATCTGGAGCGTCGACTCGCTGAATCCGCAAGTATACTCGAAGCCTGCGAAGCGCATTCCGGCGCTGACCACGCCCATCAATGCTCCACCGGCGATAAATCCGCTGGCGAGAAGCGTGCCGCGCTCTGTGCGTGCCGCATTGAGTTCCTTGTCTTTCGAACGGGTTGACACAAACCAGTTGACCAAACCGCCGACAAGCAGCGGCGCATTGAGCTCCATAGGGATAAACATACCGAGCGAGAAAGCCAATGCCGGCACACCGAGCCAGTTGAGAAGCACGGCGAGGATTGCGCCTACGCCATAGAGCAGCCACGGCGTGTCGCCACCCATCATCAACGGTTCGATAACGCCTGCCATCGCGTTGGCCTGCGGTGCGGCGAGTGCGTTCGGTCCTGAGAAACCATACACTTTTGCAAGAATCAGGATAACGCCGCCGACAGTTGCTGCCGACACGAGTGTGCCGACAAGTTTCCACTGCTGCTGTTTTTGCGGAGTGGAGCCAAGCCAGTAGCCGATTTTCATATCCGTAACCATACCGCCTGCCATCGAGAGAGCCGTGCAGACAACGCCTCCGATAATCATCGAGGTGACGATGCCGCTGGCTCCTTTAAGTCCGATAGCCACAAACACCGCTGAGGCTACAATCAGCGTCATCAGCGTCATTCCGCTCACTGGGTTCGATCCCACAATGGCAATTGCATTGGCGGCCACCGTGGTGAAGAGAAATGCTATCACCGTAACCACCAGGAATGCCACAAGGGTCTGGAAGAGGTTGTGGATTACGCCGAAGTAGAAGAATGCAAATGTCACTGCCAACGCTGCGATAAGGCTGAAGGCAAGCACTTTCATCGAAATGTCTTTCTGGGTGCGCTTCACTTTTGCCACATTGCCGCCC
>ENA-ORRO01002419-ORRO01002419.1-human-gut-metagenome-genome-assembly--contig:-NODE-2419-length-11796-cov-2.139341_pt1 | contig 11796 bp, 10 predicted proteins | sample MGYA00242176_ERZ509136 | MGnify/ENA primary metagenome ERZ509136 (study PRJEB26280, sample SAMEA2338644) | human gut metagenome | biome: human gut; feature: human-associated habitat; material: faeces... | reverse complement strand
ATCTGGTTCTCCTGCTTCTGCTGTGCGTCGGAGAACTGGAGGGTCACGCCGGCGGCCTCCGCGGCAGCCTTGATGTTGTCGGTGTTGGCAGTGCGCCACTCGCTCTCAGAACCGACCTGGGCAAATCCAAGGGTGATGCTGTCCTCACTGCCGGCATCGGCGCTTTCCGCGCCTCCATCACTGCAGGCGGCCAGAGACAGGGCCATCGCAGCGGCCAAAACGCCGGTCAACCATTTCTTCAGTTTCATACCTTTCAATCCTTTCTCGCTTTCTTCATCTTCCGAATGGGCGGTCTCGCGCCCTGTGTTAAATAATATACAAGACGCCTCCACCTTTGAAAAGAGGCGCTCCAACGGGTTTTTATTTGAATTTTACAGAAAAAAGTCCGGCCGGAAAGCCGGACTTTTGCTTTTTTCTGCTGCTTCTCAGCTTTTTTACGATTTTGCCGGAATCTGCAGTGTGACCCGAGTCCCGCAGCCCAGCCGAGAACTCACGTGAATGCCGTAATCCGCTCCATAGGCCAGCTGAATGCGCTTTTGGATATTGGGCAGCCCAAACCCGCCCTCGGAAATCTGGCCGAGATCTCCGGCCACCTCCCGTTGCACTTCCTCCAATTTCTCAGGCGTCATGCCGCAGCCGTCATCTGCCACCTGAACCACCAGGCAACCGTCCTTCACATCGGCGCAGACGCGGATGGTGCCGCCCCCCCGCTTCTTTTCAATGCCGTGGTACAGCGCGTTTTCCACAAGGGGCTGCAGGCTCAGCTTTTGGATCCGGCAGTCCAAGGCTTCGGGCTCCGCCTGGATCTCATAGTTCAGGATATCGGCATAGCGCACTTTCTGAATATAGAGATAGCTTTGGATGCAGGACAGCTCCTCCTGAAGGGACACCACTGCGCGGCCTTTGCTGAGGACCACCCGGAAAAACCGGGAGAGGGACTGGACCACCTGTATGACCTGCTCCTTGTCCCCGGACTCCGCCAGCCAGACGATGATCTCCAGCGTGTTGTAGAGAAAGTGGGGATTGATCTGTTCCTGAAGCAGCCGCAGCTCCAGCTGCTCCTGGGTGCGGGTGTCCTCCTCCACTTTTTCCATCAGGCGCTGGAGTTTTGCCGCCATGCGGTTGAAGCTCTTGTTGAGGATGGTGACCTCATTCTCCCCGGCATCTTCCATCAGGGCATCAAAGTCGCCCTCCGCCAGCCGCCGGGTGTTTTCCACCAGCGCCTGGATGGGGTCGTTGATGGTCCGGTTGATGCGCATCAGCAAAAATGCCAGAACCGCCACCATCAGCACCACCGCCGCCAGATCCCCCAGCAGCAGCAGCTGAAATCCGGTCTGGAGCATCTGATCAATGGACTCCCCCCAGAGCAGCTCCAGATAAATGTATTCCTCAATCTGGTTGTACACCAGGGCGGAGACATCCCGAATCTGCTCCAGCGTCACATTCTGCAGTTCCAGGGACACGTCCGCATCAATCTCCTGCCCCAGCTTCTGACAGTACCGCTGCAGGGTGCCGAAGGTGCGCGTGGCAATCTGCAGCTGGATCCGGCCGTTTTCAGAATTGTTCTCCTGCTTCAGCAGATACAGCCCCTGGCGAATTTCCTCCATGTGGTGGAAGAGCTGGGTCGTCTCCAGGGTGCGGCGCCCCGCCACCAGATAATAGGCGTCCAGGCTCACGTCATCCCGGACAGTGGGGATCAGCTTGTTTGCGGAAATGACCCGCTCCGCCAGGATATGGTATTCTCCCAAAAAGTGGTGGGACAGGCCGATAACCAGCAGGTTGATACTCAACATCCCCACCAGGATGACCGTAAACCCCGCCAGGATCTTGCTCCGTATGCTCCCACGGCGGCCCAGGGCGGTTTTCAGGGCGCCGGCTGCACGACTCATCCGTCTCATAGCGTGTGGGAGCGGCGGTACTGGCTGGGCGTCTGCCCGGTGTTTTTCTTGAACAGCATGCTGAAATACTCCATATTCTGATACCCCACCCGTTCTCCGACCTCACTGACCCGCAGATCGCTGGTAATCAGCAGGCGTTTGGCCTGGCGAATTCGGACCTCCGTCAGATATTCACTGAACCCGACGCCAATTTTGGATTTGAAAAGCGTGCTGAGGTGGTTGGGGCTTACAGACACTGCATTCGCAACCGAGGAGAGGGACAGCTCCGGGTCCATATAGTGGCGGTCGATATACGCTCTGGCTTGCTCCGCGGAGGGCGTGTGCCGGCTGCCCCCGGGGCGGACCTCCATCACCTCTTCGCAGAGCTGGCAAGCCAGCGTCAGGAAATCATCTACGGAATTCGTCAGCAGAATACGCTTTTCCAGCAGATCCTCCTGGCGCAGGGATTCCGGAAGGGGGATCCGGTTTTCCTGGCAGAACTCATGGACCACAAAGAAAAGCTCTGTATAGAGATAGCAGCGATAGACAAAGGAGGAATACCCGGACTCGATGGTCGGCCGGTAGTGGGCCCAAAATGACGGAAGTGCAGACGGCTTCCCAGTCCGCAAAAAGTCCAGCAGGGTGTCCCGCTGGAAGGAGGTGGAGTGGGACAGCGTCTTGCTGTCTGCGGACTCCCGCTGCTTTTTCTGAATCGTCAGCAGATGGTATGCTTTCGGCAGGTCGCTGAGCCGGGCCGCCTGTTTTCCAGGCAGCAGATGCACGCTCAGTCCCTCCTGCCCGGCCAGTGCATCCAGCCATGCAGAGAACTCCCGCAATTTTGGGGGAAGCCCGGCCGCGTCTTCCGCCAGCAGCAGGAACGTGGCCCGCTCCCCATCAAAGCCGGAGCCGTATGCCATTGGCGCGGCATACAGCTTGTCCCGCAGCGCCTCCCGATCCGGTATCACACCGTCCAGCTCCGTCAGGATGATCTGGTAGGCTCCTGCAGCCAAAGAGATCCCGAGCTGCGCCGCACGCTGGAGCATCTGCGCCGGTCCCATCAGGATGCCGCTGTACAGATTGCTGAAAAAGAGCTCCCGCTGTGTGATGCTATGGCTCTGCCGCTCAATCCGCCGTGCGCGGCATTCCAAAATCTGCGCCTTGCTGCGGTCCACGGCTTCCAGAATATCCCTGCTGGAGACAGGCTTGAGCAGATAGTCATTTACGCCCAGGGTGATGGCCTTTCTGGCATATTCAAATTCATTGTGTCCGCTGAGGATGATGATGCGGGTATCCGGCAGCTCCTTCCGCACGATCCGGGCCAGCTCCAGGCCGTCCATAAACGGCATCTTGATGTCCGTCAGCAGAATATCCGGCCGTTTTTCCAGGAGCTGCGGCAGAGCGACTTCTCCATCCGGCGCATCCCCCAGGAACAGGATATCGTGTTCCTGCCAAGGAACATTGTCTCGGATACTCTCCCGGGCAATCCGCTCATCCTCAACAAGAAACAGCGAAATCATGAGTCTCCTCCCCATACGCAGTGTTCTGAATTTCAAACAGCTCCCGCCGGCAAATCCCACCGAATCCATTCCATGCAAACGGAGAGGCAGCGTCCCGGCTGTGGAACAGGCGTTTTTCTTTATTATATCGTATTTTGTCGAAAAGAAAAGGTGCTGAATCATTTTTGCGGATTTTCCGGCTGTCGGCGTATATGCAAACCGCCGCACGGACAGGCCCCTCCATCGTCCCGGTTCGTGGGGAGAGAGCTATCGGGGCGGCGGCTTTGTGAGGCGAAATATTCAATGCCCGGAAATGAAATATTGGGGTCTTCGGGCGCAATCAGTCCGGCGGAGGATCCCGCCGTTCCGGCCAAGCAAAGCCACAAACCTGGAGCCGAAGGCCGCTAAGTCTTACTTCGGGAGCCGGCACACCTCTCACATAGAGAGTTTGTTCTCCTGATCTGCCGGCAAAATCTTAATGGTACGAGAATCGTGGGCAGCACAGTCCGGCCCAGTGCCTGCAACGGCTGCTTCTGAGCGCTTTTCAGTCCAGTCAATCGGCTCGAATTGAGAACCGGAAATGGTAGGAGACACGTCTACGGCCCACATAGCTGATTTCCAGAAGGTCCCTTGCCTTTCTCTCACTTAACTGCCAAATCCATTCATTGATGACGCCCATTCAGATTTCATCCGGACTTGATTCCTCCTTTTGTTCGTTCCGGTGGTTGGCAGCTCTCTTCCATTCCAGCAAAGGAGGATGCTTTTTCAGAGCTTAGGCTTTGGGGAACCTCCGGCTGTTCCGGCAGTTCTCTTTATGCACGGAAAAGCCGTCTGATTTCTTAAAAAATCAGACGGCTTTGTGGCTGCTGAGGCCGGATTTGAACCAACGGCCTGCGGGTTATGGGCTGCTGTCGGTTTCTCCATCTGCATGGCCTGGGGGCAGCATCAGTTGAGATGTACTTGGGTTGTGATTACCCGATCATCCGAATGAGCTCCGGCAGCTGGGACAAATCGTTCAGCACAAAGTGGGCTCCAGCGGCGCGGAAGGTCTCCTCTGCCCGGCGGCAGACATCCCTGCGCTCCTCCGGAGTGAGGGCCTCGTACTCTGTCTGGCTCAGACCCAGGACGGAGCTGCCCTCGATGACCCCCACTGACCACACGCCGGCGTTGACCCCCTCCCGGATGTCGGAGACAGTGTCCCCCACCTTCACGGCGTTCTTCACACTGGGGACCTCCAGCGCCTTCAGGTTTTCAAAGATCATGTAGGGATCGGGACGGCCCCTGCCGCCCACCCCGTCGGGGCTGATCCAGAAGTCAGGGGCGTAGCCCAGTCGGGCGGCCGTGGGTGCGACAATGTGCATCATGGAGTCGGTATAGCCGGTGGTGGAGCCGATCTTCAGCCCCATCTCCCGCAGGGCGGCCGCTGTTTCCACCGCAAACGGCTTGGGTGTGGAAAACCGGTCCAGGATGGAGAAGAGCTTGGGCTCAAACTGGGCGTACACAGCCTCCACGTCCTCCTCCCCCGCGGGGCGGCCGTGGGTCTCCTCCCAGGCCCGGGCGATGCGCTCCATTCGGAGCATGGTGCGGATGTGATCCCGCTTCAGCATACCCATGGGCTTACGGGTCTCCTCCAGGGTAGCCGGCACGCCGTGGTGGGCGAAGGCCTCCTGAAAGGCCTGGACGGGGGCAAAGCAGCCGTAGTCCACAGTGGTGCCCGCCCAGTCAAAGATGACGGCCTGGATCATGCGATCTCCTCCTTATGGGCAGCCAGGAAGCCGGCGATGATGGAAGCAAGTTTCTCAATATCCTCCGGGTAGATCTCTCCGATGTTGCCCACCCGGAAGGTATCTGCATCGGTGAGCTTGCCCGGGTAGAGGACGTAGCCCCGCTCCTTGATGTAGGTGTAAAACTCGGAGAACTGGAAGGGTACCCCGGCGGGATAGAAGAAGGTGGTGATGATGGGGCCCTGTCGGCTCCCGTCGATGTATGGGGCAAATCCCATGGCGCGCATCTTCTCAATGAGCAGGCGGTTGTTCTCGGCATAGCGGCGGTGCCGGGCGGGGATGCCCCCCTCCGCCTCCAGCTCGTCCAGTGCCTTGGAGAAGGCCAGCACCACATGGGTGGGGGAGGTGAAGCGCCACTTGCCGTCCTTCTCCATCCCCTTCCACTGGTCCAGCAGGTCCAGGGACAGAGAGCGGGCCTTGCCCTCGCTGGAGAGCAGCTTGTCCCGGCGGCACAGGATGAAGGAGAAGCCGGGTACTCCCTGGATGCACTTGTTGGCGCTGGACACCAGAAAGTCGATGCCCCAGTCGGAGACGGGGATATCCACCCCGCCGAAGGAGGACATGGCGTCCACGATGAAGGTCCGCCCGGCGTCCCGGACCACCTTGCCCACGGACTGGATGTCGTTGAGGATGCCGCTGGTGGTCTCACTGTGGACCATGGCCACGTGGGTAATGGCCGGGTCCTGAGCCAGCAGACGGGCGACGCGGGCGGGGTCGGGGATGTGGTCATAACTCTCGGCGTAGTGGACATAGGGAATGCGGTTCCGGTCACAGATCCGGGTCATGCGCACCCCGTAGGCCCCGTTGGAGCAGATGAGGACCTTGTCCTCGTCCCCCACCACGCTGGAGAGGACGCTCTCCACTCCGAAGGTGCCGCTGCCCTGCATCAGGACGGCCGTGTAGTCATCCTCCGACACGTGCCCCAGCTGGAGCAGCTGGCGGCGGATCTTCTGGGTGACGGCCTTGTAGTCGTCATCCCAGGTGCACCGGTCCACCAGCATCTCCTCCTTCACCGTGTCGGTGGTGGTCAGGGGCCCGGGGGTCAGTAGTTTATAGGTATTCATGGTCGGTTCCTCCTTTTCTCACAGACAAGCCAGTTCAGCCCTTGGCCCGTTCGGAGAGCTCCTGGTGGGCGGTGAACAGCTCGAAGGTCAGGGGCTCGTCAAAGATGCTGGGGTAGTCGGACTGGTTGGCGGGGTCGGCGGTCTCGCCCTCATAGAGGGGATTCGGGTAGGTTTGGATCAGCTCGGCGCGGCCGTTTTCTATGATGCACCGCGCCATCTCCATGGCCAGGGGGTTGGTGTCCTCCCCCTTGTCCAGGACGGCCACGGACTCAGTAAGGGAGAAGTTGCCCTCCGTGGGGGCCACGTAGTCGATGGGCAGGCCGTCAGCCTTGTCGGCCACTGCCTGGTGGCGCAGACCGAAGCCGATGGCCACCTCGCCGGCCCGGCACAGCTTCAGGGGGCCGGAGCCGGAGGTCTCGATGTGGGCGCCGCAGTTGTCATAGATGGCGGCCAACGTCTCCTCGGCCCCGTCCTCGCCGTAGGCGTCCACCAGGGCCTGGATCAGCAGCCATGCGGTGGAGGAGGACTGGATGTCAGTGACGGCCACCTGTCCGGCGTACACTGGGTCAGCCAGGTCCTTCAGGCAGGTGGGAGTGGGCAGGTTCTCTGAGGCCATCAGCTCAGTGTTCAGGATGATGGCCCCCTCCTGGGAGGTGATGGGGGCGGTGTAGTCGGGAACCTCAGTGAGGGTATTCACTTCAAAGTCCAGAGGCAGGAACATGCTGTTCTGCTCCTGGGCGCTCTGGAGGTAGAAGGTGCTCATGGTCACCAGGTCGGCCTCCAGATTTGTCCCTTCCGCCAGCAGCTTGCCCCCCAGCTCGGAGGTGCCGTAGGTCTGGAAAATGTACTTGCCCTCATAACCGTTGCCGTCCAAGGCGTTCTTCATGGCGGTGACCGCCTCCTCATCGGCATTGGAGTAGATCACCACCTGCTTTTCTCCGCTGTTTCCGGCGCTGTTGTTTCCTCCGCAGGCGGTCAGCAGGGAGAGGCTCAGGGCGGCAGACAGACCAATGGACATCATTTTTTTGTAATTCATCACTTGATTCCTTCCTTTTTTGTTATTTTAGGACTGTGTTTGGATCGGTACCCGGCCAGCCAGGAGAACAGCGCCTTGGCTGCCAGGTTGGTGGCTAAAATCAACAGGGACAGTACAAACACCTCGTTGAAGCGGTTGACATACTGCAGCTGTTTGATCATGGTGGTAAGGACCATGGTCCTGGCCCCGGCTATGAAGATGAGGGCGCTGATGGTGACCATAGAGTTGATGAAGTAGTAGCTGAACACCTCGATGAGACTGGACAGGGCGTTTGGCGTGACCACCCGCAAAATGGTCTTCAGCCAGCTGTCCCCCATGAGCATGGCGGTGGTCTCCCACCCGGCGTTCATTTTGGACAGGGCGTTCTTCATCATCAGGTAGGGGGTGGAGAAGTAGTGCACAATGTTGCACAAAACCATCAACAGCAGGGTGTTCTGCAAACTGGTTCCGGAGAAGAGGAACAGGTAGGCCACACCCAGCACCATACCAGGGATGGCGTTGGTCACCAGAGCAATGCTCTCAATGGTCCGCTTATATCCCCGACCCAGGTTGCTTCGGGCGGTGATGAGGGCCGCTCCGTAGGCAATCAGCGTACCGGCGGCAGCGGTCAGCAGTGCCATGAGCAGGGAATGCCCATAGGCGGCCAGCAGGCTGCTGTCTGAGAGGACCGTCTGGAAGTGCTCCAAGGAGAATTCGGTCTGGTAGGGCCACTCCTCCACCGTGGGAACCACAAAGATTACGGCAAAAATGGCCAGAATTCCCGCGGAAATTACGGTACCGGACAGGCCCCATCCCACATCCCGCAGAGAATTTTTCCGCAGATCCGCGTTGGAAATCCGGCTATACCGGATGTTGAACCGCTCCAGGATCTGCAGAATGCAGATGCTGCCGATGGAGGGGATCAGCATTACCATGGCGATGACAGCGCCCCGGTTGAAGTCGGGGATCCCGCCCAGCATCTGGTTATAGAGCAGGGTGGCAATGACCTCATAGCCTCCGCCCACCGAGGCAGGAATACCAAAGTCGGTAAAGCACAGGAAGAAGGCCTGGATAAAGGCTCCGGCAAAGGTCCCCAGAAGGGGGCGCAGCACCGCGATCCAGAAAGTGGACAGAGCCTTGTCACCCATTACCTTGGAGACGGTAAGGGTCTTTTTGTCCACAAATCCCATGGTATTGTGGATGAGCAAAAAGGCTACGGGAATGGTGTAGATCACATAGCCCACCATCAGGCCGAAAAAGCCGTAAATATCAAACAGCTGCCGCCCCAGAAGGCGGGTGATGAGGCCCTGCTTGCCAAAGGAATAGATGATGGCAAAGCCATAGGTAATGGTGGGCAAAAACATGGGCAGGGTGGCCACAGAGGTGATAAGCCGCTTGCTCCACTTGGGCAGGCCGGTGTAGTGCACCCCATAGGCCAGCAGAAAGGCCAGCAGCGTGGCCGCTGCCGCCGAGGCCCCGGCTACCGCGAAGCTGTTGCCCAGGGCCGGGAGAAATCCCTTCTGCGACAGTACCGAGGCATAAAATTCTCCGGTCAGTCCCCCGTCCCACAGGGACTTTCCCAACAAGATCAGAATTGGGCCGGCCAGGAACACAGCAAACAGGACAACAATGACCGCGAAAATCAGTTTCAGTTCACGATTGGTCCGTGTCATGGCTTCCCCTTATCCTGCCTGGACGGCCCATGTGGGACAGTCGCCAAACAGGGCATAGATGTTGTTGCGCTTGATCTCCAACTGGTTGAGGATGAACTTACGCACGAAGTCGTTTTTAGGCTGGTGAACAATTTCCTCCGGCTTGGCGTATTGGGAGATGGTGCCCTGCTCGATGATCAGTACCCGATCAGAGAGGGTCAGGGCCTCCTCCGGGTCGTGGGTGACGATGATGGTGGTCAGGTGATACTCCCGGGCGATGGTCTTGATCCGGTCCTTGATGGACTCCTTGATCACTCCATCCAGAGCGGACAGCGGCTCATCCAGAAGCAGGATTTTAGGCTTCATGACCATGGTCCGGGCCAGGGCCACCCGCTGCTTCTGCCCGCCGGAGAGCTGGTCAATGCGCTTGCTCAAATGCTCCCGCAGGCCCAGCAGGTCGATGAGCTCCTCCACCTCTTCTTTGGTAGAGATCCCCGGCTTGTTGCGCAGACCGTAAGTGATGTTCTGGAGGACGTTCAGATTGGGAAACAGAGCATAGTCCTGAAAGACAATGTTGAAGCCCCGCTTCTCCATGGGGGTGCGGGTCAGATCCTCCCCGCTGTATCGGATCTCTCCCTGGTCGGCATCCACGATGCCCAAGATGATATTGAGCAGGGTGGTCTTGCCGCAGCCAGAGGGCCCCAGGATGGAGACGATCTCTCCGTCCTCCACCTGGAGAGAGAGGTCCTTGAGTACAGGCACGCCGTCAAATGCCTTCTGGATATGCTCCAGTTCCAGCATGAAAAACCGCTCCTTTCTCGGTTTCAAAAGTTCTTGTGGGCGCCGCCGCACGTCCGGCGACGGTGTAATCCTAGCAAATTCCAGCTCCGCAAAACAAGCGTGAAAGGTTTAATTTTCCGTTAGAGAAACGTAAAAAGGCATCAAAAACAGGGGGCCTTCCTTGTAGAAAAATTACAAAGAAAGCCCCCGCCGGGGAATCTCACGCCTCCGGATAGCCTCGGTCGGCAATGACCGCTCCGCTTTTGTCCAGACTGCGGGAGAACCGCTCATAGTCGCTCTGAATGATCCCCATGTACAGCAGATCCACCACCGCCAGATCGGGAATGCGGGAGAAGATGGCTGTGCCGTAGATCACAGTGTCCTCTCCCCCGGTATACAGGCACACGTCGGCGTACTTGGCCAAGAGAGGATTCTTCCGACTGGTGACGGCGATGGTGTTTGCCCCCGCCCTTCTGGCCAGTCTCAGCGCCTTCACCGTATCCATGGAGCAGCCGGAGTGGGAAAAGGCTACCGCCACGTCTGCCACCCCCAGATGGGCGGCGGCGATCTGCTGGAGATAGGCGTCGGTGTGCATCCGGCAGCAGAGCCCCAGATAGGTCAGCTTGGTCAGGAGATCACTGGCCGGCGTGCAGGAGTTCTCCACCCCGTAGATGTCGATGGTCCGGGCAGTGGCAAGCATCCGCACGGCCCGGTCCAGCTCCTGGACGGACAGGGACTTCAGTGCCTCCTCCAGCAGGCCGCCGGACACCCGAACCTCTTTCAGGGGGAGGTCCTCCAGCTGGTCCCAGGGCTTCAAGTCGAAGCCTCCCAAGTGGTCGAAGCAGGCCTCCCGGGCCGCGCCGCCGCTGCGGTCCCGGATGAGGCAGTATTTGAAGTTGCGGTAGCCGTCAAATCCAAGGGCCTGCACGAAACGGATCACTGTGGGCTGGCTCACCTGCACCTGGTCTGCCAGCTCTGAAATGGTGCACCGGGTACAGGTCTCCGGGTCCTTCAGCACATAGTCCGCCACCCGCTGCTCCGATGGCCGCAGGGAGGCGTAGGCGCCGCGCACCCGGTCCAAAACCCGAATATCCTGCCGCATGATCTGATCTCTCCTATCCCGTAGCAAACTTACAAGGCGGTGCCTGTTCTCATGAAAAGCCCCCCCTCAGCGGGAATCGGCCGCTTGTAGAAGAGGCGAAATATTTTTCTCCAACAAGGCCGGCCCGTCGGTTGATACCAGTATAAAGGGAGAGGCGGGGGTCGCTCCACCCCCTGTTTGTAAAATCGAAGTTAAAGCTGTGCTGGAAGGATTCTCTTCCATCAAGGAGCAGGTCCCCCCTCGGGAAGGAACACATCCCCTCCATCTGCATGTCAGCGGCAGTTCCGGACGAGGTCCAGCCTCCTGCCTTGGGCCGTCAAAGCTGACATGCAGAGAAGCGGATCGCGTCTGCCTGCCGCCCTCCGGCTCTATTTCAGGAACCGCCGCCGGCCTAACGGTTGAATGGATCCCTCTTTGCTCCTTGTCTGGCCCCTCGCTGCCGTGTCCTGCCGTACGGCCAGCGACTTCATGGGACGCCCCTCTATGCCCGAAACTCCCCGGGACGCACAGTGCGTCCCAGGGAGTTTCATAGACATTGCGGCACATGCAGGAGATATATCCATTCATCTCGTATCTTGACGGCTTTGCATCCCGCCATCGGACAGAAAAACAGGGCGGCCCCGAAGGACCGCCCTGAAGCAAAGCATGGTACTTACATCACATTTTCAAAGAACCGGTACAAAATCACCGCAAACTGGGCGCGAGTGGCCGTGCCGGCAGGGTTCAGCAGGCCCTCAGTGGTGCCGGAGATGATCCCCTCTGCGATAGCCCAGGTCATGGGTTCCGTGGCGTAAGCGGCCACGGAGGCGTTGTCCGGGAACGCGGACAGATCGGCCCGCCCGGACACGTCATAGCCCATCTGCTGCGCCCAGCGGTACAAGATGGTCACCATCTGCTGGCGGGTCAGGGCGCCGCCGGGGTTGCTGCCGTCGGAAATCTTGCTCTCCACGGCCCAGTGCTGCGCCTCGGTCATGTTGGAGGGATTGAACTCCGTCAGACGGGCCAAAACCATCCACAGCTGCTGGC
>ENA-ORRO01002418-ORRO01002418.1-human-gut-metagenome-genome-assembly--contig:-NODE-2418-length-11803-cov-2.825247_pt1 | contig 11803 bp, 7 predicted proteins | sample MGYA00242176_ERZ509136 | MGnify/ENA primary metagenome ERZ509136 (study PRJEB26280, sample SAMEA2338644) | human gut metagenome | biome: human gut; feature: human-associated habitat; material: faeces... | reverse complement strand
ACTTTGTCGCTGCCGTTCTCTTTGCAGGACGCTTCTTCAGGTCTTCCTCGGTGGTTATGGTCACATGACGGTTACTGTTGTCGCGCAACACATCGTTCACGATGTCGGTGATCTGCTGCTTCAGTTCGTTTATAAACATGGCGGGATCATATTTCTTATGCTCGATGTCACGCAACTTTTTCTCCCAGATGCCCGTCAGCTCACAGCTCTTGAGCAGCTCCTCGTGAATGGTGTCGATAAGCTCTATGCCCGTGGCGGTGGCCACAAGGTTCTTGCGTTCTCGACGTATGTAACGACGCTTGAATAGGGTCTCTATTATTCCGGCACGCGAAGACGGCCGGCCGATGCCGTTCTCCTTAAGGGCAGCACGCAACGTCTCGTCCTCAACAAACTTGCCTGCCGTCTCCATGGCGCGCAGGAGCGTGGCTTCGGTATAATATTTTGGCGGCGTGGTCTGCTTCTCCGTAAGCGTGGGCGTGTGAGGGCCGCTCTCACCCTTTACAAACGAGGGCAGCGTGCGCTCCTCATCACCTTTCTTGCTGTCTTCTTCGTCAGTGTCGGGTTTTGAAACAACGGTGTCTTTGTCGACGTTGCGCATGTAGACAAGTCGCCATCCCGGACTGAGAATCTCCTTGCCGCTGACCTTAAACTCTACATCTTCAACCTTGCCGAGAACGGTGGTGGTGGAGAATTTGCAGTCGGGGTAGAACACGGAGATGAAGCGTAAGGCTATGAGGTTGTAGACATTGCGCTCCATGTCGGTGAGACCACGGGCAGGCACGCCTGTGGGTATGATGGCGTGGTGATCGGTTACCTTTGACGTGTCAAACACCTTTTTGCTCTTCTTCAGGTTCTTGCCCTTGAGCGGTTCGAGCACGTCGTCATAGCCCACAAGACCTGCAAGGATGGAGGGACACTTGGGGTAGATGTCGTCGCTGATATACTGGGTGTCAACACGCGGATAGGTAGAGAGCTTCTTCTCATAGAGCGTCTGCACGATGTTGAGAGTGGTCTCGGCGCTGTAGCCAAACTTGCGGTTACACTCTACCTGAAGCGAGGTGAGATCGAAGAGCTGCTTCGGCGCTTCTGTGCCGTTTTTCTTCTCTACTGAGGTGACGGTGAACGGCTTGTCGGCAATGGTTGAGAAGGCGGCCTCGCCCTCCTCTTTGCTCGTAAACTTGCCTTTGGTGGCGGTGAAGAGCGTGTCGCGATATACGGTCGAGAGGACCCAGTAAGGCTCTGGCTTGAAGTTGTCGATCTCCTTCTGGCGGTTGACGATAAGGGCAAGCGTGGGGGTCTGCACACGACCGATGGACAGCACCTGACGGTTCTGTCCATACTTGAGCGTGTAAAGACGCGTGGCGTTCATGCCCAAAATCCAGTCGCCGATGGCACGACTGAGTCCTGCCAGATAGAGCGGCTGGTAGCTCGCCTGATCCTTCAAGGCAGCAAAACCCTCGCGTATGGCCTCATCGGTCATGGACGAGATCCACAGACGCTTCACAGGACACTTGGCTTGAGCCATCTGCATGACCCACCGCTGTATGAGCTCTCCCTCCTGGCCGGCATCACCACAGTTGATGATGCTGTCGGCGGCCTGCATGAGTCGCTCAATGACAGCAAACTGTTTCTTTATGCCGCTGTCGTCGATAAGCTTTATGCCGAAGCGCGGCGGTATCATGGGCAACGCACTGAGGCTCCACCGTTTCCAGTTTTCGGTGTAGTCGTTGGGCTCTTTGAGGGTGCAGAGGTGTCCGAAGGTCCATGTCACCTGATAGCCGTTGCCTTCCATATAGCCGTCACGGGCGCTCGTGGCTCCTATGATGCGAGCTATATCCTTGGCAACGCTGGGTTTCTCAGCGATACATACAATCATATTTTTTTGTTTCTTCTTTTTCTTGTTTTCTTTTTTACTTGTTTCTTTTTCTTGTTTTCTTTTTTTTCTTGTTTCTTCTTCTTTCGTTTATCTTCTTTCAATTTCAGGCTTTCCTTTTCATTCATTCTTTTTTCTTCTTTCTATTTGCTTTTTAAAAAGCTTTTTTCTAAAAAGTAAGCCTCTTCTTTTTTACATGTCTTTACATGTCGTCATCGTGGTTTTGTTCTTAAGAGCGAGGCGCAAACACGTCATGCCCAGTTCCGCCATGCCGTTTTCTTTCTGCAAAGATTATGCAAAGGTAATGAAAAAATAGAGACCATAGGCTTATCTCGCAAACAATCTTTTCCATTTTTTCACACTACTTGCATGTAATTCAAGAAAAATATCTAAATTTGCAACAACAACAATTGTGTGACCATTTTTTAATTTTTCAATCATGAGACAGTCAGAAGAAAGATATATCAGTCTGCTAACAGATTTTGGCTTTAAGCGAATTTTTGGTACAGATCCCAACAAGGATTTGCTTATCAACTTTCTCAACTCTCTATTCAACGGGGAGGAGGTGATAAAGGATGTTAGGTATCTCAACAGCGAAAACGTGGGAGATGTATATACGGAGCGCAAAGCCATATTTGATGTGTATTGCGAGAACGAACGAGGCGAAAAATTTATTGTTGAGATGCAGAATGCTTACCAGACATTCTTCAAAGACCGCTCTCTTTTCTACTCTACATTTCCTATTAGAGAACAAGCTCCAAAAAGCTCCGATTGGAATTTTTGTCTTAAGAAAGTGTATGTCGTGGCATTGCTCAATTTCAAAATGAGCGATGAAGCATTTGACAGCTCCGACACAATTCACACAATTGCTTTGATGGATACAAAGACGAACAAGGTTTTCAACGCCAAGTTGATGTTTAAATACGTTGAGGTGGGACGTTTCGATAAAGCCGACAATGAGCTTACATCATTATCAGACAAATGGATGTATGTCCTAAAAAACCTATCACGTCTTGACGGCCGTCCTGCAGCTCTTCGTGAAAAGATTTTCACAAAACTGTTTGATGCGGCAGCCATCGCTCGCTTCTCACCAACAGAATTACGCGAATATGAAGACAGTCTTAAAGCATATCGCGATATCAAGAACTCTTTAGACACAGCTAAAGCGGAAGGAAGAGCGGAAGGAAGAGCGGAAGGAAGAGCAGAAGGAAGAGCAGAAGGAAGAGCGGAAGGAAGAGCGGAGGTAGCAAAGACAATGATGGAAAAAGGAATGGACGTTAAGATTATTGCATCTTTAACCGGATTGTCTGAAGAAGAAATAAAGAGTCTCAGCAAATAATAATCTTCAGATCTCTGAAAACATGGCTCTTATTGTAAAGGCGAGAAAAGAAAAAACTTTTATAATAAGAAACCTTTATAACAAGAAAACCTTTATAACAAGAAAGAAGAAAACGGCTTGCAGCCCTGTGTCGGGAACTGCAAGCCGTTTCTTTTTATTGTCTTTGCGCCTAAGCGCAAAGATTATTAGTTGAAGACATACTTAACGCCAATCTGCATCTTCCAGCACTGATTGTAGTTGTGGTTGAAGCTCCATGTAGAGGTGGGAGCCTCGCCTGTGGCCTTGTCCTTATACATTGAGAAATAAGGCACGCCATCAACAATCTTGTTAACCTTCAAGATCTTGCCGTTGTTGCAACCGGCCATGTTCTTCTCAACACCCCACTTAGAGTTGAAGAGATTGCCAACGTTCATGATGTCGAGGCTCAGCACAAGCTTGTTCTTGGTCTGTCCAATCTTAACGTCGAAGTCGTGAGCCCAACGGAAGTCGAAGCGATGAACGAAGGGAGCACGAGCGCTGTAAGGCTCTGCATACTCGCCCTTGTGGTTCTTGAGGTAGCTGTCCTGGTTTACAAACTTCCAGAAGAGGTCGGCATCAGCAGGATTGGTGAAGTGGATGTCGTTCTCGTCCTTAGGAATGTACATCAGGTCATAGCGGTTGCCGTCGCCGTTGATGTCGCCGTCATAATAGAAGCTATAGCCTGAAGGAGAGTAGCCTGTGTAGAAGAGGCTAAAGTGGTCCTTAGCATACTTATAGCTTGCCGATGCGATGAGACGATCGGGGATAACATAGCGTGAGTTGCCGAGCTCCAGGAAGTTAGGACCCTGAACAGCATACATGTTTGACCATGTCGAATAAGCATTGTTGCCAGGCATGCCGGTAAGCTCCTTCATAACGGTGTGTGTGTAAGCTGCCATGAGGTTGAGATTCTGTACAGGCTCAGCGTTCACGGTGAAGTTGAAGGTCCAACCATAGCCCTTAGAGGTGTTGGTCAGCACACAAGCCGAGTTGATGTTCTTATAATAACGATAGTCGTTAGGATAAACATAGCGGTCATCGCCTGTACCCTTCAAGGTCTCCCAACCGTCGTTGCTCTTGATGTTGTAGTTGTCGAGCATCACATCATGAATCTTCTTGGTTAAGGTAAACTCGGCGGTGAAAGACAGAGGGAACGACACGGGAACCTGTCCATCGATAGCGATGGCGGTCTTCCAAACCTGAGGCATCTTGAAGTTGTGGTCTACACCAGCAAAGTTTTTGGGCAGAGAACCCTGTTCAGGAGTGATGGTGGCAGGAGCGCCAAGGAGCTCACGAATCTTTGTTACATCTGTAACCAGACCGCCCTTGAATTTGTTGAGCACAGCATCGGGAGTGATGGTGCCGTTCTTATATACGGTGCTGGCAACAGCGCTTCCCTGCGCCATGAGAGCGTTTGAAGGCATGTTGGTGAAGAACACGAGGGGCAGACGGCCTGCGAACAGGCCTGTACCTCCACGAAGCTTCAGCGACTTGTCACCAAAGATATCCCATGTGAAGCCGATACGGGGTGACACCTGGATGTTGCCCTTAGGCCATGAGCCTGTGTCGATGGTGCGGCCACCGAAGTCGAGAGCAGAGATGGCCTTGTTCTCCATGAGGTCGTCCTTATCGAAAGAGATGTTGTCGAAACGGATGCCTGCGGTGAGCTTAAGGTTGTTAAGCACGTTCCACTCGTCCTGAGCATAGATGCCATACTGGTTAAACTTAACCTCAGCGTTAGGATACTGCTCGCCGTTGTAACCATAAGCAAGTGTTACGGTCTCAGGAGCGGCACCATTGAGGAAGTCGTCGAGTGAACGGTAACGGTAATAACCTGTAGCGCCACGCATGTAAGAGTTGTTGGCGAGCTGATGCTCGAAGTTGAAACCAGCTGTCAGCTTGTGTGCGCCAAGATAATAGGTGAAGTTGTCTGTGAGAGTGTAGATCTTGTTCTGAACGCGGTTGTTCTTTGAGAACAGCTCTGAACCGAAGCTGATGTAGGGGTTCATGTCCTGAGAGGTAAAATTGCCTGCATCGTCGGTGGTGTAGCCTGACATGATGTCAACGAAGGGGAAATCGCTGCAGTTGGTCTCGCGCTTTTCGTCAATGTCGGTATAGGTGAAAAGCAGCTGGTTTGACATGTTTTCACCGAAGCGGCTATTGAGGTCGGCAGAGATAGACGCTACCGAGTTGTTCTGAGAGTACATTGAGCCAGCGAACGACATGCCATACTGTGACAGACGGTTGGTGTTGTAACGAGTGTAAGCATCTGAAGACGATCCGTTCACAGCGTTCCACGCCTTGTTCTTGGTGTAGTTGTAACGAACAGCAAGGTGATGCTCGTTGGTGATGTTCCAGTCGATACGTCCAAGCAGCTTGAGGTTGTTGTCCTCAGCGGGGAAGCTGGTGTAAGAACCAGGGTTGAAATTGTAATGCTCAATGAGGAAGTTCTTTACCTTCTCCATGTCTGACACGGGCACACGCGACACATAGTTGGTGGCGTCAGCTCTGCCATCTTCGCTGGCACGCCAGCGGTTCACGACGTTAGGACTCTTGCTATACTCAGCATTGGCGAAGAAGAACAGCTTGTCCTTGACGATAGGACCACCAAAGGTGAAGCCATAAGTGGTGGTGCCATTCTTGCCACGCTCGCCCAAATCGGCGTTGTCGACACGGTTGCCGTGCAAGTTCTCATTATTATAATAAACATAAGCAGTTCCACGGTAGGTGTTGGTTCCCGACTTTGTGATGGCGTTTATGCCACCGCCAATGAAGTTGGTCTGGCGCACGTCGAACGGTGCCACAACAACCTGAACCTCGTCAATGGCATCCATAGACACAGGGTTGCCGCCACCAGGCAGCGATGATGTGAGGCCGAAATTGTTGTTGAGGTTTGAACCGTCAAGGGTGAAATTGGAGCTACGTCCGTCGCCACCAGCGAAGCTCATGCCGTTGGCATAAGGAGAGAGACGGGCAATGTCGGTGATTGAACGGTCGATGGTAGGCAGGTTCATCATCTGCGTGTTGCTGATGTTGGTAGAAGCGCCTGTCTTCTCAGCAGCAAACTTGGAAGCCTTGCCGCTAACCACTACCTCGCCAAGCACGTTGGCATCTTCTGACATTGTGAAGTTCTGGTTGTAAGTTTCGCCAAGCTGCAACTGTATGCCACTCACCTCACGGTTCTTGTAGCCAATGTAGCTCACCGTCACTTTGTAGGGTCCACCAACGCGCATACCCTGAATGGTGTAGCGTCCGTTAGCGTTTGTCACTGCTCCATAGCGTGTGCCTGAAGGTTCATGCACAGCTTGAATGGTAGCACCAATAACCTCTTCGTTGGTGTTGTCCAACGTCACTTTTCCTGTCAGGGCAGCAGTTGTGACCTGCGCCAAAGCTACCTGCATGATAGACAGGAGCATGACAGAAAACATGAACAGTCTTTTTTTCATAAAACTAATTTTTGAAAATTTTGTTTAATTTCGCCTCTTTTAGTTGGCGTCGTCCTTGTTAAAATAATGCTGGAACCAACAACTGTTCCTCAGCGTTTTAAATTTGGTTACAAAATTAAACATTATTTATTACAAAAACGCTACAAAACATAAATTATTCTAAAAAAAATATATATAGACGATTTTTATTGATGTATGTTAACCATAATCTCGTGTTTTGCATGGCTTAGGGATGTTTTCTATAAATAAAAGCCCTTCTTCTGCTCTCCATCATGAAGAAGCAGAAGAAGGGTATAAATTATTGTTTTTTCGATTTCACCTTTAAGAATATTCCTTTACGAAAGGCGCCCGAAAATAAAATTTTTTTTAATAGTCTTCATCATCGCTCACATCGGCTGCCTCAAGGTTAAGATCCTCAGGGTCGGTGTCGAAGGTTGTGCGATAGCTCTCCTCGGTAAGCTTGTCCTCATCAAAGGCGTCGTCGTCATCATCGTCGTCACCATACTTGTCATCAATCTCAGGCAGATCCTCATCGCTGTCCTCGTCATCGTCGAGGTCATATTTGCTTGTGGGTTCCTCATCGTCCAACTTGCTCTGAGGTTTCTCTTCCAGCGGCTTCTCTTTTGCGAAGATAGCCTCGATCCATGAGCCCTTAGGAATCTCAAGCACCTCGAAACCGTCGTTCACCTTCTTCTCATACATGCCGCCCGGTTTGTGCAGGCGATCCTTGGGAAGCGTGGTGGTGCTGATGTCGAAACCACTCTCGATGATGTCCTGTATGCTCTGTGAGAGCGAGTCCCAGCCACCGCCAAAGTTGCGGTCCAAAACCTCCATGAGCTTGGCTGCTGAGATATGACGAATATTCTCGTATGTGAGGTCGGTGACACGAAGGATGGGGCGCTTCTTTATAGCCCACTTGGGTTTCGTGTTGTCATCCACCTTAACAGGTGCCACCTTGAATCCGCGTGCCTCGTATTTGGCTATCACCTCGGGGCGGTCAACCTTCACTTCTTCCATTTCGAAGGCTGTGCGTATGATGTCGAAATAGTGACGCATGTTGTCCTTGCAATCAGCATCCTTGTAGCCGGCATCCAACAGTCGGAAAATATCATTCTCCTGAATTTCCCACACGTTGCCTTTTGTCAAAGTTTTTAGAGTCAAAGCTTTTTGCTGTTTCATATAATTTTGTTTGTTTTATTTCTTAGCTGCCCCAAAGAGGCGCTGCAAAAGTATATACTTTAAAGCTAATTCACAAGTTTTTCTACTATAATTTTTGCTCATATCGCATGTTTTTTCTAATTTTGCGTTGCAAGAAGACATTTTTTATGAGCGAACCATTAGCAGAAAGAATGAGGCCAAGAAGCCTTGACGACTATGTAGGACAAAAACATCTGGTCGGCAAGGATGCTGTGCTGCGCAAGATGATTGAAGGAGGCAGAATTTCATCATTCATCTTGTGGGGTCCTCCTGGCGTGGGCAAAACCACTCTGGCACAGATCATTGCGCACAAGCTGGACACGCCGTTCTACACTTTGAGCGCCGTGACAAGCGGTGTGAAAGATGTGCGCGAGGTCATTGAGAAAGCCAAAAACAACAGATTCTTCAACAGCGCATCGCCCATTTTGTTCATTGACGAGATTCACAGGTTCAGCAAGTCGCAACAAGACTCGCTGCTCGGAGCGGTGGAACGGGGCATCGTGACCCTAATAGGCGCAACAACAGAGAACCCTTCGTTTGAGGTCATACGTCCTCTGCTCTCACGATGCCAGCTATATGTGCTCAAATCGCTTGAGAAAGAAGACCTTATGGAGCTTCTCAACCGCGCCATAACAACCGATGCCGAACTGAGCAAGCGCAATATTGAGCTGCGCGAGGCCGATGCCATGATGCGTTACAGCGGTGGCGATGCACGCAAGCTTCTTAACATTTTGGAGCTGGTGGTTGAGTCGGAAAGTGCGGAGAAGGTTGTCATAACCGACAAGATGGTGGAGGAACGACTGCAGCAGAACCCGTTGGCTTATGACAAAGGGGGCGACATGCACTACGACATAATCTCAGCGTTCATCAAGAGCATACGCGGCAGCGACCCAGACGCCACACTCTACTGGATGGCACGAATGATAGAAGGTGGCGAAGACCCACAGTTTATCGCCCGCCGTCTGGTCATTAGCGCAGCCGAAGACATTGGCCTTGCCAACCCAAACGCCTTGCTCTTAGCCAACGCTGCTTTTGATGCGGTGATGAAGATAGGATGGCCAGAAGGACGCATACCATTGGCTGAAGCAGCGGTTTATCTGGCAACAAGTCCTAAAAGCAATTCGGCCTACATGGGCATAAACACAGCCTTGGAGGTGGTAAAGCAAACGGGAAACCAGCCTGTGCCGCTACACCTTCGTAACGCCCCGACAAAACTGATGAAGCAGCTTGGCTACCATGACGGATATAAGTATGCTCACGATTATCCTGGCAATTTTGTCAATCAGCAATATATGCCCGACGAACTGAAGGACACTCGGCTCTGGCACGCACAACACTCGCCCTCTGAAGAAAAACAATACCAACAGATGATCAGGCTCTGGGAGGATAGGTTTAGGGAGTGAAGAGGGAAGAGTGAAGAGCGAAAAAAAAACATATCGAAAAAAAGAATATAAGAACAATGAATATAGTAGTTTTAGATGGAACCGGTCTGAACCCCGGCGACCTTTCTTGGAAACCGTTTGAACAGTATGGCATGGTCACGGTGTATCCACGCACCACAAAAGAAGAGATGGTGGAACGCGCTGCTAAGGCCGACATTGTGTTCACAAACAAAGTGGTCATTGACGAGAAGGCCATGGACCTGCTGCCCAACCTTAAATATATAGGTGTGATGGCGACAGGATATAACGTTGTAGACATTGAGGCGGCTGCCAGTCATGGCATCACCGTGACCAACATACCTGCTTACAGCACCAACAGCGTGGCACAGATGGTGTTCGCACACCTGCTTAACATCGTCAACCGCGTAGACCATTATGCTTCTCTGAACCGCAACGGAAAATGGAGCAGCAATCCCGACTTCTGCTATTGGGACACACCGCTGCATGAGTTGGCAGGAAAAACATTCGGTGTTGTGGGACTCGGCAACATAGGCATGAAGGTGGCACGTCTGGCACACGAGTTTGGCATGGACGTGTATGCCATGACAAGCAAGAACGCTGCCGACCTACCAGACTTTGTTTACAAAACAACGCTTGAGGGATTGCTTGGCGCTTGCGACATAATATCTCTCCACTGTCCTCTTACCTCTACAACAAAGGAGATGTTCAACAAGAACACCATTGGCAAGATGCGCAAGGGAGCTATTCTTATAAACACCGGACGCGGACCCCTTGTCAACGAGGCCGATGTAGCTGAAGCGCTACATAGCGAGCAACTTGCTGCCTATGCTGCTGACGTCATGGTGCAAGAACCGCCAACAGCCGACAACCCTCTGTTTGCCGAGCCCAACGCGTTCATCACGCCCCACATCGCTTGGGCAACAACTGAAGCACGCAAGCGCTTGATGACAATTCTTGAAAACAATGTAAAGGCCTTCCTGGAAGGCAATCCTGTTAATGTTGTGACAAAACTATGAACCTTGAGTTTGACGATCTTTACAGCACCGTGATGAAAATTATCGAGGTGCTGGGTACATTCACCTTCGTGGTGTCGGGCATACGTCAAGCCTCAGCCAAACATTTCGACTGGTTCGGAGGCTTCGTGTGCGGCATCGCCGTGGCCATCGGCGGAGGAACAGTTCGTGACGTCATGCTTGGCGTCACACCGTTCTGGATGACATCATCGTTATACATGAGCTGCGCCGTGCTGGCTCTTCTCTTTACCGTTGTGTTCTCGCGCTCCCTAAAGAAGCTTGACAACGCTTGGTTCGTGTTCGACACCCTCGGTTTAGGACTCTTCACCGTTGCCGGCATACAGAAAACGCTCGAGTGTGGACACCCGTTCTGGGTGGCCATTATCATGGGTTGCATAACAGGATCGGCAGGTGGCGTTATGCGCGATGTGTTCCTTAACAACATACCCGTAATTTTTCAAAAGGAAATCTACGCTACAGCATGTGTGGCAGGGGGATTTATCTATTGGGGATTGGCGTTGCTAAACCTCAGCGTTACATGGATGGCAGCCATAACCTTCGTTGTGGTATGCTCCATTCGTTTCTTGGCTGTAAAATATCACATTACCTTCCCTACACTAAAGGACGAGATATAACGCATAGAAGAAAACGCATATAAGAATATAAGAGATGTAAGAAAGAAATGGGGAAAATGGAAAAAGAAGACTCGTAAAACCTGTGTTGTTCTATGAATAAATCTTGGATAAAACCATTAAAACCGATAAAAAAGAGGAAAAACGACAAAAAAGCAACAAAAAAGTTGCAAAAAATTTTGCAGTTAAGAAAAATATCCATACCTTTGCACTCGCTTTTAAGAAGCATGGCTCCGTAGCTCAACTGAATAGAGCATCTGACTACGGATCAGAAGGTTGCAGGTTTGAATCCTGCCGGAGTCACACTTTTAAACACCAAGAGGATGTTATTCATTTAACATCCTCTTTTTTTATACCCCACCTTGGTTTTATATATTCGGGGCAATGGATTATTCCATGTCAACGAATTATTCCGGGGCAACGGATTATTCCCCATATAATCCTCAAACATGTCAGCAGAACAGAAATTCATGTTGTGTTCATCAACGATATAATGGAAGAAAATTCTCATCTCGACATTGAAATGAGAATTTTCTTCCTACTACATAACTTTTATTTTTAGATTTTACGAACCCAAAAGAGTTGTTCGTTCACACTTGCGTAGAATTCTTCGCGCTTCACTTTCATTCGCTCTTCACTTTCATTCGCTCTTCACTTTCATTCGCTCTTCACCTCCCAGCTCTTGTCTCTTCCCGCAAACTCTGGGCTGTAAGCACACTGAGCGGTGCAAAGGCCTGTGCGGTAAGAGCCAGCACGGTCGATATAATAGGTCATCTCTACGGTGTGCCGTCCCTTTGAGAGCACATCAAAATAGAAATAAGAGGCGTTGTCCTTGGTTGCCACATAACAGCCGTTGCGATAGCCGCTGAGCTGCGATGTCGG
>ENA-ORRO01002409-ORRO01002409.1-human-gut-metagenome-genome-assembly--contig:-NODE-2409-length-11826-cov-2.896865_pt1 | contig 11826 bp, 7 predicted proteins | sample MGYA00242176_ERZ509136 | MGnify/ENA primary metagenome ERZ509136 (study PRJEB26280, sample SAMEA2338644) | human gut metagenome | biome: human gut; feature: human-associated habitat; material: faeces... | reverse complement strand
GATCTTTCCTGATCTTTGCAACATCAACTGTAAATCCTGTGACCGGATCCGAGTCATGCCGGTTCACACCGCGCAGCTTGATTGCCTGTCCATTGAAATATAACACCCGCTCCTGTATTGCTACCGTGCGCAAAGCGATTGCATCCTCGATTGTCTCATCCGCATTTTGCAGGATAAGCGTGTATAAATACGGATGTTCCGTATTCCAAAGCTCCGGGTTCGCAATCTCCAATGTCACAGTTCCCGCCTTACTGATTACTGCCTGTGCAGCCACAGTCCCTGCCGCATCCTCCACGGATACGGTAACCGGAGTCTCCTGATAGTAGCTGATATCCAATGTAATTTTCGCACACGCTTCCGTGATTTCCGTCGTGATCCGATAATCCTGCACCGCCTTTTCCGGCCGCTTCAGAAGATAGACATCCCGGAAGATACCGCTCATCCGGAACTTATCCTGATCTTCGAGATACGAACCATCGCACCATTTCAAGACAAGTACGGCAATCGTATTCTCGCCCTCTTCTATCACGTCTGTCACATCGAACTCGCTCGTTGCATGGGACACCTGACTGTATCCGGTATAGGTGCCATTCACCCATACATAAAAGCAGCTATCCACGCCCTCAAAGTTCAGGTACACCTTCGGAGCCTTCTCATCCTTCGCATAAGAAAACGTATGCACATACGCACCACACGGAATATCCTGCGGCACATACGGCGGATCAAACGGAAATGGATAGCGGAAATTCGTGTACTGATGCGTGTCATAGCCTGCCATCTGCCAGACACCAGGCACCGGAATCTCATCAAAATCCGACGTATCATAACCGCTCTCATAAAATGCATCCCTCACATCATAGATGCTCTCAAAATACCGGAATTTCCACATACCGTTTAACATCTGTACGCGGTCGGATGCCTCCCGATGCTCCACCAGATCCTCCATTCGGCGGGAAGCTGGTATATAATACGCTCTTGGCGGCATCGTATGTTCATGTAAGAAATCCAAATCTTCATAATAACGTGGCACAATCATAAATCGTCCTCCTTGTATATGTATTTTTTTGTTTTAAATGAGCCGTTCATTTTTCTGCCTTTTCGTATTGTCTGATATTATAATACTGATTTCCGTATAAAAAGTCTATGAACAGGAATGGACAAAATATGGACGAAATGATACAATGAGCATTGCGATGGGATGTGCTTGCACATACCAGCATAATGCGAATACAAACATGGAGCCGCAGGCGACATGATACAATTAGCAATAGGAGGTGTCCCTATGTATATCAATACCGGTTACTTAAATCATTCCCATCTGGATTTCAAGGACAAAAGCCGCCCGCTCGTCGTCGGAAGCTGCGGCATCTATCGTCTGAGCGACGATCCGAAGATGCCAACCTACCGCCCAAAGGGACGTCTGGATTATCAAATTATCTATATCGCATCCGGACTTGGACATTTTCATTTCGATAAACCGGAAAATGAGACGATCGTCCCTGCCGGAAATATGGTGTTGTTTCGTCCAAAAGAATTACAGAAATATGAATATTATGGAGAAGACAAAACCGAAGTGTACTGGATTCACTTCACAGGTTCCGATGTAAAAAACATCCTGCGAAGCTATGGTCTGCAAGATAACCAGAGAGTATTTCCGGTCGGTTCCTCGCTCGAGTACGAGCGGCTGTTCAAACAGATCATACAGGAATTACAGCGTTGTCAGGAACACTACGAGGAAATGCTTGCCCTGCTGCTTCGTCATCTGCTTATTATATTTCAGCGTGAACTTACGTGCGAGCACATCCTGAAAAACGAATATCTGGATCGGGAGATGCACAGTGCTGTTACCTATTTCAATGAGAATTACAATCAGGATATCAGTATTGAAAACTACGCCCAGACCAGGGGCATGAGTGTGAGCTGGTTTATCCGGAACTTCAAGAAATACACCGGCATGACACCGATGCAGTTTATCGTATCGCTGCGCGTCAACAATGCACAGATTCTTCTGGAGCAGACCAATTATTCGATCTATGAGATTGCGAAGATCGTCGGTTACGATGACCAGCTCTATTTCAGCCGGTTATTCCGCAAACAAAAAGGAGTCTCTCCTTCCCAATACAGAAAGAGACAACCCCTTGCCTAATTTCAGATTACAATTTCTTCAGGAAATGCTCCCGGTTCGGGTATTCCGCCCGGAATGCCCGCTTCGCGGCCTCCTGCAGCAATGCGAATTCCTTCTCCATATGCAGCATGTGCGGCGCCGTAAATGCAATCGCGCTGATCTGTTCTGCGATTTTCTTCGCCACACCCTCATCGGATAACTGCCCCATACCGAAAACGATCGACGTAAACCCTCTGCCGTTTCTGCTTACATCAATAAACTTCCGGAATGCATGCGTCATCTCAGACAGCAGGATTTCCTGTTCGACTTCCGGCCGCTTGTCTGCATCAAACAGGCACAATCCGGAGACGGTCTCAACTGCCTGCTTGCGCTTCTGTCCACCGATATCATTTGCCCCGCTCTCCGCAATGTATTTGAGCTGCATCAGATACCCGACGAATGCATCGGTCTTCGGTTTGCGCTTTCCGTAACGCGCCACCCAGAGTTTCTTTATAAACGCCACATCCACTTCTTCCGGATTTTCTGCGGAATGATTTGCCATTTCACTTGCGTTCACAGTTTTATCTGCATTCGTATTCAATATGTCCAGCCGCTTCTCCGCGTCCATTTCGTTATAAAATTGCTCTAACCATGTCTCCTGCATATCTGTTCTCCGTTTCTTTTTATACTGCCGATCAGCATCTGCCATCCATTCATTCATCTGTACATTCATTTTCTGCATAATTCCAGTTGCAGCCTTCCTTACTTTCCAAGGAATGTATCGACGTTGTCCGCGTCTACCTTACGATATTGTGACATATAATAGATGTCATCCTCCAGACCATACCCTTCGATATCGCTTCCCTGAAACAATGCGACCGTCAAAAGTGCGATCATCCTCGCCTGATCTTCCTTATCGTTATAGACCGTTCCCTGCATCGTACCATGTTCCACTGCCTCCAATGCATCGGTCAGACCATCAATGCCGAAAATAATCGGCCGCTCCGCCTGCCTGTAGCCGGCATTTTTGTACGCCTCAACAGCCCCCAGCGCCATCTCATCATTGTTCGATAAAATCAACTCAATCTCAGAACCATACTGATCGATCAACTGACTCACCCGGTTTTCCGCCTGTGCGCGGTTCCAGTCTGCAAACTGATAACTGAGTTTTTCCAGTTCTATTTCATTCTCAATCATCGTCTTAACCGATAGGTCTGTCCGGCTGATTGCATCCTGATGTCCGGCTTCCCCTTCTAAAAGCACATATTGGATCTTCCCATCGCCATTCTTATCGACCTCCGGGTGATTCTTAATATATTCCGCTGCGATCTCGCCCTGCATCTCACCGGACTGTGCTGCATCACAGCCAACATAGAAAAGCTTATCCCACTGAAGAAGATCCTCCTGCACCGGTTCCCGGTTAAAGAAAATAACCGGAATATCATTCTGCCGCGCCATACGGACGATATTCGACGGTGCTGTCCGGTCAACCAGATTCACGCACAAAACATCACATCCGGCGTCAATCATTTCCTCAACGATCTCGTCCTGCTCCTGCTGGTCATTGTCGCCGCTTCTTACAGATACGATTACCTTCATCGTATTGCTCTCTTTTGCTTTCAGATTACTTTTTATTATATCTGTCATTGCATTGATAAACGGGTCGTCCGGTGTATATGTCACGACACCAACACGCAACATATGATCGGCTTTTGTGTCCTGCTTTCTGCAGCCTGTCAGTGAAATCAAAAATACCCACACGCACAACCATGCTATCATATTCTTCTTTACGTCTCTTCTACTCATACGAATACAAAAACCTTTCTATCTCATCCGAGAACAAATCTTCTTTATAAATAACTTTTACTTCCTTCTCATGGCTCTTCAACGTGTAAAATGTCCGTGTCAGTTCTTTTTCAATTTCCTCGACACTCTCATAACCAATCCCGTATCCATCCGGGATTACCAGACACTGCACCTGTCCTGCATCGAGCAGTGCAATCGATTTCATGCTCGTACCAACGCCAAAGATCTTCGCATCCTTATACACACCATTTTCCGCGTGTTCACCCAGCGTATCCAAGGCTTGCGTATCCATTACCACCATATAATCGACGGACTCCTGTGCATCAACAACCGCACAGATATCCGTGTCACTTTCTTCATTATACTCCCATGCAATCTCGCAATCCTGTTTCTCCAATGCGTCCTTCAGTCCCTGGATACGATTCACACTTGCCTCCGTCTTGGATCGTCCGGCAATCACGCCAATCCTTTTTCCTTTCAGTCCATCTTCGTCCTGCGTAATAAGCTGCGTGCCAAGTGTGTATCCAATCTGGTAATTATCCGGTTTGACTGTCGCATACCCGCTTGCCTCTGGCTGTTCACCGGTATAAACATCTTCTGTCAGAAGTACAAATGGCTTCTTCTGCTCGCCGAGCCAGTCTAACATATCCTTCGTATCTGTGCCCGGTGCCGGACACAGGATAAATGCATCCACATCGTTTTCCAGCTGTTCCTCGATCAGCTCCCGCTCGTCCTGCGCGCTTACAATATCATCCGTATTACAGATGATCAGATGCAGATTATTGGTTTTCGCAGACTGCTTTAATCCATTGATTACACCTTCCCACCGGGTGTCACCGGAATTCTGCAGGATAACCGCTACACGCTTTTGAGCGACATCCTCCTGGAAGATTTTATGTATGAAGAAGGCTGCGAGGACAATCAGAATAAGCTCTGCAATGAGAAATGTTAATTTATCTCGTTTCATCTGTAGCCCTCCCATTTCTATAGCTCTGCGCCTCGAGCTGCTGCCGGTTCTCCTCCGTAAACGGAATTGCCGGAATGTGTATCACAATCTTCGTTCCTTCATCAGGCTCACTGTAAACAAGAAGACCATATTCGTTACCAAACATCAGCTGAATCCGATTGTGTACATTGATGAGTCCTACCCCGGAACCATGCTTTGGTACTTTATTATTATCCTTGAGGACATTTTCAACCGTTTCCTCACTCATACCCATGCCATTATCCTCGACCGAGAGATAGATATCATCTCCCTTTTTCTCGCCGCGTACCGTAATCATACCGCCGTCATCCTCGTCCATATTTCCAACGCCATAATAGATTGCATTTTCCAGAATCGGCTGTACGATGAGCTTGACCGTACAGTAATCATTGACTTCCTCGTCAATATCAAATTCCACGCGGAACCGTTCTTTATAGCGCACAAGCTGGATATTCATATAGCTCCGGCTGTGCTGCAGCTCATCCGCGATCCGGATTACGGTTCTGCCCTTTGACAGACTGATCCGAAGCAGTCTGGCAAGCTCCGAAATCATGAGAACCGCTTCCTTATTCTTCTGTGCCTCAACCATCCATGTAATCGATTCGAGCGTATTATATAGGAAATGCGGATTAATCTGACTTTGCAGTGCATCCATCTCACTCTTTCTGCGTTCAGTCTGTTCCCGGATAATCTCCTGCATCAGATTCTCTATCTGTTCATAGGACTTCTTGACCGAATATCCGAGATGCCGGATCTCTGAAGAACCACCAATATAGATATCCGTATCCCCACCTGTCTCATATGCCTTGACTGACTCATTCAGCCGCAGAATCGGACGTGAAATCTTTCTTGATATGATCCGGTTTACTTCGAGCAGCATCATCATCAAAATCAGAATAGCTGTGATAATATAATACCGGAACCGGTTGATATTTGCTGTCTGTACACGCTCCGGAATCACACCGACCAGCTTCCAGCCGGTATATGCCACACTACTCACAACAACATTTCCCGGTCTACCGTTCAGCGAAAGCTCATACGTTCCGTCTTCTAATTGCGATGTCATCTCACAGTTTTCCGAAAAATATCCACGGTCAATATCTGCACGTCTCGGATGGTAAATCATCTGTCCATCCCGGCTGCAAAGGTAATAATAAATACCGTTTGAGGACTCATTGATCCGCTTCATCGTATTGGATATCACAGAATATTTCATATCTACCAGCAGTACACCGCTGCGCGGTTTTTCCCCATCGTTAATATCCACGGAACGGCTGAGGGAAATAACCCAGTAGTACCGGTATGTGCCATCCTCAAACAGATTCTGAATATGCGGCAGGGAGAAATGCACATTCTCAATCTCCTCCTCTGCATTTGTATACCAGTCCTGTTTAGATGCCTTTACGCCCTTCTTGCGTTCCGAAACCGGCTCTGCCACAAGCTGTGCACCATCGCTGTCATACAGAGCCATGCTTTGAACCTTGTCTGTGTTGATTTCATAAAGCAGACTGAACTGGCGGTTAAAATCATCACTGGAGATATCATTTTCCTGAATGATATTATAATTCACTGCATTCATTATCTGACGGACATTCAACAATTCCGCATCCAGCTTATCCACCGTACTTTCGACCATACTCTCTGCGTTCGACACAGCCGTCTGCTTCATCGCCATTTTAAAACGATTATACAGAAGCAGGCCAATTGTAATTGTCGTAATCAACGTAAGTGCAGTAAGAACCGCCATAATGATTGACTGGATACCCAGTCCGATAAATCTTCTATGATGTGTCCAGCCCTGCTTTTTCATCCACCTTTGAAGCCAGCTTTCCTTCTTTTGCAATTTTCCCATCTCTCTTGTTTTCAATCCATTTCCCCTATTTTTTTCTTACTGATTCGTATGCTGTGCCCGGTACTTCGACGGTGACACGCCAAATCGTTTCTTGAATACATAACTGAAATAATTCGCATCCAAATATCCCACTCGCTCAGCGATCTGATAGCTTTTCTCATTTGTTTCCAGTATCAGTGTTGCCGCATGATCCATCCGGTAATCCGTCAGATACGTAATAAACGCTTTTCCTGTCTCCTTCTTGAACACCGACGAAAAATACGAATTAGATACTCCGAGCACAGAGCAGATCGTGTCCAATGACAAATCCGGCTCCATATAACGCTCACGTACAAGATTCTGCGCATCGGTCACAAGCCGTCTCGATGTACTGTTTCGGGCATTTTTCAGCTGTTCCCCAAGCTCTACCGAAACTTCCTGCATCCATGCGGTAAGTGTACTCTCATCCATCTGCGGAATCGTCTCGTAAGGATTCTGGATTCCATGCAGATGATCATTAAAATCAAGAAAATTATTTGCACAAAACCGGTAAAATGCTCCCACCATCTCCATGATTGCAAGATTATACTGACTGACCGTCTGTGCATTGCTGTGCAGCTTTTCTATTTCGTTTACAACGACCTTCTCGATCTCTTCCTTTAGCCCCAGATGAATGGCTTTGAACAAATCATGCATCCGTGTATCTTCCGGCTGCAAGGTTGTTTCCTGTTCCTTCGGTGCAAGCTCGGCAATATTGATTGCGCGTTTCGTCCCGTACAATACCCTGTACGATACTGCCTCTCTGGCACCATCGTAAGACGTTTTAATATTCGCCATATTGTCGCATACACGACCGATGCCTGCCGTAACCACCGCCCCCATCACACGATAAGCCCATTTGCAGAAGCGGTCACACGAATCCGTAAACTGCACAATCGCGTCCTCCGATGAAAGCTCTATCAGCATCAGTGTATTGCCAAGATAAGAGAATACCCGGCTCTTCCACTCTGTCGCAAGCCGTTCCTTGATCTCGTGTTCAACAGACATCGCAAGCAGCAGCGGATTCATGCCGTCCGGCACATGATGTTCCGATGTGTGGAAAACTGCGCATCCATAATATGGTCCTTTCATATCAATCTGATACGCGGCAAAAAATTTCCCGCAGTTTTCTTCTGTTACCCGTCCCTCAATGAGAGATACAAAGAAGTTATTCTGCAGTACCGGAAGTGCTGCATTGAAATAATTCTCCAGACGTGTTACATTCAGTTTTTCTTCCCGTTCCCGGTCCAGTGTGTCCTTCAGACGTTTCAGGCAATCAGACAGTTCCGTTGCATTTATCGGTTTCAGCATATATTCCTCAACCTCCAGATGCACTGCTTCCTTTGCATATTCAAACTCATCAAACCCTGTAAAAATAATGATGTGAATATTCTGGAAGTCCCGGTTTAAACGACGGGACAACTCCAATCCATCCATATATGGCATCTTGATATCTGTAATTACGACATCCGGTTGAAGCTTCTCTACCAGTTCAAGTGCTTTCACTCCGTTGGTTGCGTTTCCAACGACGGTAAATCCAAGGTCGTCCCATTGTATGCGTTGTTCAATTACTTCGATGACTTCTGCTTCGTCATCCACCAAAAGCACTTTATATTTTTCCATGTTGCACCCCACTTGTTATCGCCTGCCGGGTAGTTCGGAAGCATCTGGTCTTTGGTTAGGATGCTTCCGAACTACCCGGCAATTCTTATTGTTCTTTGTTGTTTTATTGTCCTTATTATACCAAAGTTATCACTATAAAGATACCTAAATATCTAGCTGGTTGCTTCCTTCTATTGCTCAATTGGGGATTTTTCCTCTATTTCGAGAATTTGCTCCAACTGACTTGTTTCCTACTCCAATTCATATATTAAAAACGCAAAATAAAACCAGTATATATGTGGCACTGTTTTATTGCGTTTTGACATTATATACAATATACAGGAAAAGCCGCCTCTCCATCCTCTTCGATAGACAAGGCGACCCTTCCTTCGTTTACAACTTTATTTGATTCCTTTTATTACTTCTTCTGAACATACTTCAGACAGTCAAGTGTTACAGCTGCCAGAATAATGATACCTTCGAAGATGAACTGAAGGTTTGTATCAATACCAAGGATTGTCAGAGAGTATGTAAGGGATGTGAAGATCAGTACACCAGTTACAACACCGGAGATCTTACCGATACCACCTGTGAATGATACACCACCAACTACGCAGGCTGCAATTGCATCCATATCCCAGCCTTGTCCATATGCGGCACTACCGGAACCAACCATACGGTTACACTCAAGCCATGAACCGAATCCATAAAGGATACCTGCTAAGATGAATGCTCCCATTGTTACCTTGAATACGGAAATACCAGATACAGAAGCTGCTTCCGGATTACCACCAACTGCGTAAAGGTTCTTACCAAATGTTGTCTTGTTCCAGATGAACCATACAACAATGATTGCTACGATTGCCCAAAGAATAATCGATGGGAAGCTGCCAAATGTAGGGATGAACATGCTAGGGATTGAAGAATCAATCGCACCGAATGATACACCCTTTGTTGCGTATGTTACTAAACCAAAGATAATCAGCATGTTCGCCATGGTTGAGATGAATGGATGCATCTTGTACTTCGCCATGAAGAAACCTGCGATACTTGCAAATACTGTTGTAAGAATTATACAGGCTACCAGTGCAAGAATTGCTCTAGGAGCGGCCGAAATATTTGAGAAATCAAAGATATGTCCGAATACGCCACCTGTGTTAGGGCCGTTATGCATGATGATAGTTGCTGTAACCATACCCATACCTACCATACGTCCGATGGAAAGGTCAGTACCTGTAAGTAAGATCAGACCGGCAACACCGAGTGCAAGGAACATTCGAGGAGATGCCTGCTGTAAGATATTCAGGATATTGGTAACGGTTAATAACTGTGTATTCTTAACGATTGGTGTGATAATACAAAGTGCAATGAAGATCAGGATGATTACGATATACAGACCGTTCTTATAAAGGAACTGGGATGTATTAAATGTGTATTTGTAATTCTCGATCTTCTGAGCCTGCTTCTGACCAAATGTGTATTTGGACATCCGTAAGAGGTCGATCAGATGGAACTTATGTGCAAATGCATCATGCTTTTTGTCTTTGATCTCCTGTAATCTGGATTCATGAGACATCTGTGCATCAAATAATCTGTTCTTATATACATATTTCTCATCTTTGATCTCGTCTGCAGCGGACAGCTTGGCAAGTGTCTGTTCGTGTTCTGTCTTGATCGTTGCACGAACCTTCTCATAAGCTTCGTTTTCTGCTGCTTTTTCTGCCTCGCAGCTTGCAACTACTTTATCATAATATTTGCTGTTATAATTCTCTGAAAGGTACTTTTCTGCTTCTGCGATCAACTTGGATACCTTATCCTTGTTTGCTGCTTCCACGCTCTTTGCCTTTTCAAGTCCAGTCTTTGCTGCTGCAACTGCTTTTGCTCTCTCATCCTTTGATAAGTTCTTGTCTTCCTTCGCAATTGCGATCTGGTTCTTATAGCTCTGAACCTTGTCAGATCCGTCTACACGGAGTGCATCGATCTGTGACTGTATTTTTCCTACATATTCATCAATCGGCTTCAAAAGCGCTGCTTCTGCATCGGCCGAAAGGATCTTACTTTTATCTGCCATAACCAAAACTCCTCTCTATTACAAATATTTCGCACTAAGTCTTAATAATTCTTCCTGGTTGGTCTCTTTTGTATTTACGATTCCTGCAAGATGACCGTTCGACATAACACCGATACGGTTTGTGATACCAAGGATCTCAGGCATCTCTGAGGATACAACGATGATCGTTTTACCCTGCTTTGCCATATTGATGATCAGTTCATAGATCTCGTACTTGGCACCTACATCGATACCTCTTGTAGGATCATCCATCATAAATACATTAGGAGAACGCTCCAGCCATTTACCGAAGATAACCTTCTGCTGGTTACCACCGGAGAGGTTTGCGATCATATCATCCGGTCCCATACATTTTGTATGCATGACCTTGATCTCCTCTGCGGTTGCACGAACCATATCGTCATGGCTAAGTGCGATTCCGCTCTTATAGTGATTCATATTTGCAATTGTTGTATTAAATGTGATATCTGCTTTCAGGAAAAGTCCGTTTGCTTTTCTTTCCTCTGTGATCAGGGCAAAACCATGATCCATGGCATCCTTTGGTGATGAGAAGTTCATCATCTTGCCGTTATAAAGTACATTTCCTGCTGCTCTTGTACGCATACCAAATATGGTTTCAAGGAGCTCTGTACGACCTGCACCTACCAGACCATACAGTCCGAAAATCTCACCCTTCTTAACATCAAATGTGATGTTCTGGAGCTTTGGTGCATACTTTGTTGACAGGTTCTGTACGGAAAGAACTGTCTCACCGGGCTCATTGTCTACAGGTGGAAATCTATTGTCAAGAGAACGACCAACCATTGCGGAGATCAGTTCGTTCATGTTTGTGTCCTTACTGTCTTTTGTCATTACCAGACTACCATCTCGAAGAACGGATATCTGGTCACAGATCTCGAAGATCTCATCCATTTTATGTGATATATAAATCAGGGAAATTCCCTGCTCTTTTAACTGTCTCATCATCTTGAACAGCTTTGCAACCTCAGGTGCTGTCAGTGAGGATGTAGGCTCATCAAGTACAATTACTTTTGAGTTGTAAGAAATAGCCTTTGCGATCTCACACATCTGACGCTGTGATACTGACATTTTCTTCATCGGCTGTGTCAGATTTACGGTAATACCGAGCTTTCTGAACAGATCTGAAGCTTCTTTTTTCATTCTTCCCTCATCGATCACACCGAGGGAATTCTTTGGGTAACGTCCCAGGAACAGGTTGTCCACAACGCTTCTTTCAAGACACTGGTTAAGCTCCTGATGAACCATTGCAACTCCGTTTTCAAGGGCATCCTTTGGACCTGAGAAGTTTACTTCTTTACCATCTAATATTATAGTTCCTTCGTCCTTCTGATAGGTTCCGAAGAGACATTTCATCATTGTCGATTTTC
>ENA-ORRO01002406-ORRO01002406.1-human-gut-metagenome-genome-assembly--contig:-NODE-2406-length-11837-cov-2.352232_pt1 | contig 11837 bp, 8 predicted proteins | sample MGYA00242176_ERZ509136 | MGnify/ENA primary metagenome ERZ509136 (study PRJEB26280, sample SAMEA2338644) | human gut metagenome | biome: human gut; feature: human-associated habitat; material: faeces... | reverse complement strand
TAAAAAGTGAACGCTGGATTCATAAGAAGCATATCTTTGAACTGGAAGAACAGATAGAGAGACAGATTTTTGCAGGACTGAATGTAACAGTTACAGTTATTGAGAAATTCCGCCTTTCCGGTCAGTACAATCCTCAGAACTTTCTGGAAACTTACAGATCCAGCATGGAACTGGAACTGCGCAGCTACAATATGCTGGAATACAATATGTTCAGACAGGCGCAGATTTCTTTTCCCGGAGAAAATGATCTTCATATGATCCTTCCTGATTCTGTAATAGCCAGAGAAAAGAGCGGGATCCTGATCGAATATCTGCAGAAGGTTTTCTGCGAAAGATGCGGAATGGACTTAAAGGTGGAACTTGAGTTCAGGGAGACGCAGGAAAGTAAGTACCGTAAGAATGCAGCAGTGCAGATCGCTCAGGAAGTGGAAAATGTAATCCGTCATGCGAAATTAAACAGTAAGAATGAAGAGCCGGCTCAGTCTGAAGAAGCAGGAACAGCAGAGAAGAAAGCAGAGAAAAAGACTGATAAGGGACAGCAGGAAAAGAAGGACAAAAAAGCTGCATTTGCAGACCGCAAAGACAACAGGAAGGGAGATTTCCGGGGTGGATTCAGAAGGGACAGCAATCCGGATGTTATCTATGGAAGAGATTTCGAAGGAGAGCCTGTTGCACTTGAGACGATTACCGGTGAGATGGGTGAGGTGATCGTCCGCGGACAGGTTATGGAGGTTGAAGCCAGAGAAATCCGTAATGAAAAAACAATCATCATTTTTCATATTACCGATTTTACAGATACGATCATGTTCAAACTGTTTGTATCACCGGATGACCGGGGACCGTTGCTGGATGAATTGCAGAAGGGAAAATTCTATATCATAAAAGGTGTGCCAATGTATGACAGCTACAGTAAGGAAATCACCTTTTCATCCGTTGCCGGAATCAAACCGGCAAATGATTTTCGGGAGAAACGGATGGATAACGCGCTTGAAAAACGTGTCGAGCTGCATCTGCATACGATCATGAGCGAGATGGATAGTGTGGTTGGCATCGAAAAAGTTATTGCCCGCGCGAAGGAATGGGGCATGAAGGCGCTTGCAATCACCGATCATGGTGTTGTACAGGCATTCCCGATTGCAAACCACCAGCTCAAAAAAGGCGAGGACTTTAAGATCATCTATGGTGTAGAGGGCTATTTTGTCGATGATGTAAAGGGACTAATCCAGAACGAAAAAGGACAGAAGATTGATTCGGAATATGTGGTATTTGATATAGAAACCACAGGTTTAAGCCCGACAAATAATCGTATCATTGAGATTGGTGCCGTGCGGATTAAGGATGGAAGGATACAGGATACATTTTCTGAATTCGTCAATCCGGAGGTGCCGATTCCATATACGATCACGAAGCTTACATCCATTACAGATGCAATGGTGCAGAATGCACCAACGATCGAAGTGATCCTGCCGAAATTTTTAGAGTATATTGGCGATGCAAGTGTAGTTGCGCACAATGCCACCTTTGATACCGGATTTATACGGGAGAATGCAAAGCGGCTGGGACTGGTGTTTGACAGTACGATCGTGGATACGATGACACTGGCGCATATCCTGCTTCCAGAGCTTGGTAAATATACACTGGATCGTCTATGTAAGCAGTTTGGTGTTGTAAATGAGCATCACCACAGAGCCTGCGATGATGCGGCTGCTACAGCCGAGATCTTCGTCAAGATGATCAAGATGATCAAAGAAAAAGGTATTACAACGATCCATGAGTTAAACGAAGCGGGTGCTGCATCTCCGGATGCAATCCGGAAAGCAAAAACGTATCATGGTATCATATTGGCGGCAAATGAGGTTGGACGAGTGAATCTGTACCGTCTGATTTCTGAGTCGCATCTGACATATTTTAACCGGCGTCCACGTATGCCGAAGAGTCTGATCAACAAATACCGGGAAGGTCTGATCATTGGCTCCGCCTGTGAGGCGGGCGAGCTTTACCGTGCAGTATTGTACGGAGAGGGCGAGGATGAAATCACAAGACTTTGTAATTTCTATGATTACTATGAGATCCAGCCGGTTGGAAACAACATGTTCCTGCTTGATGATGAGAAAGCTCCGGTCAAGGCTGTGGAGGATCTTCAGGATGTCAACCGGAAGATCTGCGACCTTGGCAAACAGTTTGACAAGCCGGTCGTTGCAACGTGTGATGTGCATTTTCTCGATCCGGAGGATGAGGTATACCGGCGGATTATGATGGCGGGAAAGGGCTTCCATGATGCAGACCGTCAGCCACCGCTGTTTTTCCGTACAACGGATGAGATGCTTGCAGAGTTCCAGTATTTAGGCAGTGATCTTGCAAAAGAAGTCGTTATTACAAATACAAATAAAATCAATGATATGATTGAGCGTATCTCACCGGTACGGCCGGATAAATGTCCGCCGATCATTGATAATTCCGATGAGACGCTGACGACGATCTGTTATGACAAAGCACATGAGATTTACGGACCGAATCTGCCGGAGATCGTAGAGGCGAGACTGAAACGGGAACTACATTCTATTATCTCGAATGGATTTGCGGTTATGTATATCATCGCCCAGAAGCTAGTTTGGAAATCGAACGGCGATGGCTATCTGGTAGGCAGCCGAGGTTCGGTTGGTTCGTCCTTTGTTGCGACGATGGCAGGTATCACGGAAGTAAATCCACTTCCGGCACACTACATCTGTCCGAAGTGTTATTTTACGGATTTTGATTCGGATTTTGTAAAACAGTTCGAAGGACAGTCTGGTTGTGATATGCCTGACCGGAAATGCCCAAAGTGTGGCACGCTGATGACGAAGGAAGGACACGATATTCCGTTTGAGACATTCCTTGGTTTCTATGGCGATAAAGAGCCGGATATTGATTTGAATTTCTCTGGTGAGTATCAGCCCAAAGCACATGCTTATACAGAGGAACTTTTTGGAAAGGGAAAGGCATTCCGTGCGGGAACGATTGGTTCTCTGGCAGAGAAAACCGCATTTGGATATGTGTACAAATATTACGAAGAGCATGAGCAGGTAAAACGGCGTTGTGAGATGGAACGTATCGCTTTGGGACTGACAGGCGTGAAACGTACAACCGGACAGCATCCGGGTGGTATGATCGTGCTGCCAAAGCATGAGGAGATTTATTCGTTCACGCCGATCCAGCATCCGGCGAACGACACAACAACCGATATTATTACAACACATTTTGAGTACCATTCCATCGACCATAACCTGTTGAAACTTGATATTCTCGGTCATGATGATCCGACGATGATTCGTCGTCTGGAAGATCTGACCGGACTGGATGCGAAGACGATTCCGCTGGATGATAAAGATGTTATGTCTTTGTTCCATAATACGGAAGCACTTGGTATCAAACCGGAGGACATCGGCGGCACGAAGCTTGGTACACTTGGAATTCCGGAGTTTGGTACAGATTTTGCGATGCAGATGTTGATCGACGCTGCGCCGAAAGCATTTTCGGATCTGGTGCGTATCGCGGGACTTTCCCATGGTACGGATGTATGGCTTGGAAACGCACAGACACTGATTGCGGAGGGCGTCTGTGAACTTTCGTCCGCGATCTGTACACGAGATGATATTATGACGTATCTGATCTACCGGGGACTGGAACCGGGACTTGCATTTAACATCATGGAGAAGGTACGAAAAGGTATCGTTGCAAAAGGCAAATGTGACAAATGGGATGAGTGGAAAGAGGAGATGCGTAAGCATGATGTTCCAGAATGGTACATGGAGTCATGTGAGAAAATCAAGTACATGTTCCCGAAGGCACATGCGGTTGCCTATGTTATGATGGGCTGGCGTGTAGCATATTACAAGATTAAATATCCGCTTGCATATTACACGGCATTTTTCAGTATCCGTGCGTCGGCGTTTGACTATCAGCAGATGTGTCTTGGCAAGGAGGCACTGGAAGAAAATCTGGCTGCCTTGCAGAAGAAAGATAAGAATGATATGAGTGCGACCGAGAAGGATATGGTGCGTGATATGCGGCTGGTACAGGAGATGTATGCGAGAGGTATCGAGTTTATGCCAATCGATCTGTACCGTGCAAAGGCAGATCGTTTCCAGATCATAGATGGAAAGATCATGCCGAGCTTTGCATCCATTGCCGGCATGGGCTTAAAGGCGGCGCAACAGCTGGAGGAAGCAGCAAAAGGCGGCACATTTACATCAAAAGAGGATATCCGTATCCGTGGAAAGGTGTCAAAGACGATCCTCGATGTGATGGAAGAACTTGGAATCCTTGGCGATCTGCCAGAGACAAACCAGTATGATTTCTTTGGCATGCTGAAATAAAAGAGTTGCTATTTTAGGCTACATATATTAAAATAAAGCCAAATGTTTTTTAATGCAATAAAGAAGGACGTGAGAAAGTGAACAATCAAAATACTCAGGACATAGGAATTATCCATGAATCAAATATAGAGGTATCTGACATTTTAGAGCAGGTGTATGAGGCGTTATCTGAGAAAGGATACAACCCTGTAAGTCAGATCGTCGGTTATGTGATGAGTGGAGATCCAACCTACATTACAAGTTACAAAAATGCGAGAAGTCTGATCATGAAAGCAGAGCGGGATGAGATCATAGAGGTACTTCTTGAAAACTATATTGAGACACGGCTCAAGTAAGAAACACTGCGTGGTATTTCTGCTTGACAGAAGGAGCGGGACGATATGAGAATCCTTGGACTGGATTATGGCTCGAAGACAGTTGGCGTTGCATTGTCAGATGCAACTTGTTTGATTGCACAGCCACTCGAGACGATCGAGCGAAAACAAGAAAATAAACTGAGACAGACCTATGCAAGGATTGAGGCACTCGTGGTGGAGCACGACGTGGATAAAATCGTACTTGGACTCCCGAAGATGATGAACAATACGGAAGGACCAAGAGTTCAGGCAACGAGAGAATTTGCGGAGAATCTGGAACGCAGAACCGGATTGCCAATAATATTTGAGGATGAAAGGCTCACGACAGTGGAAGCAAACCGGATTTTAGAAGAGACGGGTGTGTGCGTGAGCGGAAGAAAAGAACACATTGACAAGATGGCGGCAGCTATCATATTGCAGAGTTATCTGGATCGAGAGGCACATAAAAGAGATGAGTGAGAAGATTACATTTGAAACAGAAGATGGAGATATCGAGTTGTATGTATTAGAACAGACAACGCTTTTTGGAGTGAATTACATTCTGGTGACAGATGACGAAGAAAGTGAGGATGGCAGTTTCTTTGTACTGAAAGAAGAACCGGACAGCGAAGGAGATGTCGTTTCTTACGCAGAAGTAGAAGACGAGAACGAATTGAAAGCAGTGATCAAGATCTTTGATGAGCTGTTGGAAGACATTGATTTGGAGGTTTAGTTTAGAATGAAACAGAATAATAAGTCGGTGAAGATCATTCCGCTTGGGGGATTAGAGCAGATCGGAATGAACATTACCGCGTTCGAGTATGAGGACAGTATTATTGTCGTAGACTGTGGACTTGCATTTCCGGAGGATGAGATGCTTGGTATCGACCTTGTCATCCCGGATGTCACATACTTAAAGGAAAATGCGGACAAGGTAAAGGGACTTGTAATCACGCACGGACATGAGGATCATATCGGTGCGATTCCGTATATAGAAAATGAAGTGAATATGCCGATTTACGCAACCAAGCTGACGATGGGACTGATCGAGCATAAGCTTCGTGAACATGGAAATATTAACAACGTCAGAAGAAAGATCGTAACACACGGACAGATGATCACACTTGGTGCGTTCCGTATCGAGTTCATCCGTACGACACATTCGATTGCGGATGCGGCTGCACTTGCGATCTATACCCCAGCCGGTATCATCGTGCATACCGGAGATTTTAAGGTTGATTACACACCGGTCTTTGGTGAGGCAATTGCCCTGCCACGATTTGGTGAACTTGGAAAGAAAGGTGTGCTTGCACTGATGGCGGATTCCACAAATGTGGAACGTTCAGGATACACTCCATCCGAGAAAACGATCGGAAAAGTATTTGACCATTTGTTTGATGACAACAAGGATCATCGAATCATCATTGCGACATTTGCATCAAATGTAGACCGTGTACAGCAGATCATCAATACGTCTTACAAGTATGGACGTAAAGTAGTTGTAGAAGGCCGCAGTATGGTAAATATCATTTCGGTTGCATCAGAGCTTGGCTATTTGAATGTGCCGGAGAATACGCTGATCGAGACAGATCAGTTGAAAAACTATCCAAGAGAGAAGACAACGATCATCACAACCGGAAGCCAGGGAGAATCTATGGCGGCTCTGTCACGTATGGCAGCAGATATCCATAAGAAGATCTCGATCATGCCGGGTGACACAATCATTTTAAGCTCTAATCCGATCCCGGGTAATGAAAAAGCGGTATCGAATATCATCAATGAACTCTCTGAAAAGGGAGCGAATGTTATTTTCCAGGATACGCACGTATCCGGACATGCGTGCCAGGAAGAGCTGAAGCTGATCTATTCACTGGTAAAACCCAAATATGCAATTCCGGTTCACGGAGAATACCGCCATCTGAAAGCGAACGCAGGTATTGCCAAATCTCTTGGGATTCCGAAGGACAACATTTTCATCCTCAAGTCAGGCGATGTACTCGCACTGGATGATGAAAGTGCAGAAGTTTTAGATAAGGTACACACAGGAGAAATCCTGGTAGATGGACTCGGTGTTGGTGATGTCGGTAATATTGTACTGCGTGATCGTCAGCATCTGGCAGAAGACGGAATCCTGATTGTTGTTCTGACACTGGAAAAGCGTACCAACCAGCTTCTTGCCGGACCTGATATCGTATCCCGTGGATTTGTTTATGTACGTGAATCTGAAAGTCTGATGGAAGAGGCACGGAAGGTTGTTACGGAAGCGGTTGAAAAATGTCTGATGAGCCGTCATGCTGACTGGAGCAAGATTAAGCTTGTGATCCGCGACACAATGAATGACTTTATCTGGAAAAGAACCAAGAGAAAACCAATGATCCTTCCGATCATTATGGATGTATAATATAAAGATGCCTGTGGCATTTTTATGAAAATAAGCAGATGCGAAGATATCTGCATAAAGAAGCGCAGTCAGAGTTGAAAAGAAAATAAACTTTGTCTGCGCTTCTATGATAAATGTATAGGATAAGAATTCCCTTGGAAGAAAAGAGGAAGATATGATAGTAGAAGAACGACTGACGACTTACCTCCATTCTCTGGAAAGCGCGGACATTCCCGTTCTCGATGAGATCGAACAGGAAGCCCTTGCGGACATGGTTCCGATCATCCGCAAAGAGACAAAAAGTTTTCTGAAAGTAATGCTGGAGATCAAACGTCCGGTAAAGATTCTTGAAATTGGGACAGCAGTTGGATTTTCGGCAATTCTGATGGGAAAATATTCTCCGGAGGAATGTCGCATTACAACAATCGAAAATTACGAAAAAAGGATTCCAATTGCCAGAGCCAATTTTGCCAGGGCAGGTATGGAACAGAAAATTACGCTGCTTGAAGGCGATGCACTGGAGATCATGAAAGGCATGCCGGATGATGCAGGATTTGATTTTGTGTTTATGGATGCCGCAAAGGGACAATATCCGGCATATTTAGAACAGGTAATGCGTTTCCTTGTGCCGGGAGGGATCCTGATCACGGATAATGTGTTGCAGGACGGAGATATTATTGAGTCACGGTTTGCGGTGGAAAGAAGAGACCGCACGATCCATAGCCGGATGAGGGAGTATCTGTATACTCTGAAACATCATCCTGAGCTTGAGACGTCTATTCTTCCGCTGGGAGATGGAGTGGCACTGAGCGTGCGAAAATAAAAACAGGAGATAACAGTAACAGAAAGGAAAAAAATAATGTCAAGACATCCTGAATTATTGATACCGGCAAGCAGCCTGGAAGTGTTGAAGACTGCAGTCGTATTTGGAGCAGATGCAGTTTATATTGGAGGAGAAGCATTTGGACTTCGTGCAAAGGCAAAGAACTTTTCCAAAGAAGATATGATGGAAGGAATCCGGTTTGCACATGAGCATGATGTAAAAGTCTATGTAACTGCAAATATTCTGGCACATAACTACGATCTGGAAGGCGTGAGGGAATATTTTAAAGAGTTAAAGGAAATAAAACCGGATGCATTGATCATTGCTGATCCAGGTGTATTTGAGATCGCAAAAGAAGTATGTCCGGAAATTGAAAGACATGTGAGTACACAGGCCAATAATACAAATTACGCAACTTATATGTTCTGGTACAGACAAGGGGCGAGCAGAGTTGTATCTGCAAGAGAACTTTCCATGCGTGAGATCAAAGAAATCCGTGCACATATCCCGGATGATCTGGAGATTGAGACATTCGTACACGGTGCAATGTGTATTTCTTATTCCGGAAGATGTCTGCTCAGTAATTTCTTTACAGGCAGGGATGCAAACCATGGCGCATGCACCCATCCGTGCCGCTGGAAATATTCTGTTGTGGAAGAAACCCGTCCGGGAGAATATATGCCGGTTTATGAAAATGAGAGAGGAACGTATATTTTCAATTCAAAAGACCTCTGTATGATCGAACATATTCCGGAGCTTATCGATGCGGGGATTGACAGCTTCAAGATCGAAGGAAGAATGAAAACGGCTCTGTATGTGGCAACTGTAGCGAGAACATACCGGAAAGCAATTGATGATTATCAGAAAGATCCGGAGCTTTACAGGAAGAATATGCCGTGGTATCTGGACCAGATCTCGAATTGTACCTATCGGCAGTTTACAACTGGATTTTTCTTTGGAAAACCATCGGAAGAGGCACAGATTTATGACAGCAACACCTATATCCGGGAGTACACATATCTTGGAATCACAGAAGAGATTAAAGACGGTATGGTGAAGATCGAACAGAGAAATAAATTTTCGGTGGGCGAGACGATTGAGATCATGAAACCGAACGGAGATAACGTGGAGGTTCAGGTAAAACGGATCGTAAATGAAGAAGGAGAAGAACAGGAGAGTGCACCACATCCGAAGCAGGTACTGTATGTAGAACTGTCCGGTAGGGCTGACAAGTACGATATTCTCAGAAGAAAAGAGGAAGCAGATGAATAAAAAAACGTGGAAGCCATATGCGGCGATCGTACTGATCCTTCTGTACGGCGTGGATATATTCTGGCTTTCCGGATTTTGTGTCTATTATTTTGGTGAGTGGGGAATTCCAATGTATGAGGGTCTTCTTGCGGTGCTGGCACTTGGAATAGTAGTGCTTTTCAGGGAAGACGTAAAGCGTGCATTTCCATTTCACAGACCGACGATCGCAAAGACTGTCGGAACATTGCTGATGTGGATCGGAACCCTTCTGATCACGATGATTCCGACATCGATCCTGCTTTATGTATTTCCGGAGCAGATGAGTGGGGCTACAGAAAGTGTGAGTGAATTATCCGGCGGACTGCCGTTTTGGCTTGCATTTCTTCTGATCTGTGTCACGCCGGCGATTTTTGAGGAAATAGCATTCAGAGGCGGGCTTTTCAGCTGTTTTCGTGGCTTTAGGAGTCCATGGCCGGCAATTCTGATCAGTGCAGCAGTGTTCGGTGCATTTCACGGAAGCTTCTGGCGGTTTGTGCCGACAGCGATGCTTGGAATCGCCATGGGATATCTGCTTGCCGAGACGGATAACATGTTTTATAACATGTTCTTCCATCTAATCAATAATGCGTTACCGACATTGCTTTTACAGCTTACTTCCAGTGTGACTTCAGAGCAGATGGAAAGTGCAGAAGCTATGGCATCGACAGGCATTTTGCTTGTGACGGTGGCGGTGTATTTTATTTATGCTTCGGCAGGACCGTTTTTGATTTATGCGGGGAATTACCTGATCCATAAAGGACAGCCGGGATACGACAGGGGACTTCTGCCAAGAGAGAAAAAGAAAACTCTGCTGGGGCTTGTGCTTGTAAGTAGCGTCTTTCTGGGACTTGGCATTCTGCTTTTTGGTATAGGAATGTTTGAGTAGAGTGTCCTGTCTGCCGGTGTGAAAGAAGCATCATGAATTTTAAAATGGACAGACAGGATCTAGACCGGCAAAAATTAAAAATGAGAAGGAAGAAAGCAGGGGCGGAGTTTTTGAATCGCCCCTTTTTCAATTCGCGAAACATAGGAACGTGAGATGCCAAGAGAAGCTGCAACTTCTTTCTGGGTATATTCTTTTTCACCATAAAGACCGTAGCGTTTTTTCAGTACCAGCTGTTCGCGGTCGGTGAGAACGGATTCCAGTTTTTCATAGAGAAGAGAAATATCATTTTTCAAGGCAAGCTGCATACAGGCATCTTCTTCATCAGATTCGATAACATCATACAGGCGGATCTCGTTCCCTTCCCGGTCTGTACCGATCGGTTCGTATAGGGAGGTTTCCCGGTTACTCTTCCGCTTGGTGCGCAGCATCATCAGAAGTTCATTTTCGATGCAGCGGCAGGCGTAGGTGGCAAGCCGGGCTTTTTTGTCCGGGTTAAAGGTGGAAACTGCTTTGATAAGGCCGATGGTTCCGATGGACAGAAGATCTTCTGTATCGTCCTCCAGATGCTGATATTTTTTTATGACATGAGCGACCAGACGGAGATTGTGCTCGATCAGAATATGACGGGCCTCATTGTCACCGTCTGCACTGCGTCTCAGAAGCTCGGATTCCTCTTTTGGAGTAAGAGGCGGAGGAAAGGATTTCAATACGATTACCTCAAAATAGAGTTACTAACATTGTATGTAAAAGTGAAATGTTCTGTGCTTTTCCATTCGGGTTATTTTGCGCTTGTGGTACGTCTGAAAATGCGTTATAATGAGCGTTGAATCATGTAGTAGCAGATATGTTTTACAAAAGAAATGAGATTACGAGAGAAAAGGAAAAAATTATGGGAATAAGGACAAGATTAGCGGTACTTGCCTGTAAGACATCCAATGCAGTCCTGCGACGGATGGGACGAGGCGGAACGAACCTGCCGGGCAAGATCGCATTAAAAATTGACAAAGATATTTTAAAGGAATTATCACGTGGGGTGAAGGTTACGGTAGTGACCGGAACCAATGGAAAGACGACCACGTCCCGTATGATCGAGCAGGCATTTGAAGAAGCCGGATATAAGTACTTCGCAAATAAATCCGGTGCCAATCTTCTGACCGGGATCATTACGGTGTTTGCACAGCACTGCAGTCTTTCTGGCAAGTGTTCCTACACACACGCATTGATCGAGTGCGATGAGGCAGCGTTCCGCAAGACCAGTGAGATGCTGCCGGTAGAGTGTCTGGTAGTCAACAATATTTTCCGTGACCAGTTGGACAGATATGGGGAGATCACCCACACGTTGAATGCAATCCGCGAAGGAATTACCCACGTACCGGATGCAACCCTGTGCCTGAACGCGGACTGTTCATTGACGTCATCTCTTGCAGATGATGTACCGAATAAGGTTGTATGGTTCGGGGTGGATGTGCCGATTTACAAAGAGACAGCGTTTGAATTGTCTGATGCAGTGTACTGTATTCATTGTAAGACAGAATATGAATACGATTACAGAACTTACAGCCATCTTGGCGGTTTCCGCTGTCCGAAATGTGGATATCACCGGCAGACACCGCAGGTTGGCGTGACGCAGGTAGTGCGTACCGGAGCAGATTCTTCGGATATCGTGTTAAATGCATTCGGGCATAGCCATGATGTGCACATTAATCTTCCGGGAGGTTACAATATTTACAATGCGGCAGCCTGTGTTGCGGCTGCGGAGATTGTTGGA
>ENA-ORRO01002399-ORRO01002399.1-human-gut-metagenome-genome-assembly--contig:-NODE-2399-length-11851-cov-3.671160_pt1 | contig 11851 bp, 5 predicted proteins | sample MGYA00242176_ERZ509136 | MGnify/ENA primary metagenome ERZ509136 (study PRJEB26280, sample SAMEA2338644) | human gut metagenome | biome: human gut; feature: human-associated habitat; material: faeces... | reverse complement strand
CGAAGCGCAGGCTGCGAGTGGATCACCTACCCCGGACTGTTTGACGCTGTGACGGACGTTGAGCTTTCCATGACCTCCACGGGCATTAAGGAAAACATCATCGTCAATCGGTATACGGGCAACCATGTCTACGCGTATCAGATGACGACGGAAGGATTGACCGCCGCTCAAAACGGGCGGGAATTCTGCTCTATAACGAGAACGGCGACATGATGGCAAAGGTCGAAGCGCCGCACATGACGGACGCAGAAGGCCGTTACAGCACGGATATCGCCGTTTCACTGGAGGGCGGCGGCGGAAGCTACCGCGTTACCTATCGTCCCAATGACGAATGGATGCAGAGCGCCGCCTACCCTGTAACCATCGACCCGACGGGCAATTATTTCAACGATCTCGCCACGGGAATCGGCGACGTGTTTGTTTCCAGCGATAACCCGTCTCATCATTACGACCATACGGTTAAAAAAGGCAATCCGCAATATAATCATGACCTTGAAGGAACGAATCTGTATGCAGGCAACGGCAACATTGCCTATATCATTCCTTCCCTGACGGGCTTTTCCGGGAGCGACAATAAAGTATCGGAGTTCCCGACGACCAGCGGTCTCATGATTCTGAACGCCACATGGAAGGTCTTTGTTCATGAGGGCGGCGGCACGTTTGAAGTGGCGCTTGTGACAAGCGACTGGAATACCAGCTCGGTAACGTATAATTCACGCCCAAGCCTCAGTTCGGATATCCGCCAGACGATTACCCTGCACACGGGCGAAAATAACGTGGATTTGACGAAGATTTTCTCCGCATGGTTTAATACGTCGGATCAGAAAAGAAATTACGGATTTGCGGTGACAAGCAACAGCTCGTGGGCGAGAATCTGTTCGTCGGATGTGCTGCCCAGAAAGGAGCGTATGTCGTTCTCCGCTTCCTATACGGACGATCTGCCCGCGCCTACGGTAAAGGCAACAGGCTACGGAAACGGCGTCAATTCGCAGAGCGGTTATATCGACGTATCGTGGAACAGCGTTCCGCTGGCCAGTGGGTATCGGCTGGGCATATCGAACGGCAGCACGTTCCAGTATATCGACGTGGGCAATACGACCTCGTATTCGACGCGCGGCAAAAAGATTTGGCCGACCGACGCTGAAATAGCCGCGGGCAACTATACCCTGCACTGGGACGGAACCGGGCAGGAGCTGCCCAATATTCCTCGCAAGGATAAAACAGACCTGAATTATTATTTCGTGGTCTTGCCTGCCAACGCTTACGGGCAGACAGGCTCGCAGCATGGTCAGGCGCAGGCTTCGCTGCCGGACACCACGCCGCCCAACCAGCCGTCTACGGTCAGCGTATCTCCGGCAGACTGGAGCAACGCGGAGGCTCGGACGGTCACGTGGGCAGGCTTGACGGATATGCCGCTGAACAGGGATACGCTGGGCGACAACGGGCATGTTCAGTTTATCCTTGATCCTGCAATCGGAACGGATGCGAACGCATGGGCGTGGCAGAATACGGCTTCCAACGCTGCAAACGGCTCACAGATCGTCTCGACGGCGGGCTTGGAGGATGGCGTTCATGCGGTCTATGTGCGCGGCGTAGACACCTACGGCAACTACGGCGCGCCCAAAGGCGCGGAACTCAAGGTGGACAGAACGCCGCCGACGCAGCCGGACGTGTCCGTACTGCCTGACGATTGGACAAAGGAAAATACCGCGTCGATCTCATGGACGAATATCGCCGATTTGAACGATTTGAATCGCGTGGAGCTTTCGTGGGACGGCGGTGCATACCAGACAACCGGGCTTTCCGATAAAACCTGTTCGGGATATGAAGCGGATATCTCGTCGTTTGCGGACGGGCTGCATACGCTGAGCATCCGGGGCGTGGATATCGCCGAAAACGTCGGAGAAGCCGGGACTGCGTCGATTCAGATCGACCGCAGCGCGCCGACGCTGACCCAATCTTCCGTTAAACCCGCAGCATGGACGGCGGCGGACAACGTTATGCTGACGTGGGAAGGCGCGGCGGACGCATACAGCGGTCTTGCCCGGATGGAGTATGCCGTTGACGGCGGCGCTTGGGAAGCGCTCGACGTGAACGAAAACGGAAGCCGGGAAATTGAAATCGGCGGGCTGGCGGACGGCGAACATCGAATTACGCTGCGTCTGACGGATGCGCTTGAAAACGCTGCGGCATGGGAACATACGATCTATCTGGATCACACTCCGCCTGTTGTCGAGCTGCTTACGCCGCAGAACGGCGCGGTTGTGACGGGCGTTCTGGATATTTGGGGCGTTGTCTCGGATATTTCGCTGACGGACTGGACGCTGACGGCCAAAGGCTCGTCCGGCAAAGAAGTGACCGTTCACGCCGATTCGACCGAAAGGCTGTCCGAACAGCTCGGCGTGTTGGACACGGGTGAATTTGCGGATGGAGAAACCATTGAAATCATCCTGACTGCGCATGACGCTGCCGCGCACGAGAGCACGGTTCAGGGCATATACGTCAAGGCCGATCACAGCGCAAAGCCTGTTTCGGCAGACGTAACGATTACCGCGCCGCAGCAGGGCGAGTGCCTGACCGTCTCCTATAAGCAGGGCGAATATACCGCCGATTACAGCGGCTCGGAGAGCAGCGGCGTTTTCGTGCTGGACGGACAGCCGGGCGGCGCAACGTCCCATTTGAAATTCCCGATATACCCGATTCTCTACCCGGAAAACAGCGTTCATGCCCTCTCCGTGCTTTCTCTTGACCGTCAGGGCGCGCTGCATTATTCGCAGGGCATGGCCGGATCGCTGATTCTGAGCGATATCTGGAAAGACGAAAATAAAGTTGAATCTGCCGACGGACTTGCATTGTCGGATATGGGCGCGGAAGTGATGGCGGATTCCGGCACACTGGTGTCCAAAAACTTTACAGCCGCGCAACCTGTGTTGGCTGTGCGACTGCATACCATTGAAAATCCGGCGGCGGGCGGCTCTATCTCCTATGAGGTATCGACCGACCACGGCGCAACGTGGACGGCGATTCGAGAAGGATACGATGTCAAATTTGACACGCCGCAGAATCAAGTGGCGGTTCGCACCCATTTGAAAGGGACGGGAACGGTTCTTCAAGGTCTGGACATTGTGGGTGTATACGAATCGAATCCCGTTCATTTCAGCGTCAGACTGCTTCGGCCTGTGACGGCGTTTAATCTGACGCATGAAGAAGAACAGACGGAAGCCATGCCGACCCTCTCGACGGACTGTGCGGCGCAGTTGACGGTTCAGCGCCTGTACATGGACGGACAATGGAACAGCAACAGCTTTACGGCGGATATGCTTCCCTTTGAGGACGGAACAACTCATCAGGCTGCGGCGCTGGGTCTGGATGCGGACGGCGCGCTTTACGGAAGCGGTGCGGCTGCGTCGATTCTCATGCGAACCGCGCTGAACGCGACAGACACATGGCAATCCACGGCGCTGGAGCTTGCAGACGAAACGTATGCCATTCGTTTGGAAACGCTCTGCATCGACGCGGCGGGAAAAACGGTAGAAAACGGCAAGTATGCGTATTCGTATGATGGAACGACGTGGACGGATTTCACGACGGGCGGCTATACCTTCCTGAGCAAAGGCACGAAAAAGCTGTATATCCGGGCAACCATGCCCTCCGGCGTGACGCTCAGAGCCATTCATCTGGAAGGCGTGACGGCCAAGACGCGGGCGCTGAAAACGACGTTGGTGAAAGCGCCTTATAACGTGCAGGCGACGGACTACGGCGACTACTACGAAAACGAAAAGCTCCGCCGCTACGAACTCACATGGACGGACGCGAACCGCGACGACGGCACATGCGGAAACGAGCTCTGGTTTGACATTTACCGCAACGGGCGGAAGATTGCATCGACGCAGAAAAATCGGTATACCGACTACGATTATGAGGCAGATGCAGTCTATCATGTTCGGGCGCGCAGAGAATACGACGATCCGGGCGACGGGCTTTCTTCGATACTCACCCGAACGAGCGGATGGGTGAAGGCGGCCATGACGCGTCTGGCGGCGGAGGAACGCATTGAAGGCGTACAGCACAACGTTGAAAACTTCACGCAGTCGGAATACCTCAACGACCTGTACGGCGGCAACTATACCTTCTCCGACACGCCCAATCCGCCGAGCCTGAGCTTCGCGCTGGATCAAAGCCTGCTGGGGCCGCATCGCTTCTGCTCGCTCGGCTTTGAACCGATTAACTTCAATACGGGCAATTTCTATTTGCAGACGCGGGATTACGCGCTGGCAGATTTGGGAACGTCCGGCTTTGATGTGGTCAGAACGTATAACACGCAGAGCAACGAAACGGACGGGCCGTTCGGCGCAAAGTGGACGACGGAATACAGCCAGCACCTCCGCCTGTTCAATGACGGCAGCGTCGGCTACCGCAGAGCGGACGGCAGCGAAGTGATCTTCTATGCGCAGGCGGACGGGGCGTTTGAAAGCAACTCGACGGAGTATGAATTCCTCTCCTATGACGCGGCGCACACCGAATATCGAATCAGCCTGACGGACGGGACGGTTTATGCGTTTGCGTCCGGCGGTCTGCTCAAACGCATTGAAAAGGACAGCGGACAGCATATTACGGAAATCGTCCGGGACGAGGACGGCCTGATGACGAAGATCATCTCGCCCAGTCAGGAAGAACTGCTGGTCGAAATGGATCAGGCCGGACATATCGTCGGCATCACCACGCCGGGCGGCGCGACGCTGCGCTATACCTACTCCGGGAAGAAGCTCAGCTCCTTTACGGATGCCGAAGGCAAGACGACAAAGTATGCCTACGACAAAAAGGGCCGCATGACCGAATGGTATGACGGCAACGGTCAGCGTCAGGTGCTGAACAAATACGACGAACAGGATCGCGTTGTCGAGCAGCAAGACGGCAACCACGGTCGCTATCGGATGCAGTACGGCGACGGTCAGACGATAACAACGGATGCCGAAGGAAATGTCGTTACCTATTTCTTTGATGAGCAAAAGCGCACTACTCGAATTGTGGATGCGTTGGGCGGTGAAACCAGCTTTACCTACGGCGAGCAGGGCGAAATTGTCAGCAAGACGGACGCGCTGGGGCATGTGACCGCCTACGCCTATAACGATGCGGGCGATATCGTCACAACCGTGCTGGAAAACGGAGGCACGATTCACAGGGAATACAACGATCATCACCAGATTACAAAGCTGACCGATTTGAACGGCTCGGTGACGTTGTATGAATACGATGCGGATGGTAATCTGGTTCGGGAAACCGCGCCGAATGGCGGCGTGACAACCTACGCATACGACCACAAAGGCCGTCTGACCCAAAAGACGGACGCGCTGGGCAATCAGACGAGCTATGCGTATGTCAACGGCCTGCTGGCCAAAACCGTGGATGCGCTGGGCAACGAAACGGCATATAGCTATGATGCGAACGGCAATCTGGCGAGCATGACGGGCGCGCTGGGCAACGTGACGCAGTATGAATACGACGCAAACGGCAATCTGCTGAACGTCGTCTTTGCGGACGGAACAAGCGTCAGCTATACCTATGATGCGCTTGGCAGGCAGATCAGCGCGACCGACCCGCTGGGCAATGTAACGCGTTACAAGTACGACGCGCTGGGCAATGTGCTGGAAACGACGCTGCCGGATAAGACGACCCAGACGGCGACCTACACGCACAACAGCCAACTGGCGACAGTCAAGGACGCGCTGCTGAATCAGACGAAGTACACCTATGACGGCAATGGAAACCGCCTGACGGAAACGGATGCGCTCGGTCATACGACGACCAGCGAGTACGACGCGGCGGGCAATCTGATTTCCGAAACCAATGCGGCGGGCGGCGTGACGACCTATCGCTACGACGCGCAGGGCTTCCCGATCTCCGTGACGGATGCGGCGGGCGCAACGCAGACCTATCGCTACGACGTAATGGGCAACATGATCGAGCGGACGCTGCCCAACGACGCGACCATCCGAACGGATTATGACGAAAGCGGAAACGTCATTCGCGAAGTCAACGAGCTTGGCGGCGAAACGACCGTTGAATATGACCTGCTGGGCAGAATCATCGCAATCACCGACCCGATGGGCGCGGCGACGGCGTACAGCTACGATGCAAACGGCAATCTGCTCTCCGTGACGGACGCGCTGCGCCATGCGACGAAGTACACCTACGACAAGGACGGAAACCTGACGAGCGAAACCGACGCGCTGGGCAACAGGGTGCAGTATGCCTACACGCCGGAGGGCTGGCTGAGCAGCGTCGCCAAGGCGGACGGAACCGTCCTCACATTTGAATATGACAAAACCGGCAGCCTGCTCACCCAGCACGTGGGCGACGGTCAGACGGTGGAAAGCAGCTACAATGAAACCGGAAGGGTCACGGAGGTTTCCAGTGCCGAGGGAACGATTGTTTACCAGTACAACGGGCAGGGATATCTGGTTTCCGTGACGAATGTGAACGGCGACAAGGTTTCCTACACCTACGATGCGTACGGCAACAGGACGTCCATGACCTACCCGGACGGCCGCATGGTGAGCTATACCTATGACGCTATGAACCGCATGACCAGTGTCACAGGACTGGACGGGGATGTCACCCGCTACACCTACGACGCGGCGGGGCGGCGCATTGAAACCGCGTCCGGCACCTTGACAACTTCATACCGCTATGACAGCGTAGGCAATCTGCTCACGCAGGCGACCAGCGGCGCGAGCGAGATTGCGTTCAGCTACAGCTACAACAAGAACGGCTACATCACGGGAGAGGTGCGCACAGAGGGCGGCAAGACCACGGAGAGCACCTATGCCTATGACGCGCTGGGGCAGCTGACCAGCTTCCTGCAAAGCACGGGCTACGAGGAGCAGTATGCCTACGACAAGGCCGGAAACATGACCGAAAAGGTGCTGACCGGCACGGACGGCATAGAAACTGCGTTGAAGATGAGCTACAACAAGGGTAACCAGCTGACGACCATGGTCAACGGGAAAGATAAGATTGCTTATACCTACGACAAGAATGGCAGCATGGTTACGAAGGTGCTGACCAGTCAGGCTTATGGCAAGCTGACGGACGCCTACGCCTACAACGCCCTTGACCAGCTTACGGAATATGTAGGTTACGACGGCTACAAACAGGAATTCACCTACGACGCCAACGGCATGCGGCTTAGCAAGAGCGAGGTCGGCAACGGAAACCGCTCTACGCTGGAAGAATTGCTTCGCGGGAACATTGCAGGGCTGCCGGAGATTGTGGAGCCGACGCAGAGCCAGACGAATGCGGACGAAGCGGGCGTGCCCGCTGAACTGGACTGGGCCACGACGGAATACCTGTATGATCTGACACAGGAATACTACCAGGTCATTTCCGAAACCACGACGAGCTCTGGCGGCGCTTCTTCTACAACAGCCTATGCCTATGGCTTAGAGCGCATTGCGGCATTCACGTCGGACAGCAGGACCAGCTACGTCTATGACGGGCGCGGGTCTGTGGCGCAGGCAATCACTGCGCCGGTTACCGGTGAGGCTGTGTCCTCTGCCCTGCCGGATGTCAGCGTGCAGGTGCAGTCCTTCTCCTATACCGCCTTTGGCGAACAGATGGGTAACGTGAAGGTCAGCGGCTTTAGCTACAACGCGGAAGCCTATGACGCGGCCACGGGCATGCTCAACCTGCGGGCGAGGCAGTATGAACCGGCCTTGGGCAGGTTCAGTGCCAAGGACTTTATAAAAGGAAACGCTTTTACCCCGCTATCGCTGAATCGATATTCCTATGGTATTAACAGCCCGATTATCCATACCGATCCTAGTGGTATGTGGTTTAGTAAACTGGTTAACACAGCAAAAAATGTTATAGACAAGATAGCCACAACTGTAAAGAAGGCTGTTAATACAGCCGTAACATACGTTAAGGCTACGGCACAAAAGAAAATAATTGACGACGCTAATATGTTTGCGTCTTACTCTAACCAGTTTTATGAAAGAAATGCAGAAGAACAAAGCATCATCCGCGAGGCGGTAAGACAGATTCAGCAGTATGATATATACACGCAGAGTGGACGTGCCGAAGCTATTCGTATTATGGCTGAAGCGTGTTCTGCATTGAAAAAAATTGAAAATGCAAATAAGGAAGTAGTCACTCCTACGCCACAGCCTGCGGCAACTCCCGCGCCGCCGGCTGCTGATTCTCCTGCTCCGCAACCCAGCAGAGACGATGACTGGGATATTATGTTCCGCGGTCAAGAAATCGCTGATGCTATCTTGCAGCATTTGATTCCTGAGTATAATCAAACAGCCAAACAATATGCCGGACTCACTGGCAATCAGGATAGATTCCCGATTCTTGAAGAACCTGGTGCAGCCTTTGAACAATTGGTTGGAAAGATTGTCAAAACGGTTGCTATCATTGGCGGTACAGCAGTAGTAGTTACGCTGGTTGTAACAACAGCTGGCGCTGCTGCATATGTGGTAGGTCAAGGTGCGATATATTATGGGCTGTCTCAAACAGCTGCTGAGGCTCTCATGTATACTGTCGCATATGGCAGTGTTGGCACATATACTGTGCTGCAAGCAAGCGATATTGTAGAAACTTGGACAGACGAAAATACGTTGCTTGAAAAAGTATTCAACAATGATCGTGATGCTTATGAAACAGCTAAATCGCTCTCTCTGGCGGCCAGTATGGCCGTTCCAGTCATTGGAAGTTATGCCCCTGCTTTGGGGTATGGGCAGGCAGATAAGTCTGCTCAAGCAAGCCAGATAGAGGAACTTAATCCAAATACTATTCGATATAGCCAAAACTCTGTTAATGGATCTCAGCCTATCGTTGATAGTATGAAAGCAAATGGTTGGCAGGGGGATCCAATTGATGTAGTACAAATGCCAGATGGCAATCTGACAACGATAGACAATACACGTGTAGTCGCAGCACGTGAGGCTGGTATAAATGTCCAGGCAAATGTTCACTCATTCAATGAGCCACTGCCCGAAGAATTCATAGAAAGGTTTACGACTAAAAATGGCGTTCCTCAAACATGGGGAGAAGCAATTTTGCTTCGGATTCAAAATCAAAGTGGCGGATTTAGTACTGAAAATCCTTATGGCGCGCAAGAAATGATGAAAATAAACTAATTTGGAGGTTAATATGAACTACATAATATCCGATATTGACCAATATTATAGTACTTTTGAATACCCTCAGGAGTTTATTATATCTATTCAAAAAGGTATAGTTGATTGGGGAAGCTGGTATATTGTTCCTGAACAGAGAGCTAAGCAACGCTTGATAGGCCTTATGAAAAGATATCCAAATAGAAAACTGATTCCGTTTGCCAAAAGAGATGATTGCGATGACATTGCTTGCTTTGAAGTTGATCGACCAAATTTTGTAGAAATAATTCATGATTTTTCCTCACCTGGTTTTGAACAACGACAAGAATATACTTCTCTAAAACAATGGATTTCAATAATTACAGAATAATTTTCGGAGTTCCTACACCGCCGAAAGCCTGCTGAAGAAGGTGACCTACGCCAACGGCGCAGCGCAGACCCTTTCCTACGATCTGGCGGGCAATGTGGTTGCCGAGACCGACGCGGAAGGCAACGCAAAGCAGTACCAGTACGACAATGTCAACCGCCTCATCGCCGTGGTGGATGAGCTGGACGGTAAGACCACCTATACCTACGACGCGCTGGACAACATCGCCAAGGTGACGGACGTCCTTCGCCAGGTAACCAGCTACACCTACGATAAGAACGGTAACCAGTCTCCAGGTAACACTTCTAATACCTTTGTCTATGATACATCTGATATTAGGGTGGTTGTGAATAGTAATGGTGATGTTATTACTGTAATCCTAAATAGAAGGTGAGCACATGATTAAAAACTTTCAAGAATCTGATTTTATTGATGCTTTTCAAGATCTTCCAATTTATATTGGTAATGACCAAAGCGGAGAAATGATTTTCAAAAGAGAATATTCTAACGGTCTCTCTTTGACAACTTACTTGGATATCTATGGAGAAAAAATTGAACTTACAATTTCATACCCAGGACAATTGTATGATTCACAACAATATAGTTTATCTCTTGATGAACAACGAAGATTAGTAGGGTTATCAGGAATCACAGGGTCTCTGGATATTGTTCTTACAAACTCAAATGCTGATTCTAATACGCTCTATGGCAAGGATTATGCTCAAAATCACGGCATATTACTTCTTTCGCCAACAACATACGCGGGTGTCAACTCAAATGCTTGGCCTAAGAATAATGAAAATACAAATTTTATAACCCAGTATTCTCAAAGCAACAATAGTAAAATTATTGGATTTGATTATGTTATTATCAATAACAACAGTGCCGCAATCGAAGAATTATCACAAACATATACCTATTTTGATCAAGATTTTGAACAATGGAGGTAAACAATGCTTTCAAACATAAAGAACAAGTTATGGTGCTTAATTGCCATATGGTTTGCTTCATGGTTGCTTCATATTCCCTGTCTGGCAGAAAACATCTCTGCCGATCAGTTCTTATTTTACGCCGAGAGCTTTGACTATTCTACACCTGTTGGCTGGGGCTTTCCCGCGATGGACGACGCAGAGAATGATATCATTGGATTAACGGCCGCTCAGCGCACAGATCTGGCCGCATATCCAGAACATTGGTTAAAGGCTTGGATTCGACTGTATGTACAGCCAAGCATTCACGAGGCAACCATTCCTTTCTGTGACTTAGAAGATGATACGAATCCGCTCTCCTATAGCAATTTGCGCTTTGAAAACATCCGCATCTGCAATATGCATGAACTTGGCGTGTATCCAAAGTCTCGAATGGTATTTGCCTCTACTCCCTCTGCTTTTCTTGATAAACCATTGAATTCGGATGGGGATTGGTGGTACATGGAAGTCATGATTGAAAAACGCGACCGAACAGAAGAAGAAATTACACAGGCTCTGCGGCAAGCAGAAATTCTTTGCGATGCCTATGTTCAGCACAATGATCAATATAATATAGAGGCAGATCTATTGATTGACATATCTGCTGTAGAGCGCCGGATTCTTTTTGACGCCGACTCGATTGAGATCAGCGCGGAACAATGTAAAAAAAGCAGCGTGTCAGCGTATGACATTTTTGCTAATTATAACGTTGATGAAGACCTTGAATCAGAAGCCCAGATTCATCCGGAGCATTTTCAATGCTATGCGCTTGAATTTACTCTTACCAATCAGAGTTTCTACGATATTCTCAGCCTCGATTATGAGTCTGTGCTTTGCGATGATAATACATGGCTCATGTATTTTGATATGGAATACCGCAGCATATACGGCTGCAAATCGGGCACAAGCATTCCGGTGAGTGGATATTATTTAATACTTCGAAAACCTGAATGCGGCGGAAACATCTCCGAGCAAGCGATTGATGAAATGACCATTCCTATCACAGTTCATACCGAATTTGCTGGTATACTTCAAAATGATGAGACAGAGGGAGCTCTGGGATATGATGGTATACCGTTCACAGTTGAGATTGATATGTGTCATTGTCAAATGGATTCAAAAGATCTAAATAATTGAATGTGAACCCTTCATTCCAGACGGGAGTACTGCCTCCTACACCTACGATGCGGCAGGCCGGAGGATTGAAACTGCATCCAGCACCTTGACAACGGCATACAGCTATGACAGCGTTGGCAATCTGCTCACCCAGGCCACCAGCGGCGCGAGTGAGATTGCGTTCTCGTACAGCTACAACAAGAACGGCTACATCACGGGCGAGGTGCGCACAGAGGGCGGCAAGACCACGGAGAGCACCTATGCCTATGACGCGC
>ENA-ORRO01002392-ORRO01002392.1-human-gut-metagenome-genome-assembly--contig:-NODE-2392-length-11859-cov-25.475347_pt1 | contig 11859 bp, 9 predicted proteins | sample MGYA00242176_ERZ509136 | MGnify/ENA primary metagenome ERZ509136 (study PRJEB26280, sample SAMEA2338644) | human gut metagenome | biome: human gut; feature: human-associated habitat; material: faeces... | reverse complement strand
TGCGTCTTTGTCTCTGGATGACAAGACGATAGCACTTGCCTTCCCATTTCTCAACGAGAATGGAATTGAGTTCGAACTGGATGCCGTTAATCTCCTCCGTCTTCCATCCTCTCAGAGCAAAGATGTCATTGTAGAGCGAACTGCATCGGTTGGCACGGATGTAGAAATGTTTGCAATGCTTCTCTATCTCACTGACGATTTCCTTCGAGCAGGAACCGCAGTCTGCCCTGAAGCGATTTACACGGATGTTCTGGGATTCCAGAAGAGCGAAGAATCTCTTATGGGTGTCTGCCTGATGAAAACGCACATTCGTGTTGCCATCGCTGTTCTCGATATAGACTATCTTGTCACCGATAACATATACGCCAGGCCTGTAGCCGAGGAACTTTTTGTAGGTCGGTTTTGCATCATACTTCTCCGTTTCAAGGAACTGATGGTCAAAGTCAACATCGTATTCCTCAATTTCCTTCAACTCGCCTGTAGAAACCAAAGCGTTTATAAGCAATGTGTTGAGTTTGTCTGCAGTATTGAAATCATAGGTCTTGCCTTGGTCGGAAGTATAGGAGATGTTTTCCTGTGTCAGTTCCTTGATGGCTCTGAGGATGGTATCAGAGCTGCATGTACGAAGGGTAGGATGATACGAGAGATGGCGCATCAGTTGTGACGTTACATCTTCCACGCATGAGCCGCCACAGAAATAAACGCTCATCAGCGAACGGACTATCTCGCTGAACTGATATCCGAAGATACTGCTGCATCTCTGACCCAGTGTTGAGTCGATAACGGGTGAAAGCATGGAGTCAAATTTCTCCATGATTGAAAAAATTCCTCCAAAAGGTGTGAGTTTCTCAGATTTAATTTGTATTTTTGCCATGTCATATTAGAGTTTTGCTTGTTTTCTTTTTGCAACACTAAGATAAGTGAAAATTCTGACATGGCAAAATCCTGGGCAACTTTTTGTTGCTCAGGAACTTATAAATAAAGTTAAATTATAGTGTTGCGGAATTAAGGTATACAAAACTTAAAAAGAGGTATTCCATACACCTTCAATTGCGGTCTTGCCAGTCTGCCGTAATGACGAAGAGAATACTGTATATAAACACGAGACAGCGATATGCCATGTTCTTTAGGCATATCGCTGTCTTGTCCTAACGATATGATGTGTCCACGTTATCACATCACTAATCAAATTTTGATAATCACACCAAAATTAGCCACGAATCCGTCGAGAGGTGCATAAATATCACGGAAAACGGGATTTGTGACGCTGCCGGTATAGATGGTGTCAAATCTTGTCTGGCGGCGGTCGGTGAAGTTCTCAAAGTTTGCATACACTGAGAATTTCTCCCAAATTTTCTGTACCATAAGGCCCATTGTCACATATGCTTTGCCATACATTCCATCGGTGAGTCGCTGACGGCTGGTATAGTAAAGTTCGTAGCCTATACGCCATGAATCCTCAACCTCATACATAAGCACTGAATTGAGACGGTGTTTAGGCGTCAACGTCTTATCGTAGGTGTGACCATCCTCTCTTACACGGGCATGGTTGAATGTATACCCGAGAAACAGGCTGAAGTCTGAATACTTGACTTTCAGATTTGTCTCTGCGCCAAGGCTGCGCATGTTTCCGTTGATATTGAAGAACTGGTAAAGCCCGTTGTGCAGGGGTCTCAGTTCAAGCGGGTGTCTCAGATAAGTGAAGAAGAAGAGCTGGTTAGCTGTGAAAATGACTCTGCCGTCCGCGATGCTTGTGCGGTAATTCACATCGGCCTGAGCCCCATAGCTTCGCTCTATGCTATTGACATCTTTGTCCACAGGGAGAATGTTTGCGAATTGAAGACGTTCGCTTTCCTCAGAGAATATTGTGGGTGGCTTATAGCCGAATCCTCCACCAATACGGGTCGAGAATTTGTCTGACAGTTTGAAAAGTGCCGATATGCGTGGAAGGACTATAAATCCATAGTCTTTGACATAATCGCCACGGAGTCCGGCTTCAAGAATCACCCGGTCAGATACGTTTGTGGTGTTGTTCACAAATATGCCATAGGTGTCGAGTGAATAGTCTCGGTCAAGATTGTTTGTGATTCTCTTTTCGTTGAACCGTTCGGTCCATACATTACCACCGACAATCCATTCAGAGATTTCTCCCGAATTAACGTATGAGATTTCACTGAATGTTGACCACTGGTCTCCATTAAAATTATATGTAGGAATGGTGATGTCTCGTTTGTAGAGTGTCGCGCTGTTCTTTACGTTAAGGCTGCTCTGATCATCAAATCTGTGCTTGAATGAGATTCGCGAGGAATAACGCTGTGATTTGTTCCGCTCAAAATATGGATGTTCCTCTGAATATCCGTGGCGTATGTATTCCATATCGCCTCCAAGACGGTTCTCGACCATTGACTCCAGTCCTATATTAAGGTTGGTGCTCTCTGTAAAGTACAGGAAAAAAGTGGGATTTACAGTAAACCTATCAAATTGAGGAATGGCAGTGAATCCCACATGCGAGGGATCATAAGCCCAGTTCCGATTGTAGGATGCGAAGACTGTGGTGCCGACTTTGCCAAAACGCTGTCCGAAGAAAGTGTTGACATCCAGCCCTTTTGCGGTTGTCCCGTTAAGCTGTATCTGAAAATCACGCTTTTCTGTGGGGGTCTTGGTTACAAGATTGACAAGACCTGCGATGGCGCCACCGCCATAGAGGGTACTTGAGGATCCTTTTATAATCTCGACCTGTCTCAGGTCAAGGGGCGGAGTCTGTAACATTCCGAGACCGGCAGCAGCTCCGGAAAAAACGGGAAAACCGTCACGGAGAATTTGGGTGTATTTACCGTCAAGACCCTGTATTTTTATCATGGCGTTGCCGGAGATGGCCGAAGTCTGCTGTGTCTGTATGCCAGTGCTTTCGCTGAGCAGCATTCTTATATCACCGGGCTTCATGACATTTTTCTCTTCAAGTTCCTCTGAACCGATAAATTCCACACGCGTCGGAATATCCCTGAAAGTGCGGGTGCCTCGGGTTGCAGAGATAACAACCTCTTCCAGATCGTTGTCTTCGCCCTCTTCAAGTGTAATTGTTACATAGGGTTCGCCATCAGACAAAGGAAACACATAACTCTTTTCCTCTGTCTCATATCCAAGATAGCTGAACCTGATGGCTTGTGGACCATCGGGGATACCTGTGATTTCCACGAAACCGTCCTTGTCGGCTACATTTCCCAGTTGTGTCCCCTCCACAGTTGCGGACGCTCCTATTAGCGGTTCGCCGCTGTCTCCGTCTATGATTTTTGCCTTAAATGTGTTAAGCGCGGCTGCTGTCTGTGACAGAGATATTATCCATAAGAATATTAGTATTATAAAATGTCTCATTAAATTGTGTCCTTAATTATTGATGATGATTGAATAATAGATGCCGACGCCGATGAAGAGAATGGCCACGATGCGGTTGAACTGTTCTTCACTACAGCCTTGACAAGCGAAGCAAACTTCTGGTTGCAAGCGCATGCGCTTACCAACATTTTGATCTGTTTCATAATTTTTGTGCCTCCTCTTAACTCTCCCCGAGGGATGAGAACCGTAACAAGGCTTGGGTTGTATTATTAATAATGTTTACAATTCGCAAAACAACGAACGTATAGGTTTTAAGAAAACCCTCGAAACTAATGACGAGGGTACAATTGGATCAAAGAGTGTGTTTGAGGATAAAGTGATTTACTTGCAGCAATCCTCCTTCTTCTCGCACAATTCCATGTTAAAGAACTCAGAGAAGAGCTGCTGAGCATACGCCCAGTTCTCACGGTTCATGCAATACTTCACTTTAGGCGTTTCAATCTCACCCTGTATTAATCCTGCATCCTTCAATGCTGACAAATGCTGACTTACAGTAGCCTTAGCAATAGGCAACTCCTCATGAATGTCGCCAAAGTAGCAAGTGTTTTGCTTTGCTAGAAACTTCATGATAGCAATGCGAGCCGGATGTCCGAGAGCCTTGGCAAATCCTGCCAGTGTTTCCGTCTTTATACAGTATTTCTTTTCTGCCATAATAAGCGTTTGTTTAATTTTCTGTTCGCAACAGTTACGAACAATATTTCAAACCGCCAAATTTACTTTCGTATTTTTGCGAATATTTAACATTCCGTATCTTTTATCACGGCAAATAAAAACAATTGACAATTTATTCTAATTATTGCCAATCTTATTAATTGTCATGTTTTTTGACTAACAGTTGTGAATTTGCAAGAAGGAGAACAAACACTCATCAAATATCAAATATAATCAGACCGCATTCATCAACATATCAAATTACACATACTGTCCTTTTAAAATGTTACTTATATGTTACTATAAAATATAATAAACAAGTGTAAGCAGCATATAATCATTATGTTAATATAATGCCATAGGATAATAGCCTAGTTTGGAAACCTCATTGTTACTTCACCAATCAGGTTAAGAAACTAAATTAGCGTTTCACGAATCTGGTTAAACCACAGGGGTAAAACGCCACCCTGGTTTATTACAAAAGGGTATAGCAAATCACTATACACTTAACTCATTTTCATGAGGCGGTGTTTCGCAGGTCCATACAAAATGTTGTATTGGTACCAAACTTTAAGCCACAAATTCCTTCTTAACTCTCTGGACAGTGCTTATACCTTTTCCCGTGAGTTTTGCAACATCACGGATGGCATACCCCTTGTTCAGAAGGTTGATGACCTCTCTATATTCTTCCCTCTTTTTATCCTGGGACTTGGTGGAACCTGTAGGTCTGCCGAGTTTTCCACCTTTCTCGACATACTGCTTTCTACCAGAGTTCAGCCGGAATGAGATATTATCACGTTCCAACTGAGCACAGGTGGAAAGGGTCGCTATCATGACAGGAGCAAACAAAGATGGTTTGCTTCCTTGTCAAGAAGCATGAACTGCTCCTTTTGGATATAAAGGTTGATGCCACAGTCAAGCAAATCCTTGACAGAGGCAAGAACCTCAAACGCATTCCTGCCCAATCTCGACAATTCGCTGAAGAGAAGGACATCAATACGATTTTCCTTGCAATACTTAATCGCCTCACACAATACAGGTCGCTCATCATTCTTTTTCGCACCAGAGATGTGTTCCTCGAATACCTTGCGGACTTCCATCTTTTGATATACAGCATAGTCCGTCAAGTCCTTGACCTGACGATCTGTGCTCTGTCTGTCACCGATACTGCTGACGCGAGCGTATATGACTGCCGTTTTAGTTCCCATTTTAATCAAAGACTTGATTGAATACCAAAATGCCTGTGTTCATACAATCTTTCAAGACTTTTTTGAATACAAACTTATATTGAACACATTACTTAGCAGCGTGGAGCTGAAAAACGTCTTCAAGACGGTCTAACATGAAGTCCCATTCTTTATCAGAGTAGAAGTCGCTCGAACTGGGGTGAAAGAAACACAGGAACTCAATATCATGCCCATTAAAATTCTTCCATTTGAAACGGTAATGATCTGATTCATCAAAAGTGTTTTCAAAATCAGGGAACTTATCAGATTCCTTCTTATTCTTCAATGGCTTATCAATGATACATCCCCAAACGATTACAACATCTGGCATTTCATTCATAGAAAGAAGAGTGTCCTCAAACATTTCAAGATACTCGTCACGACAGTCGGACTTTAATGTTTGCCATCGTCCACCTATTTCATGTTGTACGTAATTTGTAAAAGCCATTTTCTTCCAAATGTCATCAAAGGTCAGCTCTGGATGTCCAAAGTAGTGACTAAGAAGTAGCCAGAACCTTCTATATGATTCTGCTCCGTTCTCGTCAAGTTCTGTTTGTGGCAACTTTCTTAGCGGACTGTTATGGTTATAAGGACACTTTTCGTCATACTTGGCAGTATTCTGTTCCATGGCGCAATCATCATAGAAAGGACATTTCTCTTTAATCATGCCAGTATCTTTATCCTTGGTAACACCGTCCTGATTGCAATAAAAACTTGCACCCAAGACAAGCACCTTCTTTCCGTTAATTCCTTCTTTGTAGCCTTCCTTATCCACGTAAGGCTCAAAAAATGCTTTTTTGTTCATAATCAATAATTTTTGATGGTGTGTTAGAGTATTGAAGGATGCATTATCATCCAAATAACCCGTTAGTTAGATTCACAGCTCCAACCTTAGATTCCATGACCACATCTGCATAGATCGTGGTTGTCTGCACATTCTTGTGACCGAGTAGTTTACTTGTTGTGAGCAAGTCACTTCCAGCAGTAAGCGTCATTGTTGCAAAGGTGTGTCGGCTACAGTGAAAGGATATGACCTTGTTAATGCCAGCTCGCTTTGCCATGTGCTTTAGTGCTCTGTTTGCAGTACTGATGGAAGGGGCATTAGGAAAGACGAGGTCAGAGGGTTTTGCGTCACCACGTTCGGGCATCCATTCCTTTGCCTTGATTCCCAAGGGTACTATGACCGGATGCTTTGTCTTCTGCATCGATGGCACATGAACGACTTCACCCAAGTCTGTTTTCTCAATGTTGCCCCATGTAAGTGCTGCCATGTCGCTATGTCTGAGTCCAGTGAAGCAACAGAACATGAAGGTTTGCTTCGTCTGAGGACTACCTGTGTAAACGTCTGCCATCTGCTTCAACTCTTCAACTGACAGATACTCTCTGTCGCTTGCAACCTTGTGGAACTTGTCTGCTTTTTCCATTTCAAAGAAAGGATTCCTATGCATCAATCCTTGCTTGACTGCATAGTTGAACATCGCATTCATATTCTGTTGAACCAACAGCATAGTCTTTGCAGACAATGGTTTTGGGTTGTCCTTGCTTTTGGTATTCTTATACACATCTTTAATATATATAAGGAAGTTCTTGTAGAAGTTCTTATCAACCTTTGAGAGCAACAACCTTGGACGCTTGATATAGGCAAGATAACTCTTTAGTATATTTATGGTTGATGTCAATGTCCGAACATGGCTGTTCGAAACATGGTCATCAACTTTCTTGTGTTCAAGGTATTGATCCATCCATTCACAGAAGACTCTGCGAGGCAACTCAGGTTCCTCGTCATCCTCGACAGGTCGCTCAATGCCAAGGATGCGTTCAGCCTTTATCTTCTGAGCCAATGCCAGCGTTGCCTCATTGACACGTCGGTCTTCCTCAGTCCTTTCGGGAACGAGGAAGAGATTAAGGCTTTCGTAGTGTCTTTTGCCACGGTTCTCATAATACTCCAGATATAGCGACTGATTGCCACTGGAGTGTTTTCTATGTCTCAGTTCTATCTTCATTAATCCTTTTCTGTGGTTTGGGTGGCAGTCTCATCGACTTTGTCAACAGTAGTGAAGAGGTTGTCAACGAGGTTGACTGCTTCAACCTTCTTTTTATCAATGATTTTACTATATATCTGAGTGGTTGTAATGTTGGCATGACCAAGCAACTTGCTTGTTGTGAAGATGTCAGCACCAAGGGTAATCATCATTGTGGCAAAGGTATGTCGGCTGCAGTGGAAGGAAATCTTCTTGTTAATCTCAGCCTTCTTCATCCACTTCTTGATATGATAGTTGATTGTTGCGTCACTTGTTGGAAGGACAAACAACAACTCATTTGGATCTTCTTTCTTTTCAAGGCAACGCAATGCTTCATTAGACAATGGCACGTTGACAATCTTCTGTGTCTTCTGCATCATCGTGTGAACATAGAGGGCATCACCATCGAGTGTCTTAAATATCTTGTTCCATGATAGAGAACGAACATCGCTCAGACGGAGTCCGGCAAAGCAAGCAAATATGAATGCCTTCTTGACTTGCTCGTTGGTGCAAGGTGTGTTCATGAGTTTGCGGAGTTCTTCAATAGTCAGATACTCACGCTCGTCACCATTGCCAGGCTGGAACTTTTCTCTTTTGTCAAGTGCCTTCATAGGATTGCCGATGATAAGACCATCCCTAACGGCACGATTCAAAGCACCATTCCATACGGCTTGGTGATGATGGGCGCATCCTTCATTGATGGTTCTACCTTCATGATACTTGGCAACACTGTTCTTTGCAGTTGCAAGGAACTTCAGGAAGCCACGGCAGAAGTCAGGAGTCACATCTTTTATACCTATATAAGAAAGACCTTCTTCGTCAAGATACTCTTCCACCTTCTTGCGCATGTCGCTTCTTCCTTTGAGGGTAGATTGCGAGAAACCGAAGCTGTCATTCTCATATTCCTTCAAGAAGTCTATGAGTGAAATGCTCGAACGCTTAATCTTGTCATAGTGCTTGATGCTATTACCTTGAAGAGCAATGATGCGGTCAGCCTTGATCTTCTCGGCAATAGCACGAGTCTCGGCATTCCTCAATTTGGCATCTGGAGCATTAACAGGAATCAAGTACAGATTCAAGCTTTCATACTTACGAGTACCTTTCTGGTAAATGTCGAGATAGAGACTTGTGTTGCCATTCGCAAGTTTGCGCTCACGAATACGGATAGGTTCTTTTACTTTGAGAGTCTTTTTAGGCCTTCCCATTCTACTTGTTTTGATTTAGTTGGATGATTACAAAATACACCTTTCTATGGGTGCAAAGGTATATATAATTTTTCATTCTACCAAACTGTCGCGTAACAAATCTGCAACACAAATGTACCGATTATTGCTTTTTAACAGAAGTGATTGCGATTAAAGGAAAATTTGCAATACACTGATATGCAATTATATATGATTACTTTCTTTGAGTTTATTACGTTTTTGTTAGATGTCTCATTTCCTATACTTCGTTGGCATCTACCGACGGCAAGTGGGTGGTATACAAGCGCGAAGGCGACAAAAATGTCAAGCTGGGCGAGGTGGCTGCAAATGAGCAATCACTCAGCATTGAGAAGAAGCAGTACAGCTGCTCGAAAGATTACATTATGACATTCCTCCTCAATGTATGTGAGGGGGAAGAGACTGTTTGCGGCCTTACCACTACGTTTACTGCCACTGGACATCAGATTAACGATTATGATATATGTCAAATATGTGGGCATAGTTTCTTCCGTTACCAAACATCCGATGGCAATACGGTGGATATATCTAACAAAGATTTTGGTGCCAAGGTAGTGGCGCATAAGGTTGTTGATGGTAAGTGCGTGATAGAGTTTGACGCTCCGATTACGAAAATTCCTGCATATGCATTCTATAATTGTAAAAAACTTACAGGAAACCTTGTCATACCTAATTCAGTAACAGAGATTGGAAATTCGGCTTTCTATAAATGTTCTGGATTCACGGGAGATTTGACAATACCAAACTCTGTAAAAACTATTGGAGAGTCGGCTTTCTATAAATGTTATGGATTCACGGGAGACTTGACTATACCAAACTCTGTAACAACTATTGGAATTTCGGCTTTCGGTGGATGTTCTGGATTCAAGGGAAAATTGACTATACCAAACTCTGTAACAACTATTGGAGATTACGCTTTCCAAAATTGTACTGGATTCACGGGAGTTTTGACAATACCAAACTCAGTAACAACTATTGGAAAAAATGCTTTCAATAGTTGTACTGGATTCACGGGAGCTTTGACAATACCAAACTCTGTAACAACTATTGGAAATTCGGCTTTCTATAATTGTACTGGATTCACGGGAGTTTTGACAATACCAAACTCTGTAAAAGCTATTGGAAATTTGGCTTTCTTTAATTGTACTGGATTCACGGGAGCTTTGACAATATCAAACTCTGTAACAACTATTGGAAATGATGCTTTCCGTAATTGTACTGGATTAACGGGAGATTTGACAATACCAAACTCTGTAACAACTATTGGCGAGCAGGCTTTCTATAAATGTACTGGATTCACGGGAGATTTGTCATTACCTAAATCATTGGAAGTAGTTGGTTATCAATCTTTTATATACTGTAACAATATTAAAACTGTTAATTTCCAGTCATTACCAGAAGGTATATCGGAAGACTTAGGAGTTCGGAAGAAAACAGTAAGTCTGAGCGACGACTCATATATTAGCGACAAGGTAACCAGCACAGTTACAGTTAATGCTATATACTACACTCGCACGATGACGAACAAGTGGGGCACACTCGTGTTGCCTTACTCCTTGACGCTGACTGGCAATGAGCCTTACAGCCTGTATGACATCGAAAATATGACTGACGAGGAACTTGTATTGAAACAACTTGATGGAGAAGTGGCTGCCGGAACTCCATGCGTGGTAAAGCGAAATGAAGAGCAGAAGGAAATGACCTTTACAGCAAATAACGCTACATTAAACATGACGAGACCGTCGTTTCCTGTAAACGAACTGAATTTCCAAGGCACATACAAAGCACAGGAAGTTACCGACGGATATATCATCCGCAACGACCTCTTATGGAATGTGGCAGAGCTGTTAAAGGTTTCGTCAGAGACAAAGGTAAAGGTTGGTCCGTTCCGCTCGTGGCTCGACGGCACAACAACAAACGATGCAGCAAAGCTCTCCATCCGAGTGGATGATTCCGCAACCGGCATCGACAACCCTATCTCGTCTCTCAATGCTGACGATGTGGAATACTACGACCTGAACGGCAGACGACTTACCGCTCCGCAGCAAGGAATAAACATCATGAAGCGTGGCAACAAGACAATGAAAGTCATCATCAAATAAAAAACCTACACATCTAATATATTAACCCCAAAAGAACAAAAAAATGAAAAAGAAGAAATATACAAAACCGCAAATCAGCGTATTCCAAATTGAATCACAGGCTATACTTGCACCCGCTTCCGAAATAGGAATACAAGCAGCACAGCCTAAATTATACAACGAGGAAGAAGTGAAAAGCATGTGGGATAGATCTGACAGTAAGACTATCTGGTCAGACTAAGATGAAATCAAGTGACGAGTAGACAAGGAGTCTGCTCGTCACTTGTCTACTCGTCAACCGTCTACTATCAGCATGTCAAAGACATGCGAAACAGCAAAGCTATATATACCTTACTAATGTTTCGGATGTAAGCTCTACACGCCCTGAAAGGGCAGAAGCTCTTAGCCCAGGGCATCGCCCTGGGTAATTACGGACAAAAACTTGTCGCCCTGTAAGGGCAAAAGCTTTAAAATACAGGGCAATATACTATGCTTTTGCCCTTACAGGGCGCCTTACTGATTGCCATTATACCCAGGGCGATGCCCTGGGCTAGGAGCTTTTGGGCCTTCAGCCCGTACTTGAACCACATGCGAAACTTCAGTTAAGGTATAAAGGCTAAAAGAACCACAAGGTTCCATACAAGAAGTTAAAAAAACATAAAGCGACAACAATATCGGGCGTAAGATTGCTCTAATTCACAAAAAAAGAGTAATTTTGCGCCCGATTTATATTTATTCACATAAAGTCTAACTTTATTAATTTAAAATTTAATTATTATTTTTATGTCAGATTTAAAGAACGTAAAGCCATTGGACGACTTCAATTGGGACGAGTTCGAGAATGGCGGCAACGCAAACGTCAGCAAAGAGGACCTCGAGAAGGCCTATGACGAAACCCTTAACAAGGTAAGCGAGCACCAGGTAGTAGAAGGTACAGTTATCGCTGCCGACAAGAAGGAAGTTATCGTAAACATCGGTTACAAGAGCGACGGTATCATCCCAGCTTCTGAGTTCCGTTACAACCCAGACCTCAAGGTAGGCGACAAGGTTGAGGTTTACGTAGAGAACCAGGAGGACACTAAGGGTCAGTTGGTACTTTCTCACAAGAAGGCTCGCTTGAGCAAGTCTTGGGAGCGTGTTAACGCAGCTCTCGACAACGAGGAGGTTATCCAGGGTTACATCAAGTGCCGCACTAAGGGTGGTATGATTGTTGACGTTTTCGGTATCGAAGCTTTCTTGCCAGGAAGCCAGATCGACGTTCACC
>ENA-ORRO01002391-ORRO01002391.1-human-gut-metagenome-genome-assembly--contig:-NODE-2391-length-11861-cov-5.961545_pt1 | contig 11861 bp, 8 predicted proteins | sample MGYA00242176_ERZ509136 | MGnify/ENA primary metagenome ERZ509136 (study PRJEB26280, sample SAMEA2338644) | human gut metagenome | biome: human gut; feature: human-associated habitat; material: faeces... | reverse complement strand
GTTACACTTCACTCCACCGCAAGCTCTGGGCCAGCGGTGTGATAGTTAGCAATATGGTTCAGTACATAGACCAGCATCGCAAGGAGTTGCGGAGCCGTTATGCCGATTTTTCCGATTTCAACGCCCGTTTTACCGTTCCTCAGTCGCTTACCGACAAGGTGCTGGCCGATGCTGCCAAGCAGAATATCAAGCCCCGCGACGACGATGAGCTTCGTATCTCGCTCCCCACGCTCCGTCTGCAGATGAAGGCGCTCGTGGCCCGCGACCTGTGGGAGATGAGCGACTACTTCCATGTCATCAACGAGGACAGTCCCGTGGTGCAACGGGCCCTTACGCTGATTAAGTAAGGCACCCCGAAGGGGGGATTTCAACCTCAGAAATTGTGGAAACCGACCTTTACGTTTCTCGGAGCCCTCTTTAGCGAGCTCGGAGCCGTCATTAGAAACGTAAAGGTCGGTCTTTTTATTTCTCACAATGGCAATAGGGAGTATGGGGGCTATTTTCAAACAGCGCTTTTTGCTTTTCCACCTTTTTACTTTTCCACCTTTCATTGCAGAGACCGCCTTTTCTTTCTCCGCAATGGCTATGGGGATACGGAATGTGTTGAGAGATTCTCTGAGACTTGACGGAGAAGGAGAAATGGGCAACGGTGGGATGCAAGGCGGGCAGGATGCCGATAATGCTCTGTCTTAACGTAGTTCCCCGGACGATGCTGTCATCAATAATCACCAGATTATCCACATGAGGCACAAGGCTTCCATAAGTGATATCATACACATGGGCAGCCAAATCATTCCGACTGTTGCCTTCGGCGATAAAGGTACGCAGCTTGATATCCTTGATGGCTACTTTCTCGCTACGGATACGCCAGGACAGGATTTTTTCCAGTTCCTCGTGATTGGGATGATGCCCCAAAGCCTCTATCTTCTTTACTTTCAGTTCATTCAGATAATTGTCGAATCCTTCCAGCAGTCCATAGAAAGCCACTTCCGCCGTATTGGGTATAAAAGAGAATACGGTATGCTCCACATCATAGTCTACCGCTTTCAAAATAGGATTCACCAGTTTTTCGCCCAGCTGTTTTCTTTCTTTATAAATATCCATGTCACTTCCCCGGCTGAAATAGATACGTTCGAAGGAACAGGCTTTCTTCTCTTTCGCCCGGTTGATCTGTGCCAGACGCATCTTTCCAGTCTTGCTTATAAGGATAGCCTGTCCCGGTTGCAATTCATTGATGCTTCCGGCAGATACATTCAAGGCAGTCTGAATGACAGGGCGCTCGGATGCCAATACCATGATTTCATCGTCCATGTACCAGAAAGCCGGACGAATGCCCCACGGATCGCGCACCGCAAAAGACTCACCGCTACCGGTCATACCGCAGATCACATAGCCTCCATCCCACTCCTTGCTCGAAGTTTTGAGGACATTGCCCAGATCAATGCGGTCTTCTATAGCGTGAGTGATATCCATGCCTTTCAGACCTTCCTTCTCACATTCCACATAGAGGCGCTCCACCTCGCGATCCAAACGGTGCCCCACTTGTTCCAGCATAATATATGTGTCGGCATATTTACGCGGATGCTGGCCGTCGGCAGTGATACGTGCGAAAATCTCATCCACATTGGTCATGTTGAAATTGCCGCACAACGCCAAATTCTTGGCACGCCAGTTGTTACGGCGCAAGAACGGATGCACGTAGGAGATACCGCTTTTTCCGGTAGTGGAATAACGCAAATGCCCCATATATACCTCTCCGGCAAAGGGAAGGCATTTCTTGGCGTATCCGGCATCATGCAATTGTTCAGGCGCCAAATCCTTGAAATGATTTTGCACCGTACCGAATATCTCTGTTATCGCCCCTGAACCTAAAGCTCTTTCACGGAACATATATTCTTCACCGGGATTGGCCTCCAGTTTGACACAGGCCAACCCGGCGCCTTCCTGTCCGCGGTTGTGTTGTTTTTCCATCAGCAGATACAGCTTGTTCAAGCCATACATCCAGGTTCCATACTTTTCCTGATAATATTCCAGCGGTTTCAGCAGTCGTATCATAGCGACTCCACATTCATGCTTTAACGGTTCCATGCTCTCTCTTTACTACTTAAATTAATAGTTCATTTTCAGATTCTTATAAAAACATCCCAAAGGTATGACAAGACCTTCTGTCATTTTTCCAAACTTACGGTACATCTTTCAAGAATTATGCCGGAAACTTCCTGCATAATCTCCGGCAGCATTGCCTTCTATTCTACTGTTACCGACTTCGCCAGATTTCGTGGCTGATCCACATTCTTCCCTTTGCAAATGGCTACATGGTAGGCCAATAACTGTAAGGGGACCGTAGCTATCAACTGTTCGAGGCACTCTAATGTTTCGGGCAACTCAATGCAATCATCGGCCAACTTACTGATTACCGTATCTCCTTCTGTGACCAAAGCGATTACTTTTCCCTTGCGCGCCTTGATTTCCTGTATGTTACTCATTATCTTTTCATACATCGCATTATGCGTAGCTACCACCACAACAGGCATTTCGGCATCAATCAATGCGATAGGTCCATGTTTCATCTCAGCGGCGGGATAGCCTTCAGCGTGAATATAAGATATCTCCTTCAACTTTAACGCGCCTTCCAAAGCTACCGGGAAACTGTACCCCCGCCCCAAATAGAGGAAATTATGTGCATAGGTGAAAATACGCGACAGTTCCGCTATTTTAGGATTACTGATCAATATCTTTTTTATTTTAGCCGGAATCACAGTCAATTCCCGGATCACTTCCAGGTATTTCTCATCTGCCATACTCCCTTTCTCTTTTGCCAGTGTCAGCGCCAGCATGGTAAGCACGGTTACCTGTCCGGTAAATGCCTTGGTGGACGCCACTCCTATCTCCGGTCCTACATGAATATAAGAACCGGTATCTGTAATGCGCGGAATGGATGAACCTACCGCATTGCATATACCATAGATAAAAGCTCCTTTCTCTTTCGCCAGTTCTATGGCAGCCAATGTATCGGCCGTTTCACCCGATTGCGAGATAGCTATTACCACATCGTCTTCATGAATCACCGGATCACGATAGCGGAACTCGGAGGCATATTCCACTTCTACCGGAATACGGCAGAAACTTTCTATCAGTTGTTTCCCTATCAATCCGGCATGCCACGAAGTTCCGCAAGCCACAATTACAAAGCGACGAGCCTTGAGCAAACGTTCCTTATGATCAATAACCGCCGACAGTACTACTTTATCACCGTCCGCATTGATGCGTCCACGCATACAGTCGTTAATACAATCGGGTTGTTCGAATATCTCCTTCAACATGAAATGCGGGTATCCCCCTTTCTCCAGTTGTCCCAGATTCATTTCCACCGTACGTACTTCGGGATTTTGAAGCACGTTGTCCAGATTGACGACTTCCAATGCCTTGTCTCTGCGAATCACCGCTATCTCCCCATCTTGCAGATACACCACTTTATCCGTATACTCTACAATCGGAGTAGCATCCGAAGCCAGAAAGAATTCATCCTTCCCTATCCCTACCACCAGCGGACTGCTTTTGCGTGCTGCAATAATCTCATCGGGATTATTCTTGTCGAGCACCGCTATAGCGTATGCGCCAATCACCTCATGCAGAGCCAACTGAACGGCAGTAAGTAAATCTAAATGGTTGGAAAGTTGGAAAAATTCAATTAACTGTACGAGAACTTCGGTATCTGTACTACTTTTAAAGATGAACCCTTTTTTTTGTAGCTTTTCTTTCAGGGTAGCGTAGTTTTCAATAATACCATTGTGGATAAGAGCTAGATTCTTTGAAGAAGAAAAATGAGGATGAGCGTTAGCCTGACAAGGCTCTCCGTGGGTGGCCCATCGGGTGTGGGCAATACCAATTGTACCGGAAACGTCTTTTTGGGAAACAAAAGCCTCTAGGTCTGAAACCTTTCCTTTCGTTTTATAAACGTTCAACCTCCTTTTTTTGTCTATCAATGCGACTCCTGCGCTATCATAGCCCCGGTATTCCAACCGCTTCAGGCCTTTTATGAGAACAGGGTAAGCATCTCGTTTTCCAATATAGCCTACTATTCCACACATAATCTACTAAGTATATGTTCTGATTCGACTGCAAAGATACAAATATCAATTAACATAAATGCAATAAAAAACCATAAATAATTGACGAAAGCGATAAAAAAGTAAGAATAAAAATCGAAAAGAAATATTTTATTCGTTTTTTTAATAAATATGAAAACTTACAGTATGATATTGTCTGTTGTGGTTTTAGTTACGATTTGAAAGACAGTAAGCAAGCAAGAAGGGTAATGTGTAAAGAGGACCGTCATCCCGACGCCCCTCTCCGCAAACTTAAAACAACCAACAAAAGAAATAGATAACCTTTATGCAGTGATTATCTAATAAAAAGCAATTCACGATATTTAGGTAATGTCCACATCTGGTTGTCTACGATCAGCTCCAGCTTGTCAATATGATAACGTATCTCTTCCAGCATCGGGGCGATGGTATCGTGATAGGCAATGGCCTTTTCGCGCTCGCTCTCTATTTTGTTCGCCACTTTTCGCGCCTCCACCATGGCATTTACATGCTCGGTGATGAAAATGGTTCGCCGGGCAATCTCTTCGATAAGTTTCATGTTCTCGGCCGACAGTTGGGATGCTTTTTCCGCCGGGAAGAGCTCTTTCATTTTATACACATTGTTTATCAGCTTGCTTTGGTATTCGGTGGCTACGGGGATGATGTGGTTCATCGCCAGGTCGCCCAGCACGCGCGCCTCGATCTGGATTTTCTTTGTGTAAGTTTCCCATTTCACTTCATTGCGCGCCTCCAGCTCCTTGCGGGTCATCACGCCGGTGGATTCGAACATGGCGATGCTCGCGGGCTTCAAGTAGTTGTCGAAAATGAGCGGGCAGCTCGTTTCGCAGTCCAGACCCCGGTGGGCGGCCTCCGCCTTCCATTCGTCCGAGTAGCCGTTGCCGTCAAAACGGACAGGCTTGCACTCCTTGATGTAGCGGCGGATAATTTCGATGATGGCGGAGATTTTCGGTTCACCCTTTTCGATGAGCGCGTCCACGTCCTGCTTGAACCGGGCAAGTTGTTCGGCAACGGCCGCGTTGAGCGCAATCATGGCACTGGCACAGTTTGCCTCCGAGCCTACGGCGCGGAATTCGAAGCGATTGCCGGTGAAGGCGAACGGCGAAGTGCGGTTGCGGTCGGTATTGTCAATCAGCAGTTCGGGAATTTGCGGGATGTCCAGCTTCATTCCCTGTTTGCCTGCCAGTGAGACAAGGTCATCGTTGCCGCTTTCTTCTATATGGTCCAGCACTTGCGTGAGCTGTTTGCCCAGGAAAGAAGAAATGATGGCGGGCGGCGCTTCGTTGGCTCCCAGGCGATGGGCGTTGGTGGCACTCATGATAGAGGCTTTCAGCAAACCGTTGTGGTGGTATACCGCCATCAGGGTGTTGACTATGAAGGTGATGAAGCGCAGATTGTCTTCGGCGGTCTTGCCCGGAGCCATCAGCAGGACGCCGGTGTCTGTACCCAGTGACCAGTTGTTATGCTTCCCCGAGCCGTTGACGCCTTTGAAGGGTTTTTCGTGCAGCAACAGGCGGAAGCCGTGGCTCCGCGCCACCTTGCGCATGAGCGACATGATGAGCATGTTATGGTCTACCGCCAAGTTGCATTCTTCGAAAATGGGAGCCAGCTCAAATTGGTTGGGAGCCACTTCGTTATGGCGGGTCTTGACGGGTATGCCCAGTTCCAGCGCCTGTATTTCAAGGTCTTTCATAAAGGCAGCCACACGGGTGGGGATGGCTCCGAAGTAATGGTCTTCCAATTGCTGGTTCTTGCTGGCTTCGTGTCCCATCAGGGTGCGCCCGGTCAGCAGCAGGTCGGGACGGGCGGCATACAGTCCTTCGTCTACCAAGAAGTATTCCTGTTCCCAGCCCAGGTAGGCCACCACTTTCTTCACTTCCGGGTTGAAGTAACGGCACACGTCCACGGCGGCTTTGCCCACAGCACTCAAGGCTTTCAGCAGTGGCGTTTTGTAGTCCAGCGACTCGCCGGTGTAAGCAATGAAAACGGTAGGGATGCACAGGGTGTCGTCCACCACGAAGACAGGCGATGAGGGGTCCCATGCACTGTAGCCGCGTGCCTCGAAGGTGTTTCGGATGCCGCCGTTGGGGAAGCTGGAAGCATCGGGCTCCTGCTGTACGAGGAGCTTGCCGGAGAATTCTTCCATCATTCCACCCTTGCCGTCGTGTTCCACAAAGGCGTCGTGCTTTTCGGCTGTGCCTTCCGTCAGGGGTTGGAACCAGTGGGTGTAGTGGGTTACACCTAGCTCGGTTGCCCAGCGTTTCATGCCTGCCGCCACTTCGTCGGCTATGGCACGCTCCAGGGGGGCGCCGTTGTCCATGGCGTCCGTCAGTTTGGCATAGACGGCGCCGGGCAGATACTTGAACATTTTCTCGCGGTTGAAAACGTATTTGGCGAAATATTCACTGGGCCTTTCGGCTGGTGTCTCCACCGTTGCTGCTTTCTTCTTGAAAGCCGTTTCGACTACTCTGAATCTTAATTTTGACATAATACCTAAATTTGTTTAGTTGTTGATTAGTAGAATGAATGGAAAAAACTTTTGTGATTAATTGTATGCCGACTCGCCATGCTCGTAGATATCGAGTCCTTCCTCTTCAATGCGTTTCGGAACACGCAAGCCATGTATCTTGTCCAGCACTTTAAAGACAATGAAGCCCATGCCTGCCGCCCACGCTCCTACCACGGCCGCGCCGAAGAGCTGTGCCAGCAGGAAGCTGCTGCCGCCGCCATAGAACAGCCCCTCTTCTGTGGCGAAGAGTCCTGTAAGGATCGTTCCCAGGCAACCGCAAACACCGTGTACGGACGATGCGCCTACGGGGTCGTCAATTTTCAGCACATGGTCGATAAAGTCGACTGCAAATATCATTACCACGCCGCAAATGGCACCGATAAGTACAGACCCGAAAGGCGATACCAGGTCACATCCCGCCGTGATGCCCACCAGTCCTGCCAGCACACCGTTCAGTGTGAGGGACAAGGAAGGTTTGCCATACTTCATCCAACTCGCCACCAGTGCGAAGAAACCTCCTGCACAAGCTGCCAGGTTGGTGGTGAGGAACACATGCGAAATGGCTGTCTGGTCTCCACTTGTTGCCGCTGCCAACTGCGAACCGGGGTTGAACCCGAACCAGCCGAACCAAAGGATAAACACGCCCAGGCAGGCAAGCGTCAAACTATGACCGGGGATGGCCCTTGATTTACCGTCTTTCCCGTATTTGCCAATACGCGGTCCCAGAATGGCGGCGCCCACCAGGGCAATCCATCCGCCTACGGAGTGAACCACCGTAGAGCCGGCAAAGTCATGGAAAGTAGTGCCGAACGTCCTCATCATAAAGGAGTTTTCGTCTCCGTTCATCAGCCATCCGCCGCCCCAGGTCCAGTGGCCGGAAACCGGATAAATGAGTACGCTGATAAAGACAGTATAGACCAGATACATGGAGAACTTGGTACGTTCTGCCATGGCACCGGACACGATGGTGGCCGCCGTGGCGCAGAATACAGTCTGGAAAATCAGGAAGCCTTCGATGGGCAATCCGTTGTCGATGATTTTGTCCATCGCCTCCAAGTTGAAAAAATGGGGGGCGCCCACAAAACCGCCTATGCCGAACATCAGCCCGAAGCCGATGAACCAGAACAGGATGGAGCCGAACATGAAGTCTACCAGATTTTTCATCAGCACGTTGGCCGTGTTCTTGGTACGGATGAACCCGGCTTCTACCAAGGCAAATCCCGGTTGCATGAAGAATACCAGCATGGCGGCAAGTAGCATCCATACGGTGTTGAGTCCGGTAGCAAGTTCGCCCAAGGCCCCGGCGGTTGCATCGGGCGCCGCGGTGGTGGCTGCCACGCCTGCATCTTGCGCCCAAAGGCCGGCGGGGAGCATAAATAAGAGTATAAGAAGTCCCTTCGGGCATAGTCTGTCTATGCCTTTTCTTTTCGTTGTATCCATAATTTTTCTCGTTTACGTTGTAGTATTGTTTTATTCTCGACTTTACCTTTGCCGGTAAAGGGAAGTAGCTTGCGCTTATTTTTCCTGTTCTGCATTATACAGGGCTATGTCACCCCGCTCGCCCGTGCGTATGCGGACGGCATCTTCAATGGGGATGACGAAAATACGTCCGTCGCCTATCTCGCCGGTGTGCGCCGCCTTGATGATGGCTTGCACTGTTTTCTCCACATTCTTTTCGCGCACCACGATGGAAACCAGAATTCTTTCAATCGAACTGGTATCATACACCACGCCACGGTAGATACGTCCCTGGCGTGCTTTGCCAATGCCTCTTACATCGTAGTAGGAAAACCATTCGATGTCGGCTTCGAGCAACGCGTCCTTTACGTCCTCGAACTTGGTCTTACGGATAATAGCCTCAATTTTCTTCATTGTTGTACTTGTAATTTATATGTTCCAATCTTTTTACCTTTTTAAAAACTGATACCTCTCTCTATTGTGTCGTTATGTCTGAATTTGTTATTGTATCTGCATTTTCTGCACTTCCTGTCAGAAACTCAGTCCGAATACGAAATAGGCCCCTTCGGTGCGCGGATTCACCGTCACCTTGGCGAAGGCGGGGACTGAGAATGAGTCTGTAATCTTGATTTCCTTGGATGCCCCAAGGCTGATGTCGCATACGGCGAATCCGTCCGAACCGCTGCATTCCGGATCTGCGGAGACGTTATAGAAGTCATTGGCCCATGGCGTGGCTCCTATTTCTGCCGTCCAGTCCAGGCCTGCCAGTTTGAAGGGGGCGGCGAGTGATATGTAAGAGGAGTAAGCCCGGTCGCCGTCCTTGTTCACCCCGTCGGCACCTGCAAAGTTGGTGTACCAGTTCACTGCCAGCGAACCGAAATCGTAGCCTATCTGCGCTTCGAATACATGGCTGGTATGGTGCGTGCCATAGTGGAAATAACCGGGACCGCCATTGAACCAGTAGTCTGTCACCGAAATGCTGAAACCGCCGGTGCAGTAGCCCAGCGTCAGGTCCAGTTCTTTCGTATCAGCGGACTCAATGCCTGCGGATCCCCATGCGCCGAGCGAAAATCCTTTGTAGGCAACGGACAATGACGGCTGTATGCTTACGCCTCCCAAATCCTGTCCGCGCCAAATATAGCCGCTTACCAAGTCAGCTCCTACGCTGGCTTCCACCTTGTCTTGAGCGATGCTCGTTGCCGGCACTGTCATGGACAGGCCTAATAGCAATGCCGTTTCCTTAAAATTCATCTTCATAGCTTTTTACCTTTTAATTAATAATAGTGAGTATGTCATATTTTATATACCTATTGGCTTGATTGATGTAAGTCCGATGCAAGCACAAAGTGCTTCAAGGTGTTGCCATGTATTGCTCAGAGCAACCATTTTCTGATCCGTTTCATGGCTTCTTCGCAATCCGCCCGCTCTCCGAAAGCGGTCAAGCGGATATATCCTTCACCACTGGGGCCGAAGCCTACTCCCGGCGTGCCCACTACATTGGCTTCATACAGCATCTGTTCAAAGAATTTCCACGAGTTTACCTCACCCGGTGTCTTCACCCACAGGTAGGGGGCGTTCTCTCCGCCGAAAACTTTGAGTCCTGTACTTTCCAACGCTTCTTTCATGATGCGGGCGTTAGCCATATAATACTGTATGATGGCTTTCACTTGCTTTTTGCCCTCGGGGGTATAGATCGCTTCGGCACCACGCTGGGTGATATAGGATGTGCCGTTGAACTTGGTGCACTGGCGGCGGTTCCACATCCGGTTCAGCGGAATGCGCTCTCCTTCCAGCGTGGCGGCTGTGAGTTCTTTCGGTACGACGGTGTATCCGCAACGCACCCCGGTGAATCCGGCTGTCTTCGAGAAACTGCGAAATTCTATCGCTACTTTTTTCGCTCCTTTTATCTCATAAATGGAGTGAGGAATGTCCGGGTCTTGTATGTAGGCCTCGTAGGCAGCATCGTAAAGGATGAGGGTATCATTTTCCAATGCATAGTTCACCCACTTTTTCAGTTCGGCCTTGCTAATGACCGTCCCCGTAGGGTTATTGGGATAGCAGAGGTATAAGATATCTATCCTGCGATCGGGGATTTCGGGCACGAAATTATTCTCGCTCAGGCAAGGCAAGTATACCACATTGCTCCATCGCCCGTCTTCCAGTATCCCGGCGCGGCCGCACATTACGTTCGAGTCGATGTATACTGGGTAGATGGGGTCTGTCACGCCGATGCTGTTGTCGTGGCGAAGGATGTCTCCGATATTTCCCGTATCGCTCTTGGCGCCGTCACTGATAAAGACTTCACCGGGTTCCAGATGGATGCCGCGCGGAGCATAATCATTCTTGATGACGGCATCTATCAGGAAATCATAGCCTTGTTCGGGACCGTAACCGTGGAATGTCTCTTTGTTTGCCAACTCGTCTACTGCCTTATGCATGGCTTCGATGGAAGCTTGAGGCAGCGGGCGGGTTACATCTCCGATGCCCAAGCGGATGAGGTCCGTTTTAGGATGAGAGACTTTGAATGCATTTACCTTTTTGGCAATGTCTGAAAACAAGTAATTGTTTGGTAGTTTTAAAAAATGTTCGTTTACTAATGCCATCGTTGTTATTGTTTTTATCGTTGTTTTAAGTTTTTCAAAATCAGTATCACATCTCTATTTCGCCTTCGAAAACCTTTCCGGCCGGACCGGTCATGTATACATGTCCGTCTTTTTCGTCCCAGTGGATGTGAAGATCGCCTCCGTCCATCCTTACCCACGATTTTCGTCCGGCTTTATGGTTCAGTACGGCCGCCACGGCGGTGGCGCAGGCCCCTGTCCCGCAAGCCATTGTGATGCCCGAACCTCTTTCCCACACTCTCATCCGTAAGGATTGGTCCGGCAATATTTCTACAAATTCCACATTGGTCCGCTCAGGAAAAAGCGGATGATTTTCCAGTTTCGGACCAACCGCCGGCAAATCCACCTCTTTTATATCATCTACGAAAATGACAACATGCGGATTTCCCATGCAGACGAATGTTCCTTTGTATTCTTTTCCATCGGCCGGGATGGTTTCTGCCAGCATTCCACCGGTTTTCGTAGCTATCTGTCCGGGGTTTGATAGCAGGGGCGTACCCATATCTACGGTTACATCCTTCACCACCCCGTTGCCTGTATGAAGTTTCAGGATTTTGATTCCCGAAAGGGTTTCCAGCGTGATCACCTCCTTATCCGTCAATCCTTTCTCGTATACATATTTGCCTATGCAGCGCGAGGCGTTTCCACACATCATGGCTTCGGAGCCGTCTGCATTGAATATACGCATACTGAAATCCGCTTTCTCGGATGCTCCAATCAGTACCAGACCGTCTGCACCGATACCGGTATGATAAGCGCTCCATTTTCTGGCGGCTTTTATCGGATCTTGCAGCGGAGAAGACAAGGTATTTACATAGATATAATCATTGCCGGTTCCTTGCATCTTGGTAAACTTGATAGTTGTTGCCATTTTGATTAATACTTATTTATTGTAGTTTCCTTTTGCTTTTAATTCTGTGCAAATATATATCTTTTTGATATTTTATAAGATATAATCGTTTCTATTTTCTTATTTATTTTCATTCTAATAACAAATAGAAACCGAAATATTTGTTTTATCTTTCAAATTACATCAAAACAAGGGAAGATAGTTTTGAATTGTAAGTAAATAGGTCGTTATATGATTGGGGAATGTAATATTCCCATTATTATATCCGGTCGGCGGACAAACACGGACTTAAAATTTAAATTTGTACTTGCAAACCC
>ENA-ORRO01002388-ORRO01002388.1-human-gut-metagenome-genome-assembly--contig:-NODE-2388-length-11868-cov-3.481334_pt1 | contig 11868 bp, 5 predicted proteins | sample MGYA00242176_ERZ509136 | MGnify/ENA primary metagenome ERZ509136 (study PRJEB26280, sample SAMEA2338644) | human gut metagenome | biome: human gut; feature: human-associated habitat; material: faeces... | reverse complement strand
AAGTGTAAGGCGAACCCCGTCAAGCATAAAACAGTCGCACGCGTCAAACCGTATGACATCCGCCTTGCCGTCCCTGTAAAGGTTACGTGGAGCACGGCTTATTATGGAAATGCCAGACAGGTCAAAGCCCCTGCCGAACAGTCCTGTCCCATTTGAACTGTCATAGACAATTGACAGATGTGGCGACATGCCACCGGTACCGGGAGCTACAGAAATCGGTATCTCGTAGTGGAACTGTCCATTGGGAGTAACATCTAACTTGTCTGCAATCTTTCCGACAACAACATCTGCTGATGCCAGAACATGAAACAGTGAAAAAAATACAGAAAGGAAAAATACCGTTTTTTTCATAATGTACGCTTTAGTCTCTTACAACTTTCTTTGTCCATTCATTGTCTTCAACTTTTACGTTGATTAGATATATACCGGAAGGCGTATTGCTCATGTCTACAGTATGCACACGGTTTGTAAAACATTCCGACTTTACTACAATAGGTGAAGCATTGCAAATTTGCATTGTTGCAACTGAATTGTAATCCTTCTTCATGTCTATCTTTATAAGGTCGCCTTTATTTATTATATCTATGTCATCTGGATATGTCGGCTTTTTCCATTCATCGCCTGGCTTTACGAAATTGTCGGATTGCTTTCTGCCAGTAATGTTGCCGTTTAAGTCATAAGTAAAGCTTACTGTCTTGGTTACAGAAACCAACTGTGCATTCAAGCTGATTGGCATTAGAATTAAAGCCAAGAGTATTGAGCTTTTTTTCATAATTAGTAGTATTAATATGTTTTTAAATTGTTATAATATACATCTATAGTAGCCCCTCTGAAAAGGAGCGCATTTTTTCCATTGCGACATAATCGCATAGTCTATTGTTTCACTGTCACTTGTAAGTTCAGGCTATATGCCCTTCATAGATTCGCTTTAGTATCAACTTTTTGCAAGACGTTTTTTTAAAAGTACCCAATCATCAATAGTCTTTTCGTCTTCTATTTCATCAACAAGTCAGTAGTATGTTATAGATTTTGCGACAAAGATAACAAAATAAATCAACAACAAGAAAGATTACATAAACTTTTTTTATCTTTCTTTAAACAAAAAAACTCCCGACACGGCCAACGCCATGTTAGGAGCTAAAATTATAGAACTATTTTAAGCTATGATTACTTAACAAACTTCTTACCGTTCTGAACGTAGATACCGTTTGCAAGAACAGCAGCGTCTGTACCTACGAATCTTCCGTCGAGAGTATAGATGCGGTTGTTTGCAGGAGCAACAGCGTTGTTAATAGTGTTGATACCAGCTGTAGACTCTGTCCAAGAAGTCTGGTCGCCAGTAATATCAAAATACATAGTCTTTGCACCCTCTGTTGCAGAGATAAGAGCAACACCCATAACATAAGCCTTCTTCTTGAAACCTACAGAGAAGCGACGGTCTGCAGTCCAAGGAAGGAGGTTTGCACCCTGAACGGTCTTGCCGTCAGCATCTGTTGCCTGCTCGTAGAACTGGAGGTAAGAGTTTACAACTTCTGTATCGTCTGATTTCTTGTTTACATCAAGGCTTGCCTTATTCATCTCGTCTTCTGTTCCCTGCTTGTTTGTCAAATCAACAACAAGCTTCAATGGCTTGGTGAAATACATCTCTGTCCATGTCTCTGTCTGGAAACCAGGAGCCTTGTATGACTTGAGCTTTCTGTTTGTAGGATCGCCCTCAAAGTTTACATAGTTTTCTCCATCTGTATCTTCGTTATACTCACGAGCGTAGAACTGCAGCTGTCCCTGAGAAGCGAGATAGAATACAACCTGCTTGATGTTGCTTACACCCTGTGGGTTTGATGTATCCTTGAACTTGATTTCTGTGTATGAGTTCAATGTTGCATAAGTACCAGCTGCAAAAGAGATACCTGTCTCTGGGTCTGTATAATCAGCTGTCAGAACATGATAGTTAGCACCTGTTGCAGTACCGCCAGATATTGGAAGCGTATTGTAGTCGTCGTCAAGATATGCATTCTGAATCTTGTTCAGCATCTCGCCAGTAACCTCTGCACCGTCAGTCTCAGAGTTAACGACAGTCTTGCCGTCAGCGACCTTCATTGCTGTTTTGATAACGTAGTTCTTGTCAAGTTTGAAAGCCTGTGCGTTGGCAGAAGCAACGCCTACGAATGCCATAAGTGCGATTGCGTAAATTTTCTTCATTGTCTTTATTTTTTAATTGTTAGTAAATTGATATGATTTTTATTCTCTGTGCACCTTGATGATGCACAGAGAATAGAATATTATTTATTGCTCGAATCCGTCAAGACCAGACTTGGCAGTTGTGCCATAGCCATTGTCGCCATACTCTTCCTTGTTGTCAATCTGCTGCAGGAAGGTCTGGCTGATAGGACGCCATTTCATATAATCCCTGAATGACTCCGCCGCACGCTTGTTGCTCTTTGCGAACTGTGAACGGAAAGCCTGATGACGCTGGAGCAAAGCCCAACGCTGATGCTCACCGCAAAGCTCACGGGCATACTCGTCAAGGATAGTGCTTTCTGTTACCTGTCCGGCAGTAATCTCGTATGTTGCAGCTGGAACGCCGTCACGAACAGAACGCTTGCGCAGCTTGTTGATATAGTCGGCAGCCTTCTGGTTCTCACCGAGCTTCTGGTTTGCCTCAGCAGCAATCAGATAGATCTCAGCAGAGCGCATTACTGGAATGTCGCCATTCTTTATCTGCAGGTTTGAACCATAGAACACACCATCATAGTTCCACTGGAACTTCAACAGACAAGGGAATGTCTGCCACAAAGGATTTGTCTTTCCGTATTTTGTTTCCCAAGAGTTTCCAACACCTGTTGAGAGATACTGGTTGTTCTCATCAAACAAGTCGTCGATATCAACACAAGCATAAGAACGATTGTTCTTGCTCTCGTCTGACACAGTACCGTGCTTGTAGAGATACAGGAAGATGCGGTTTTCATCCTCTGCAATAGGATATTCCATAACATAAGGATTCTTCGCAGCAACGAGCTTGCTTACATCACCGCTTGTCTCGCCCTTAGGCCATATAGATGCGGTATACTGGTTTCCACCTGATGTTGAGCTAACGGCATTGCAATCTACATAAGGATATATTTTCTTCTTCTGAGCACCGAACTGTGTGTTTATACCATACAGCTTGCACAGTTTCGGATTCAATGTCAGCACACGCTTTGTATAGTCAATCCATGCAGGCTGCTGCATAGAGAATGTACCGAATGCAGTCTGGAAAGAGTTCTCCCAACGCTTGTCCCATGATGCATCATACAGGTCAAGCAGATACTTTGAAGGAGCGAACAAACCAGAATTTGTTCTACCATAATAATAGTTCTGCTTGTCTGCAGTAATCATTGACAGGTCAGAGCATACGGTCTGGTTCCAATAGCAATATGCAAACAACTTGTTCTTACCAGCATTGGCATTGTTCCATGTCTCTATATCTACACTTGCATCAACACCGGCAGCTACCCAAAGAGCTTCTTTGTTTGTACGGTTATTGGCACTTGCCCACATATCAGAGATGTCGCTATACAGATAACCGCCGTACTTGGCACCACCGGCTTCTGTGTCGGCAACGAAGTCACCTGCCAGATCAGCAGCTTTCTTCCAATAGCTTTCTCCATCCGGAGCTGTCAGACCCTGACCGGCAGCCTGTACGTATGCACGGCAGAGGATACCGACAGCAGACTTCTTGGAAGCGCGTGCACGGTTGTTGTTGTATGGTTGTACACCAAGATTATCAACAGCATACTGCAAATCCTCGGTAACTGACTTGTAGATTTCAGAAAGGGTGTTACGCTTTGGAGAGAGGTTGACACCTTCGTCAGCGCTGCTCTCAACAAGAGTAATAGGACCATAATATGTGGTAAGCATAAGATGATAGAATCCTCTCAGGAAACGAGCTTCTGCATAAATGGTCTTTATGTCCTGAAGATTCTCGTTCTTCTCGTCTTTCATCATCTCCTCACCATTCTTTATTACAGTAGCGCAGTTTCCGAGAGCGCTGTATGCCTGCATAAAGAACTTATCCCATGGCTTGTTTGCATTAGGAACAAGGCTCTCGTAGTAGAACAGTTCCTTTGTATTGTCGTTGTTCTTTGATGTTAGCCACAAGTCTGTACCAGCCTCTGACACCTCAAGGAAGTCCGCAACTGTATACATCTGTGCATAAATTGGCTCATAACACTTTGTCTCCAAGCCATACCACTTATTGTATTCTGTAAGGCTGTTGGTCGTATCGGCATCCAATGGATTATACTCGTCCAAAGAGCAAGATGCCAACAACGCTGTGGAGCAAAGAACCAAAGCTGATTTTATTATGTTCTTTTTCATTGTTATTTTCCTTTAAGTAATTTAGAATGCTATATTAAGACCAAACACCAACTGCTTTGTGAGTGGATAATTATAGTTTCCGTTCATTTCCGGGTCGTAGTCTTTCAACAGATGACTCTTTGAAACGATAAGCGGATTTGTGATAGTTCCATAAACACGGAGGTTGGACAAGCCAAGTCTCTTGCAGATGTTGGTTGGAAGTGTGTATCCCAAAGTGATGTTCTTGATCTTGAAGAATGATCCGTCAACATAAGACAATGCTGCGAAACCAGGATAATAGCTCAACTTATCAGAGATGCTTGCATTCATTGCAGGGAAGTCATTTGAAGGGTTGTTCTCTGACCATACATTGAAATACTCCGGATAGTTGTTCTTTCCTGTAGGATCATAGTTTGTCAACATCTTGTAGTTTATCATCTGACCCCAACGCATATACATATAGATGCTCAGGTCAAAGTCCTTGTACTTGAATGTGTTCTGGAATCCGAGAGACCAGTCTGGAGAGTTGTGTCCGATAACCTGATAATCGTCTGCTGACAAAGCGTAAGGATTAGAAGCATCGTATCTGTGCTCTACGCCCTCTGCATCATTCTTTGTGTAATATACAGAACCGTTCTCGTCTACATGGCGCTTGATTCCCGGTACATCAACCTTGATATATCCAGGCTTCATGCCGAAGCAAGCTGCATCATCAGCCTCGTTTGTCTGCCAGATACCATTGAGCTTGTAATGATAGAATGAGTTAACGGCTGAACCTACAGAGTATACATAGTCGCCATTTATCACCTTATCATTTGCAGTACCCATCAACTTGGTAATCTCCTCCTTGTTGTAGTTGAATGTAAGAGTAGAGTTCCACTTGAAGTCTTTTGTCACAATGTTTCTTGTGTTAAGTGTAAGCTCAATACCCTTGTTTCTTGTTTCAGCAAGGTTCACATTTGTAAGATACTGTGTTGTAGAGTTGTAAGCACCACCTGTTACAGGCAGGTTCTTATGCCAGATTACATTGCTTGTGTTTGTAAGATACCAATCCATGCTCAAGTCGATACGGCTGTTGAGGAAAGCGGCATCCAAACCGATGTTCCAGCTCTTTGAACGCTCCCAAGTAAGCTTCTTGTTTGCTACTTCCTTAGAATATCCGTAAGTTGTTATCTTCTCTCCACCGATTGTAAGATAGCTCTGCTCAATCTTTGAAGTTGAAGCATACGGACTGATATTTGATGTACTACCTGTTTCACCGTAACCTACTCTCAGCTTCAAGTTGTCGAGCCAGTTCTTTGTACTTTCCATGAACTTCTCGTCGCTGATACGCCATCCGAGAGAGAATGCAGGGAAGGTCTGCCACTTCTCATCCTTTGCAAGACGTGAGTCACCGTCATGACGAACAGATACTGATGCGAGGTATCTTCCGAGGTAAGAGTAGTTGATACGTCCCATCCAACCCATACGCTTTGACATTGAGTATGATGATGAACTCTGACGTGTAACGGCGTTATCAAGATTGTTCCACAGATAGCTGTTGTTCAAGATTCCGATACCTGATGCGGTGGCACCCTCTGAGCGTCCGTGTTCATAAGATGATACACCGGTAACGACGAAGTTGTGCTCCTTGCCGATATTGAAATTATATGTAAGGATGTTCTCCCACTTGTAACGATAATAGTTTGACTGTGATGTTGATGCCTTTGTATCGGTTTCAACATTGCCTCCTGACTTGATGAAGTTGTAAGAACCCTGTCCTGTGAAAGAGTTTGAACGTGAGTGTGTCAATGTTCCATTGATTCTACTTTCCCAAGAGAAGCCCTTGAACGGAGTAATCTTGATATACGGATTGATGTATACCTTTGTATTCTGACCCTGTCCGCGATAATTGCTCTTGTTGTTTATAAGAAGGTTGATATAGTTTGTATCGCCTTCTACTGGATAGGTGGCATAGTTTCCGTTCTCGTCATACAGGTCGCCATAAGGTATTGCTGTCATGGCATCCTCCAACTTAGCGAAAGGAGTGTTCTTGTATACATAAGAACCCTGGATTGCGATACCTGCGCTGAACCAGTTGTTCACCTTGTTGTCAATACGGATATTGGTTGAATAAACCTTGTAGTTGTCATCTCTATACTGACCCTTCTCATCAGAGAAGTTCATAGACATGTAAGCCTTTGTCTTGTCTGTTCCACCTGAAAGGGATACAGAATAGTTCTGCACGGTTCCTGTATGGAGGAGCTCGTCTGCCCAGTTGATGAACTTCTTGTCCTTGTATGCCTTATAATAGTTCGGATTTGACTGGAACATTGTTTCATCGTCAACATAAGTTCCGGCATTACGATTTGCCTGACGGAGACCTTCGATATAGCTCTCGCCCTGTCTTACCTTTGGCATTTCAGACCAGCTGTTTATACCGAAATAAGCATTTACGTTAACAGAGAGCTTTCCTGCCTTACCGCCCTTGGTGGTGATGAGTACAACACCGTTTGCACCTTCCATACCATATACTGCTGTTGAAGATGCATCCTTCAATACCTCAATGCTTTCAATATCATTAGGGTTCAATGTTGAATAGTCACCAGGCATTCCGTCGATGATAAAGAGAGGAGCTGTACCTGAATCGCTGAACGAACGGTTACCACGCAACTGAATCTTCACACCAGCACCGGCTCTACCGTCTTCCTTTGTGATATCAAGACCTGACACACGTCCCTGCAATGACTGCATAGGGTTTGATGATGGAGTAAGAGTGATGTCTTCGCTCTTTACAGATGCTACGGCACCGGTAAGGTCACGCTTCTTCTGTGTACCATAACCAATAACCACCACATCGTCAAGTCCAAGTACATCCGGTTCCATCTTCAAAGACAGTGTACCACTTGTCACCTTGACTACTTTATCCTTATAACCGGTATAAGAGACTTTAATAGTAGAGCCAATAGGAGCATTTACGGTAAAATTACCATCAAGATCTGTTATTGTACCATTCTTTGTTCCGCTCTGCGGAATGATGGTTACACCGATCATCGGCTGACCTGTCTCGTCAACAACGGTACCCTTCACAACTCCGTTCTGATGAACAGCTTGTGGAGAAAGCACAGTGCTACCATTGCCTGCTGCCATCATTGTGGCAGGACAAAGCATTGCTGAGGACAGAGCAAGCGTGATGGACATCCTTTTCAAGTTGGAACTTGAATTATACATCTTTCTTGTCTTCATATAAAATAGATTTTGAAATTGTTAAAGTTCGAAATTTAATGATATGTACATAGCCGACAAATTAGCGACAACGTAGCCTTTAGGCATACGGGTCTGACATAAAGCCCATTTATACATTGCTGACATAAAAGCTTTGAAGTTTTTCTAATTGCAGTATGACATTATTTAATACTAACAGGTTCCGTTTTCCATTCGATCTAAGGTGCGATGTTTTGCAATAACTAACATAGGCATATACGTACCTTATTATATATAGCTACAACATCAGCAAATTATTTCAAAAAAACGGCAACTCTCTCAAGTATGTATTGTTTAGAAACTTTTGATTTTCTTACTTTGTACTTTTTAAGAGTAGTAGTTATGGTTGCAAAGATATGATAAAATTCTTATAAATTGTTATTAAACACGGAAAAACTTTGTCTCGTACTCTTGTTTTTACCAAAAAACAAAGTATTATTGGCATAATTTTAAATAAATAGGTCATGCCATACCTAAAAAAGATGATTTACATCAATAATTTATCCTTTGACGGAAGATTGTCTTTTGTATCTTCCGCCAAAGGACTTTTTTTAGTTCAGAGTAACGTTCACGTTCTCCTGCTTTATATCTTCGCAGTATTTGAACTCTGCAGGCTTCTTTGCCGTAATATCCACATTCTTTAGATGTATGTTCTTTATAGGCATCTCGGGAAGTCCGTTGAAGAACATCGCACGGTTGGCATTACGACATACTACATCCTCGATGTATATGTTTCTGAAACAAGGTGTTGTCTCGTCCACCGGCTCCGGCTTCACTTCTTCCGACTGGTTCTTCCCTGCTGCCTGTGCTTCTGCTGCAGACAGTCCGCCGTAATAGAGGTTGAAGATTACCGCCTCTGTAGGAATGTCGAACATGGAAACGTTCTTTATCCAGATATTCTCTACTACTCCTCCTCTGCCGCGCTTGCTCTTGAAACGCAGACCTACATCGGTACCGAGGAACTGACAGTCGCTGACGCTGATGTTCTTCACGCCACCACTCATTTCCGAACCGACAACGAATCCTCCATGACCCTTGAACACGGTACAGCCATCCACGATAACATTCTCGCAAGCCACGCCACGTCTTCTGCCGTCTTCGTCCTTACCGCTCTTTATGCAGATGCCGTCGTCACCAACATCAAAGCGGGAGTTTACGATCAGAGCATTCTTGCACGACTCAAGGTCCAGACCGTCGCCATTCTGTGCATAGCTCGGGTTACGGATTTCAACATCCTCTATGAGCACGTTCTCACACATCAGCGGATGCACGTTCCATGCCGGAGAGTTCTGGAAGATTACTCCATTGAGCCAAACGTTTTTACAGTTCACGATATTTACCATCACCGGACGCAGGAACACCTTGATGCTGTCCCACTGTGCTTCTGTAAGATTACCTGTCGGCACATTCATGTCTGCCATCTTATAGCCCTTCAGCGCTCCCTCTGTAGGAATCCAGAAGTCTTTGTTTATATAGGCTCCACCTCTCGACGTTGCCTCTTTCCACTGACTTGCCGTTACCTTGCTGCGCTTGAGTGGACGCCAGAAATGCCCGTTGCCGTCTATAACGCCATCGCCTGTTATTGCCACGTTCTTCAGGTCGTAGCCTGAGATTGGCGACTTGCAGCGACGGGTGTCAAGTCCTTCAAACACGGATTTTACTATAGGATACAAATCCGGATCTGGAGAGAACAGCACGATGGCTCCTTTCTCAAGATGCAGGTTGATGTTGCTCCTCAATTCTATAGGACCGGTAAACCAAACGCCCTGCGGAACAACAACCTTACCGCCACCTTTCTTTGCGGTCTGGTCGATGGCCTTCTGTATTGCCGCCGTGCATAATGTAGTGCCGTCGCCCTTCGCTCCGAAGTCCTTGATGTTTGTCTCACGGTCTGGGAATGTAGGACGTGTGACCTTTGACATCTTGAACGGCAAGCCCTGATAGAGATTGTCGTAGGGATAAGTCTGGGCACGCATGCTGCCAATAGCCATGCCCACAAGCATTACTGCCAAAAATAAGATTCTTTTCATAAATGTTAATTGTCTGTTTATGTATTATTAGTTTTATTCCTGCTTCTGATTTTGCAAATACTTTGCAAACGAGCGCAAAGAGAGTTTACTCTCAGTTTGCCGAGTGCAGCTAAGTGTTATGCAAATATAATACTTTTCCCCAACATATCCCTACATCAGGCTAACGAAAGCCTCACATTAACCGTCATAATACTAATTAATCGCACAATTATCCACCTTTTACCAATAAAATCATTATATTTGCATGTCAGTAGACGAGTCTATAAGTAGACAAGTATACAAGGAGGTTTGCATCACTTGTCTAAAATTTGCGAACGACGGTCACCAAGAAGAACTAATCTCCTTGTCTACTCGTCAACTTGTCAACTTGTCAACTTGTCTACTATAAAATATAATAAAGAACAAACTTATACAGCCTATGAACGAGCAAGCACCACAACGATGGGACAAGTTCTACCTGAAGGATGTCTCATTCAAGAATTTGATGACCCACCGCATATTCAACGTACTCATCATCGCCAACCCGTATGATGCCTTCATGCTTGAAGATGACGGACGTGTGGACGAGAAGATTTTCAACGAGTACACCGAACTCGGACTCCGATACCCACCTACCTTCACACAGGTCAGCACCATGGTGGAAGCATCTGAAGTGCTTTCTACAACAAGCATCGACCTTGTAATATGTATGCCGGGAAATGCCGACAACGATGCCTTCACCGTGGCAAGAGCGGTAAAGCTTGAATTCCCCGACATTCCATGTGTCGTACTCACCCCTTTCTCACACGGTATCACAAGAAGAATGGAGAACGAAGACCTGTCCATCTTCGAGTATGTGTTCTGCTGGCTCGGAAACACAAACCTCATCCTGTCTATCATAAAGCTTATAGAGGACAAGATGAACCTTGAACACGACATTGACGAGGCCGGCGTACAGATGATTCTGCTCGTGGAAGACAGCATACGCTTCTATTCTTCCATACTGCCAAACCTATACAGCTACATCCTCGCACAAAGCCAGAGGTTCGCCACAGAGGCTCTGAACCCACACTCCGCCACCCTCAGAATGAGAGGAAGGCCTAAGGTGGTGCTTGCCAGAACATACGAGGAAGCTATGGGGTATTATCTGCGCTACCCGGAAAATATCCTCGGAGTAATAAGCGACTGCCGCTTCCCTAAAGGCGGCGAGAAAGACTCGGAGGCTGGATTGAAACTGCTCCAGGAAATAAGGAAGAGAGACCCCTTCCTGCCGCTCATCATTGAAAGCAGCGAATCCGAGAACAAGGAAAAGGCGGAGGCATTGGGACTACGCTTCATCGACAAGAACTCGAAGAAGATGAACATAGACCTGCGAAACCTCATGGCAACCCACATGGGATTCGGAGACTTCGTGTTCCGCGATCCGAAGACCCACGAGGAGATAAAGCGCATCCGCAACCTGAAAGAACTACAGGACAACATCTTCAGCATACCGAACGACTCCATGCTTTACCACATATCAAGAAACCATGTGAGCCGCTGGCTTTGCGCAAGAGCCATATTCCCCGTATCGGAGTTTCTGAAAACGGTGACCCTGGAGAAACTGAAGGATATCGATGCCCACAGACAGATTATCTTTGACGCCATCGTGCAGTACCGCCACATGAAGAACCTCGGTACCGTAGCTGTTTTCCGCCGCGAACAGTTTGACGCATACAGCCACTTTGCAAGAATCGGCGACGGCTCGCTCGGAGGCAAAGGAAGAGGACTGGCTTTCCTCGACCATATCATAAAGTCAAACCCTGAGTTCAACAGCTTCGAGGGTGTAAAGGTGTCCATTCCAAAGACCGTGGTTCTCTGTACCGACGTGTTCGACCAGTTCATGGACAACAACAACCTGTATCAGATTGCACTTAGCGACGCTCCGGACGAGGACATACTGAAGGCTTTCCTGAAGGCACAGTTGCCCGACCAGTTTATTGATGACTTCAAGACATTCTTCGACGCCATCAAGCATCCTATCGCCATACGTTCAAGCAGCCTGCTCGAAGACTCCCACTACCAGCCTTTCGCAGGAATATATTCCACGTATATGATTCCGTATCTTGACGACAAGCAGGAGATGCTGCGAATGCTTGCCGCCGCAATAAAGAGTGTATACGCCTCTGTCTACTACAAGGACTCTAAGGCATACATGACCGCCACGAGCAATGTCATCGACCAAGAGAAGATGGCTGTCATATTACAAGAGGTGGTGGGAAAACAATACGGCGACCATTTC
>ENA-ORRO01002373-ORRO01002373.1-human-gut-metagenome-genome-assembly--contig:-NODE-2373-length-11904-cov-3.804034_pt1 | contig 11904 bp, 11 predicted proteins | sample MGYA00242176_ERZ509136 | MGnify/ENA primary metagenome ERZ509136 (study PRJEB26280, sample SAMEA2338644) | human gut metagenome | biome: human gut; feature: human-associated habitat; material: faeces... | reverse complement strand
GGACGAGGACAAGGGGGCATCGCTGCCGGAGGGAGACCCCGGAGCGCCGCCGGAATCGGAATAACGACAAAGGAGGCAGGCACGAAAGTGCCTGCCTCCTTTGTTATAAGGGGTCAATCGTCCTGCTCCATATCGTATTCCAGTACAGCGCCGGTATAGGCATCGATGACATATTCGTACTCCATGCCATCCGCCTTGAATTCCACCTCGTATACCCAGCGGCCATCCTCGTCATCCAGCTCCACATCCATGTCGTAGGCCCGGCTCTCTGACACACCGGCGTGGGTCAGGGCAGCGGCCTTGGCTGCGGCGTGGCCGATCTGCCCGGTGGGCTGGGTACTGCCGGTGGGCTGGGCATCATCGTCGTCATCGTCGTGGTCATCATCATAGTCATCGTGGTCATCCACATCGTCGTGACCGTCCGGCTCCACATAGGAGGTGAGCACAGCGCCGGTATAGGCATCAATGCGATACTCGTACTCCGTACCGCTGCGGTCCTCCAGCTCCACCTCGTAGTGGGCGGGAACCTCGTCCAGCTCAGCGTCCACCTCCTGCTTGGTCAGCTGGTCGGCGGACTGCCCGCAGGTGAGCAGGGCGATCTCCAGTGCTCGCTCCATGCCGATGGGCATGGCAGGAGCGCCGGTCTCGGCCAGATCCTTCAGCTCACCGATGGAGAGTCTGGACAGCTCCTCAAAGGACAGACTGTTGTTCAGGGCGAGGATACGGTTCACCAGCGCCGCCTTGCCGGTGGAGATGTGGTGGTCCTTGGCCTGCTTCTCCAGAGACGTGTCCTGCGTGACCGTCTGGGTCAATACGGAGGCCTGAGAGGCGCTGTCCCGCAGGATGCCGTCCACGGCGGCGGAGAGGTCCTGCTGCAGTCGGTGAGCCCGGCTCTGATCCCGATCCTCTACGGAGATCATGATGGCGGAGGAGATGCTCTCCAGATAGCCGTTGCGGACCAGACTGCCGACGATAGCGTTCACTGCCACATCCAGCTTGGCCCCCTTCAGATCCTCGCCGCCGCCCATATCCGCCAGAATGGCATGGGCGTCGTCGTTCATAGGCACGCAGGCCAGAACCTTTTCATTTTGGTTGACCCGCAGCTCGATGCTGGGGTTGACGTCGATGGAGACCACGGAGGCCACAGCATTGGCCTGCCGCAGAAACAGTCCGCCGCCGCACAGCAGCAGAAGGGCCAGACAGGCCGCCATCGCCATCCATTTTTTCAGGGAGTGAGGTTTTGTTTTCATGGGGATTTCCGTTCCTTTCCGCTTCTCACAGCGGGAGAGAACGCCGTCCACGTCATGGGGGGCTGTTTTTTCCAGCGCTTGTGCAAGGCACTGTTCCAGCTTTTCATTTGTCATGGGCGTTATCTCCTTCCAGATCAGCACGCATTTTTCGGATTGCTCGGTGATACTTCGACAGGACGGTGGGGAGGGGCAGCTCCAGCAGAGCGGCGATCTCCCGGTGCTTTAGCCCGGTGACGGCATGGAGCAGTACGATGCGCCGCTCCTCCTCCCCCAGACGGGACAGAACGTGCTGCAGCAGCGTTCGCTCCTCTGTGGTCAGACCGGTCTCCTGCTGGGGAATGGCGTCCCATTCTGCCTCGCTGAGAACGGCGTGGCGCTCCGTGTGCCGCAGGCGCATCAGGCACAGATTCCGGCAGACCGTCAGCAGCCAGCCCATGGGAGAGCCGGTGGGGCGATACTGCGGGGCGTGATCCCACACATGAACGAATACATCCTGCGTGATATCCTGTGCGTCGTGGGTGTTTTTCAGGTACGACAGCGACAGACCATACACCGCCGTTCGGGTGAGATGGTAGAGCTGCGCCAGCGCATCCTGCTGCCCGGCGGCGATGGCGGCCAGCAGCTCCGTCAGATGAGCACTGCTGCCGGCATATTCGGTTGTGGCGGGCCATGCAGTCATAGGCTTTTATCTCCTGTCATCCCTGTAATGCGTGGAGATGCGGTTTTATTGCGTGAAAAATAAAAAAATTTGCCAAGCCCGCAAAGAAGGACTCTGCGGGCCTGACAGACAGCTTAATTGTTGCCGGTGGGGATATAGGGCAGCAGGGCGGCGGCCACGCCGGAGATGGGCATGGTCTGCAGCCAGATACGTCCGGGACCGGTGAGGACGGTGTTGAAAAGGCCCTCGCCGCCCAACAGCTTGTTCTTCATGCCGGGAACCTGACGGATCTCCATCTGCACCCCGGCGGTGAAGCCCGCCACGTTGCCGGTGTCCACCACGATCTGCTGACCCGGCTGGAGGTCGTACTCCACCAGCGTGCCGTCGATCTCGGCAAAGGCCATGCCGCTGCCGCTGAGGCGCTGCATGATGAAGCCCTCGCCGCCGAAGAGGCCCGCGCCCAGCCGCTGGTTGAAGTGGATGGACAGCTCTACTCCCGGCACGGCGGCCAGAAAGGCACTCTTCTGGAGGATCATATCGTGGCCGGGAGTGATGGCGATCTCCTTGATCTGGCCGGGGAAGCTGGAGCCGAAGGCGATCATCCCGGCGCCGTGAGCGGTGTAGATGTTCTGGAACATACTCTCACCGGAGAACATTTTGGAGAACATCCGCCCCAGTCCACCGCCATGGGTCTGCATCTCCATATTAGGGCTCATCCAGACCATGGAGCCACGCTCCGTGACCATCTGCTCGCCGTCTTCCAGCTGACAGATCACCACGGGGAAGGGAGTGCCTTTGATTTCATAACGCATGGTGGTATCCTCCTTACGATTTTCCGGCAGAGAAGGGAAGAACCTCCGCCGTGTGTTTTCTGGTATGCCTCCAGTATAGCAGAGAAACGGAACGAAAGGAAGAAGAAAATATACCCGAAGCCTTACACTTTGCAAGAAGCGGCTCAGGACTCCGTCGTCTCCGGCTCCTTGCGGAGGGTCTTGACGAAGCAGAGAAAGTACACCAGATGTTCTGTCTGCCGCGCCGACAGCGTGCTCCATTTTGCGGGCATCCTTGGCAGCGGTGCCTCGCTGACGCCCAGCCGGATGAGAAAATCCCGGAGCATTTGATTTTATTCGTAGATGCTCTGAGCGACCCCGGTCCCCAGAGCCGTCAGATGGATGGTCTTGGCTGGCGCTGCCTCGCAGAGAGGCGTTGCCCATGGAATACTGCTGCGGATTGCTGGCGTTCTTGATGTGCTCCCGGAAGAGAAGAAAGGGGAAGGAGTAGCAGCCGTCGGAGAGACGGCGTCACAGGACAGCCCCACGGAACTGCTTCTGGTCCCGCAGCTCATACTTCACCCGGTAGCGCTCCTCCGTGGCCCGGACGGCCTCCATGGTGCTGTCAGAGCAGTAAAGCGCCCAGTAAAAGGAATCCCGCTGGGCACTCTCCAAGTCCACCTCCCCAGAGAAGGGGTGCAGTGCGCTGGTGGATGCGGCCAAGGTGGTGACGGAGCTGGAGCGCATCGAGTATGTGGAGGACCCGCATCTGGGCAAGGGCTCCTACTGCGTGGTGGAGAGGCACGCAGACGGCGGGGCGTGCAGTGTGCCGGACTACGCCGTCATCAAGCTCTTCCGCGAGAAGGGCTCCGACGCCTGGTTCACCGACGCTCCCGAGAACTACCTGGGCGAGGCTTGCGTCTGCCCCAAGTGCGGCGGCCATCACCTCAAGGCCGATAAGGACATTCTCGACGTGTGGTGGGACTCCGGCGTGTCTTGGAAGGCCGTCTGCGAGTATCGCCCCGAGCTTGAGTACCCGGCTGACGTGTATCTCGAGGGCTCCGACCAGCACCGCGGTTGGTTCCAGAGCTCGCTGCTGACCTCGGTGGGTGCCAACGGCCACGCTCCGTACAAGGCAGTCGTCTCGCAGGGCTTCACCCTCGACGGCCAGGGCCGCAAGATGTCCAAGTCGCTCGGCAACGTCATCGACCCCAATAAGGTCTGCGACGAGATGGGTGCCGACATCATCCGCCTGTGGGTTGCCTCCGTCGACACCAGCTCCGACGTGTCCATCGACCACGAGATTCTTGCCCGTACGTCCGATGCCTACCGTCGTTTCCGCAACACGCTGCGCTTCCTGCTCTCCGAGCTCGAGGGTCAGTTTGAGCCCGAGACCGACGGCGTCGCCTTTGCCGACCTGCTGCCGCTCGACAAGCTCATGGTTGCCCGCCTGACCCAGGTCCAGGCCGAGGTCGACGATGCCTACGCCAGCTACGAGTTCCCGCGCGCCTACCGTGCGCTCTACGACTTTGTTGTTACCGAGCTTTCCAACGTGTACCTCGACGCCCTGAAGGACCGTCTGTACTGCGAAAAGCCCGGCTCGCTCGAGCGCCGCAGCGCCCAGACCGTGCTCGCCGAGCTCTTCTCGATGCTCATGCGCGATCTGCAGCCGATCCTGTCCTACACCGTCGATGAGGCCATGGCCTATGCGCCCGCCGGCTGCGTCGATCATCAGAAGTACGCCGCGCTGCTCGATTGGTACAAGTCGCCCATCACGGTCGACGAGGCCAATGAGTTCGAGGGCGTGCTCGAGGCTTCGCTCGAGCTCCGTAGCGCCGTGACCAAGGCCCTTGAGGATGCCCGCTCTGCCGGCACCTTCACCAAGAGCCAACAGGTCCGCGTCAAGGCGGTCGTTCCCGCCGAGATGTATGCGCTGCTGACCGGCGACAAGGCCGTCGACCTGGCCGAGTTCTACATCGTCTCCGATGTTGAGCTGACCCAGGGCGAGGAGCTCTCCGTTGCCATTGAGGCTGCCGAGGGCGAGTGCTGCGACCGTTGCTGGAACTATCGCACCACCGTCGGCGAGTACAACGGTCACGCGCATATTTGCAAGAGGTGTGCGGAAGCCCTTTAAGGCACGGTAACTCGGCATTTTAGTTATAGGGAGAATTTGGGCGCCTTCGGCTCATTTGCTCCGCTAACAATAAGCGACATTCCTTTCTTCGGAATGTCGCTTTCGTTTTATGCTGGTTATTTCGCTTTCGTTGGCGAATATGCCGTGCGTTTTGCGTTTGTCACTATAAGATGATTACTTGCATTTAACGTAATTCAAGCTTTTGAGGGTAGGGGATTTCTTTGGGTCGTGGTGCGGATATGACGCCGCCTTTGCGTTGGCGGTTGGGTGTTGCTGGTGGGGTGGCGCTCGTTGTGCTGCTTGTTGACCAGCTGACTAAGCTTGCGGTTCGTGCCGTGGGCGATGCCCTGCATATGACCGTTATCCCCGGCGTGATCGATTTTCTGTTTGTTCGTAATATTGGAGCAGCCTTTAGCATGGGCGAGGGCCATGGCATAGCGTTTGCCGTGCTGGCGTTGGCTGTTATTATCGCCATTGCCGTATACCTCGTTCGCGCACCCCAGCTCGCCCATCTTGAAGTTGTGGGCATGGCGATGGTTGCGGGCGGTGCTATCGGCAACGCTATCGATCGTTTGGTCTTTGGCTTCGTGACCGATTTTATTGCCACCACCTTCATCGACTTTCCCGTCTTTAACGTGGCCGATATCGGCATTACGGTCGGTGTCGTGCTCGCCCTCTTCGGCTACATGTTCTTGAGCCCCGCGGCCCGTGAGGTCGATGCGACCGCCGAGCTTAACGCTCGTGACGAGGCCCGCGCCAAGCGCAAGGCTAAACAACGTGGGGAGCATGCCCGCAAGATTCGCGAAAGGAATGAGCGCTAATGGCCGACATCCATATTCTCGTTGCCGACGATTCCGTTGGTCAGCGTCTCGATGCCTTTCTGGGTGCCAACGATGGCTGTCCCACGCGCTCTGCCTGCGCGCATCTGATCGAGGGCGGCGTCGTATGTGTCAACGGCGAGACCTGCCTATCAAAAAAATATGCTGTGCGCTCCGGTGACCGTATCTCGGTCGACTTGCCCGAGCCGCACGATCCGACCGACGTGATTCCTGAGGCCATTCCCCTCGATATCCGCTACGAGGACGACTACCTCATCGTGCTCTCCAAGCAGCGCGGCCTGGTGTGCCATCCCGCTCATGGCCACGAGAGCGGTACCCTTGCGAACGCCCTCGTCTACCACTGCGGCATCGATCATCTTGGTACCGTGCAGGGTGAGGACCGCCCCGGCATCGTGCATCGCCTGGATCGCGATACCTCGGGTCTCATGCTTGCGGCCAAGGATGACGACACCCAGCGCGCGCTCCAAAATCTTATCCGTACACGCACGCTCGACCGTCGCTATATCACGCTCGTTCACGGGCACATTGCCATGGACGAGGGCACTATCAACACCGGTATTGCCCGATCGACGCGCGACCGTGTGAAGATGGCGGTTTCCGATGACCCCTTTGCGCGTCAGGCCATCACGACCTTCAAGGTGCTCGAGCGCTTTGATTCCACGCGTTTCGACGACGGCTACACGCTCGTCGAGTGCCACCTGTTTACCGGTCGCACGCATCAGATTCGTGTGCACATGCGCCATATCAACCATGCCTGCGTGGGCGACCCGCTCTACGGTAAGTGCGATGCGCGCGCCGATCAGGGTCTGACCAGGCAGTTCCTCCATTCTTGGCGCGTGGCGTTCGACCATCCCGTGACGGGCGAGCGCATCGAGTGCCGCGACGAGCTGCCGTGGGATCTTGCGGCGGTTCTCGACGATCTGGCTCCGCGCTCGCTCGGTCGCACGGCCGCTGGAGATGAAATCGTTCCGCAGCTCGGTCTTCTCGAAGCCTAGCCAGTATTAGGTGGTTTCTTGAACTCGGTAAGCCTGCGGTAAGATATACGGTTGTTTACGTAACGCGTTGCTGGGAGCCTGCATGCTCGCCTTTTTACAAACCAACACACCCATCGTGATCTTCAATCAGATTGTCGTCACGCTGCTCACGGTCTGCTTTTTGTACCAGGTGGTCTTCTTTGTCATTGGTGCTCTTCGTGGCGAGGTCGCGCCTCCCAAGGCCAAAAAACTTCACCGCTATGCCTTCTTTATCGCGGCGCATAACGAGGAGGCCGTGATCGCCAACCTCGTTCGCTCCATCAAGGACCAGGATTATCCGTCCGAGCTTATCGAGGTCTTCGTGGTCGCCGACGCCTGCACCGACAACACGGCGCAGCTTGCGCGCGAGGCGGGCGCCATCGTTTATGAACGCAACGACCTAGCCCGCAAGGGTAAGAGCTGGGTCATGGACTTTGGTTTCGACCGCATCCTTAACGAGTATCCCGATACGTTTGAAGGCTACTTTATCTTCGATGCCGACAACGTTATCTCCCGTGATTACGTCTCCAAGATGAACGATGCTTTCGACCAGGGCTTTCATGTGGTCACCAGTTACCGCAACTCTAAGAACTTCGGCAGCTCGTGGATCTCTGCGGCTAACGCCACGTGGTATCTGCGCGAGGCGCGCTTCCTTAACAATGCGCGTAATATCTGCAAGACTTCCTGCGCTGTATCGGGTTCGGGCTACCTCATCTCTGCCAGTGTTATCGAGGGCATGCACGGCTGGCAGTTCCACACGCTGACCGAGGATATTCAGTTCACCACGTTCTGCGCCATTCACGGCATCCGCATTGGCTATGCGCCGGCGGAGTTCTTTGACGAACAACCCGTGACGTTTAAGGCGTCCTGGAAACAGCGTATGCGTTGGACCAAGGGTTTCTACCAGGTGTTCTTTACCTACGGTAAGCATCTCGTCAAATCGACCTTCCGCTATCATCGCTTTGCCGCCTACGACATGTTTATGACGATCGCTCCGGGTATGCTGCTATCGCTGATCTCGATGCTCGCCAATGCCACCTTCCTCATCGTGGGCGGGCTTTCGCATGGCTTTTTGGCCACCGAGGTCGAGATGCAGGCTTGTGCCGCCTCGCTCATTATGACCTTCGCGATGATGTACCTGACCTTCTTTATCCTGGCGCTACTCACGACCATCTTTGAGTACAAGCATATTCACTGCGCGCAAAAGTGGCGTCTGGTGACCAACCTGTTTACCTTCCCGATCTTTATGTTCAGCTATATCCCCATCACGGTGGCTGCTCTGTTCCTGAAGGTCGACTGGGTGCCGACGCAGCACGCCGTAAGCGTTACCCTCGACGAGGTCATGCAAGGCGCCAAATAACCACCACCAAAACCACCACAAAGGGGACAGGCACCTTTGTGGTGGTTTTTGTGTTTGAGCTGCTGCCCAGGGAGGTGTTTGATGGTCTATATTCCATTTTGGATTTGCATCTTTGCCGGCGCGGCGATTGATGCCCGTGAGCGGCGGTTTCCCAATGAGCTTGCCGGCGCGTGTGCCGTGGCGGCGTTTGCAGGCGTTTGGCTCGACAGGGGCATTAACACGGCACTTGACCACGCCGGTCTTGCGGTCATCGTCTATCTTGCCCTTGTGCTTACTGAGTCGCTCTGGCGTCGTGTTCGCCACGCTCCCGGCATTGGTATGGGGGACGCCAAGGCGCTCTTTGCCCTTTGTACCTTCGATCCCTTGGGTGGTATCGTCGCGTTTGCGGCTGCGCTCCCGGCCCTTGCTGCCGCCTGTCTCATCGCAAAATCGCGCTCGCTGCCTTTGCTGCCGTTTTTGGCGCCGATTTTTGCCATAATCGAGGTTGTGGGTAGTACGCTGTAACCGTTTGCGCGCCCTTTTTAAGGAGCATGCCATGGCAACCAATCAACAGACAGCCGCCATCAAGGCGCGTATGGATCGCATTCCCGCGGCGTTGTCGCCCGAGCTGGTCGAGCGTATCGCCGTCGACCGCGCCTCGGGTGTCGTTAATCCCTATCGATGCGGTGACGACCAGGTCATCCGACGTGTCGATCGGGCCGCAGACAAAGGCACACTTATGCGTCCGGCCTTTATGCGCGATACCGAAAAGATTCTGCATCTGCCCGCATACACCCGTTATGCAGGCAAAACGCAGGTCTTCAGTTTTCGCAGCAACGATGACCTGTCGCGTCGCGGCCTGCACGTGCAGCTTGTCTCGCGCATCGCTCGCGATATTGGACGTGCTCTGGGGCTCAACTGCGATCTGATCGAGGCGATTGGCCTGGGCCACGACTTGGGCCACACGCCTTTCGGTCATGCCGGTGAGCGCTTTCTCAACGATATCTATCACGAGCGTACCGGCCGTTTCTTTTTCCATAACGTGCAGTCGGTCCGCGTGCTCGACGCGCTGTACGGCCGCAACGTGTCGCTCCAGACGCTCGACGGCGTGCTATGCCACAATGGTGAGTACGAACAGCGTGTGTTTGAGCTTTCGGACATGAGCTCCTTTGACCAGTTCGACCTTACGGTTGAGGATTGCATTGCCACAGGTTACAGCGCAATTGAGCACCTGCGCCCCATGACGCTCGAGGGCTGCGTGGTTCGCATCTCGGATATCCTTGCCTACGTGGGGCGCGATCGCCAAGACGCCATTGCGGCGGGTCTGCTATCACCCGACGCCTTTGACGATGACCTGGGCGGGGCATACAACAGCTGGATCCTTACGCATGCCTCCATCGATATCGTCGAGCACAGCTATGGTAAGCCACGCATCGAGATGAGCGAGGACCTGTTTGAGGAGATCCGCCGCGCTAAGCGCGAGAACTACGAGAAGATCTATAGCAAGGGCGGCATTGAAGGCGACTCCGAAGCGGAGCTGCGCGAGGCCTTCGAAAAGCTCTACGACCGTTGCCTGCAGGATATAAACGAAGGCGACGAGTCTTCGTATATCTTTAAACACCACATTTTGTGCGTTGAGCAGCAGCTTTTCTACTACGATCGCACCTATGCCTGGCAGGACGACAAGGATCAAGCGGTGGTGGATTACATCGCGAGCATGACGGACGGCTATTTCTGTGAGCTCACGAGCAAGCTGTTCCCGGGATTGAAGTTTCCGCACCGTACCTATATTAACGAACGGTAGTTCGTATTTTTTCGGTATACTGTTGGTGGAAAACGTTTTTGATTGACGCACGGGATGGCTATGGACGACCTTTTTTCTGCTTCGACGCGCGAGCGTTCCTTTCAGAATGCGCCGCTTGCGGTGCGCATGCGGCCCAATTCGCTCGACGAGTATGTGGGCCAGCAAAAGGCCGTCGGTAAGGGTTCGTGGTTGCGTGCCGCGATTGAGCACGACGTGCTGTCGAGTGTGATTTTGTATGGGCCGGCCGGTACGGGCAAGACGACGCTGGCACATATTATCGCCAACCATACTAAGAGCGAGTTTGTCGAGGTCAGCGCTGTGACGGGCACCGTAAAGGATCTTCGTCGCGTGATCGACGAGGCTAAGACGCGCCTGAATACGTACGACCGCCGCACCATTCTGTTCATCGACGAGATTCACCGCTTTTCTAAGTCGCAGCAGGATGCCTTGCTGCATGCAGTTGAGAACCGTACCGTCATTATGATTGGCGCCACGACGGAGAATCCGTACTTCGAGGTCAACTCGGCGTTGCTCTCGCGCGGTCGCGTGGTGGAGCTTGAGCATCTTAAAGACGAGGACATCGCCACGCTGATTGAGCGTGCGCTCGAGGCGCCGCAGGGTTTGAACGGCAAGTTCTCGGCCGATGAGGATACGGTTAGGACCATCTGCACGCTGGCTGCGGGCGACGCTCGCTCGGCGCTCACGACGCTCGAGCTTGCGAGCGAGATTGCCGTCACGCGCCCCGATACCGAGGGAACGCCAGCGCCGGCTGCGGGGGAGCGCTATCCCATCACCGTGGATGACGTAAAGATTGCCAACCCGCGTCGTGGGTTTTCGTATGACAAAAACGGCGACATGCACTATGACATCATCAGTGCGTTTATTAAGTCCATGCGCGGTAGCGACCCCGATGCCACGGTCTACTGGCTTGCGCGCATGATTGACGCGGGAGAGGATCCTAAGTTTATCGCTCGTCGTATTATGATTCAGGCTTCTGAGGATGTTGGCAACGCCGACCCACAGGCGCTTTTGGTGGCACATGCCGCGTTTAAGTCTGCCGAGGTCATTGGCTATCCCGAGTGCCGTATTAATCTGGCTCAGGCTGCTCTCTATGTGTGCTTGGCGCCTAAATCCAACGCGTGCGAGGCTTCGATCGATGCGGCGTTGGCCGATATCCATTCAAGTGGGCTGCGCGAGGTGCCGAGTTATCTGCGCGATCGTCATCGCCCGGGCAGCGACGAATACGGTGTGTATAAGTATCCGCATGATTATCCCGAAGGCTGGGTCGATCAGCGCTATTTGCCCGAGGGGCTGGAGCGCGGTGCGTTTTGGCAGCCTGCGGGCCGCGGCTGGGAAGAATGGCGTGTGGAGCAAAGCGAACGCGACCGGAGCGGTAACGCGCCCAAGTAGGTCATTGGCACCACCCACATTCCCCTTGGGTATCTTTCCCCTTCTTTGGGGTACCATGAACAGCGTCTGTATTTCGTTTCCTTCGGGAGGCTTGTATGAGTCCCATTCAAATCGCCCTGCTGCTACTCGCCGTTGCCGGCGTGTGGGCTGTTATCGAGCTCGCGCTCACGCTGCGAAAGACCCGCACCGTCGTTGATTCGCTCGACAAGACGGTGACCGACCTTAACAACACTATCGCCGAGGCTCAGCCCGTGGTGGCAAAACTCGACGGCGCTGTCGACGAGCTTACGCCGGCGCTTGCCCAGATGGAGCCGCTCCTCAAGTCGAGCAAGACCGCCGTCGACGCCCTGACTTCTAATCTCGTAGAGGTTGAAGCCGTGGTTCGCGACATTTCCGAGGTTACGGGCAGCATGGCCGAGGCCAGCAATGCTGTGTCGAGCGTGACTGATTCTGCGGCAGGCGCCGTGCAAAAGCTCTTTAATAAGGTGAAAGCCCCCGCAGCCGACGCCGAGCGCAGGCTTTCCGCTGCGGCCGAAGCCGAGCAGCCGACCGAGCGCGTCCTGATTGGCGAAGCCGGGGACGAGGCCGCCGCGGACGACGATGATGGCCAGAAGCCTGTTGGCAAGCCGACTCAGTATTACACCTACACACCCGCCCAGACCTCCGAGGAGTCCTGTGATGAGTAGC
>ENA-ORRO01002360-ORRO01002360.1-human-gut-metagenome-genome-assembly--contig:-NODE-2360-length-11938-cov-19.523437_pt1 | contig 11938 bp, 11 predicted proteins | sample MGYA00242176_ERZ509136 | MGnify/ENA primary metagenome ERZ509136 (study PRJEB26280, sample SAMEA2338644) | human gut metagenome | biome: human gut; feature: human-associated habitat; material: faeces... | reverse complement strand
CCCAGGGCGCTGCCCTGGGCTAAGAGCTTCTGCCCTTTCAGGGCGTGCTGCTTGTACCATTGCCCTGGGCTAAGAGCTTTTGGGCCTTCAGCCCGTACATAAACCACTTGCGAAACTTGAGAATGTAACAAAAGTCAGGTTGAAAAGGGAGAACAGGTCTCCCTCTTCCGTCCTTACTTCTCAGGAATTTCGGTAAGCAGCTGCTTCATGAGGTTCCAGAAAGGAGCCACACAGCTAATCTGGCAACGCTCGTTCTGGGTGTGAGGGCTGAGCAGGGTAGGACCGAATGATACCACGTCGAGATGAGGATACTTGCTCAGGATGATAGAGCACTCCAGTCCGGCATGAACAGCCTGAACCTTGCCGTCTACACCATTCTGCTCTTTGTAGACCTTGAGTACATGCTTCAGGATGTCGCTTTCTGGGTTTGGATTCCAGCCGCCATAGCTTCCGCTGAACTCTACCTTCATGCCAGCCATAGAGAAGCAGCTCTCCATCATGGTGGCGATGTACTCCTTGTAGCCGTCGTGTGAGGAACGAGCCAGAATCTTGACAGAAGCCTTGCCTTCACCTATGGCGATGATGGCCAGGTTGGAAGATGTCTCTACGATATCGGGCATGGATGGAGCCATGCGCAGTACTCCGTCGTGACAAGCATAGATAGCGTCAATGAGATTGTCTTGTATCTCCTGAGGAACCTCCATCTTAGGAGTCTCTACGTTCTCAGCAAAGAATTCTATCTTCTCTACATCCTCGATGCCCTTGAACTCGTCCTTCAGTTCATCCTTCCAGTCGGCAATCATGTCGTTCAGAGCCTCTACATTCTCCTTAGGCAGGGTAAGCACCACCTCAGCCTCGAATGGGATGGCGTTGCGCATGTTGCCGCCCTGCCATGAAGCCAGGCGAGCATCGAGTTCGGCGACAGCCTCGCGTACAAAGCGAACCATGCACTTGTTGGCATTGGCGCGGCCTTCGTTGATTTCTATACCGGAGTGTCCGCCCTTCAGGCCTTTCAGCGTTACCTTTACGGCTGCATCTTCCTTATCGGTTTCCACCTCTTTATAGTCGAGTGTGGCAGTGATGTCAATACCGCCGGCGCTTCCTATCACGAACTCGCCCCATGACTCGGTGTCGAGGTTCAGCAGGATGTCGCCATTGAGCTCACCAGCTGGCAATTCGTTGGCACCATACATACCGGTTTCCTCATCGCGGGTGATAAGTCCTTCTACCGGACCGTGCTGCAAGTCTTTGGCCTCCATCACAGCCATGATGGTAGCAACGCCCAAACCGTCATCGCTGCCCAAAGTGGTGCGGTTGGCACGTACCCAGTCACCGTCGATGATAGTCTCTATAGGGTCGGTCTCAAAGTTGTGCTTGCTGTCCTTGGCCTTTTGTGGCACCATGTCCATGTGGGCCTGCAGGATAACTCCCTTTCTGTTTTCGAAACCAGGAGTAGCGGGTTTACGCATAACGATGTTGCCTGCTGGATCCTGGAAAGCCTCTACGCCAGCCTTCTTGGCGAAGTCGAGCAAGAAAGCCTGTACTTTTTCAAGATGTCCTGATGGACGTGGCACCTGTGTGAGTGCGTCGAAGTTGCGCCAGATTTCTTCTGGCTTAAGATTCTTAATGTCAGCCATAATATGATTATTTTAATGAATGTTGTTTGTTTTCTTAGTGAATGCCAGGGCCAACCAGGCGTATATGCCCAGAAGGATGACCAAGAGCGTCTGTACGGAGTGAACGATGAGCACAAAGAAGAGCGCGTCGTCCGACTGTATGCCGTAGAGTATGAGCATTGTCTTCACGGCGAAATGCCATGGACCGGCACCATTCGGTGTGGGCACTATCACGGCTATGCTTCCCACGATAAAGGTGACGAGGCCACACGTCAGCCCTAAGTGCGAGGTTGCCTCGAAGCACTGGAACGTGAGGAAATAGTGCAGGAAATAGCAAACCCAGATGCCCAGGGTGAAGGCGACAAACAGCGGTACGTTGCTGACATCTTTCAGCGAGATGACACCTTGCCACAGTCCGCCAAGAGTGGCTTTCACCTTATTATATATAGATAGTTTCTTGAGCAGCACATGCAACAGAATGAGTACGGCAATGCCGCAAATCCCGCAAACCAGATAGCCAGTAGCGCTGAACTTAGACAGAATGCCGTCGAGACTCGTTCCTGTAGTATTGAAGAAATTGAGAAATACCGGAATCTGCATCAGAAACACCAGTATGGCAATGATCATTACCAAGAGCGAGTCGATGGCACGTTCGGTGACTACGGTGCCCAACGACTTAGGGAATGACACATTGTCCCATCGCTTCAGTACTCCACACCGTGCGAACTCGCCTATGCGGGGAATGACAAGGCTCAGCGCATAGGAAAGAAAGATGGAGTTGACGCATACGTTGGTACGAGGATGCTCGTCAACGGGTTCGAGAGTCTGCTTCCATCGCCAGCCACGAAAGAGCTGGGCCAGGATGCCGAAGGGGAACGACAGTAGCATCCAGGTCCAGTTCATCTTGTGAAACAGCACGTGCTCCACCTGTTTGAAATCGAACCCACGATACATCCAGTAAAGAATGGCACCGCCCAAAATGAGCGAGAAAGCCACCTTGCATGTATTGTTTACTATCTTTTTTATGTCCATAACTCATGCAAAGGTAATCATTTTATCGTCAAAAGTGTATTATCTCGGATTTTTTTAGCATAAATAAACGATTGAGGGTTTCTTTGTAATTCAAGTTTCGCAACTGTCGTAAGTGATACGTGGGTGCCAGGGATGTTATGGACGGATGTAAATGTTAGTGTATCGGGCATAATATGCTGTATTAAGGCAAAGATATAATCGAATGGGCTGTAGGAAAAAGACAAATACCTTATGGAAAGTGGATGATTATTATTGCAATTACGAATATATAGCTGTTAATAGATTTTAAATTGGTTAAAATGTGTATATTAAGTATTTGTTACACAATAATACATTGTAATTTTGCAAAATAATACTGTGTATAATATGAAAATAAATAGGATTAAAAGCATTTTAGAGAAAAAAGGAGTTTCTCAAACATGGCTTGCTAAACAATTAGATAAGAGTTTTAATACAATAAACTCTTATGTTTGTAATAGAAGCCAACCAAATTTGGAAACACTTCTTCAAATCTCAAAAATATTGGATGTTGATATAAAAGATTTAATATCAAGTACAAATGAAATAGATGAGGTTCAATGAATATGAAAGATATAAAATCGTATTTCGTTACCTTGGTAAATTATGAAACAGATCTTATTTCTGAGAGATATGAATATCTTTCAGATCGAAATCCTGTACAGGTTGCCGAATTGGACTTGACTTTCAAAAAAAGTCATTGTGACATATTAGGAACACTTATTTCAAGATATATGAAAAAAATGTGCCCCTGGTACTCCGATTCTATGTACTCCGATTTTTTTGTGGGTGAGTTTACTCCTATTGAACAAATTATAAACGATTTTCCAATAGACTATGTACCTGCATTATGTGAGCTGTTACATGTTAACTATTTAAATTCAGAAATAGTCTTATCAAATGGTATTATAAAGCGTAAAAGATCAAAGAAGAACCTACTCAAAAATGGTGCTGTTTATACACAGGATGAAATAGCTTACAGTATAGTTAAACGTACTTTAAGTAAATTCAGCGATGAAGAGTTGGATAACATAAAAATACTTGATTTTGCTATAGGAACGGGTCGTTTCTATAGACAAATCTTGCGTGTTTTAATGGAAAGAAGCACAATGCCAACTGATGATGTCATTGTAAATAATATATATGGCGTAGATATAGATGGTATAGCTGTAAATATCAGCAGACTCTTTGCTATGTCGCAACTAAGTGATAAAACTATTGCAAAATTCAAAAAGGTAAGTAAAAATATAATTTGCAAAAATGCATTAATACGTGAACAACTTTTTGAAAATAATGCAATAACTTCTGATGATTGCAATGGATTGTTTTTTAATGGATTTGATGCTATAGTTTCTAATCCGCCATATTTGGTTTTAAAGCCAAACAAAAACAAAATGGATAAAGAAACTGTTGATGAAATCAATCAGATGGCTAAATATTTTAGAAATTCACATTTCTATAAATATTCCATTGAGGGTATGCTAAATTTGTATCAATTATCAATAGAGTCTATGATACACATGCTTAAAGATAATGGTGAAATGGGTATTATTTGTCCATCAACTTTATTCGCCGATATCTCAACAGCAAAGTTGAGAAAATATATGCTATCCAGACATAAGATTTCATATATAAAATATTTCTCAGAAGATGATCCTTTATTTGATAATATAACTCAAGCAACGTGTATATTTCACTTGTCAAAGAATGGTAGAACTACAAGTATTGAGATAGAACAATGTAATAGAAACTTTAACATATCCATAGACAATGTTATAAGGTTGTTTTCTGAGAATTGGGAAATACCCTCTATAGATAAAGTTGAATGGGACATACTTGCCAAGTTAGAATCGCAGAAAAAAGTAAAAGACTGTTCATATATTCGTAATAAAAGAGGCGAATTGGATTTGACCTTATATAAAAGATATATAACATCTTCTCCAACTAAATTGCGCTTAGTGAGAGGCAACATGCTTACAGAAAATGGAATAGTAGACAAAAACAAGGAATATGTTTCTCTTGATTTTCTAAAAAAGAAATCAAGTGATTATATGAAGTTTGACTATGGACGTAAGCGTTTAGTGTGTCAACAAATATCAAATCAGACTCAAAGAGTAAGACTTAAATTTCTTATTTCTGACGAGAATGATATATTAGGTAATTCGTGTAATTATATTACAGTACCTATTGATATAATATCAATTGTAAGTGTACTATTAAATAGTGCACTCTTAAATTGGAGGTTTAAAATAACAAGTACCAATAATCATATAAACAATTATGAACTTGACGAGCTTCCGATGATAAACATTGAAAAATTGCCTGCTTCAATTGTTGACAGCTTGCCATTAGATCGAGATAGGGTTATATGTAAGTTATATGGCCTTAATGAGTTAGAAACTAATTATATCATAAAGCAATATTATGAAACTATATAATCATGTAGCATATAAGTTAGGACAGCATGAGAAAGAGGTTGCGAGTTATATTCCTGAAGGGGGAAATTGGAAAAATATTCCTTTGGAGGTTACCGATAAAAGGCTAGAGGGAATACGAGCTACTGGAGGTAGAACTACCTATTATGGTAGACTGAGATGGGATGCTCCAAGCTATACTATAGCCACATATTTCAACCGTGTCGGAAATGGGTGTAATTTACACCCAAGTCAACCTCGTGTGATGTCAACACGAGAGGCTGCTAGATTTCAGTCTTTCCCTGATGACTTTGTTTTTGTTGGATCCAAGGCCTCGCAATATAAGCAAATTGGAAATGCTGTACCACCATTGCTTGGTAGAATAGTTTCTACATTAATAAAGCCATACTTAAATAGTTATAATTTTGTGGATTTGTTTGCAGGATGTGGGGGGCTTTCCGAAGGATTCTTGATGAATGGATTTAACCTTATAGCAGCGAATGAATTTGATAAGAATATCATTCAAACTAATATCCTTAATCATTCAAAGTATGCCAGTGAAGACAAATTTATTTTAGGAGATGTTACGCAGCAAGAAACAAAAGATAAGATATTTGAAGCTTGTGGTGATAAAAAAATTGACGTTATTTTAGGTGGACCTCCTTGTCAAGGATTCTCTTATGCTGGATGGCGTGATCCTGAAGATAAACGAAACCAATTGTTTAGAGAATTCGTTTCGATAGTACGTGTTCTGAAACCTAAATTCTTTGTTATGGAGAATGTTTTAGGAATATTGACAATGCGTAATGGAGAGGCTATCAAAGATATTATCCATGCATTTAAAGATGAGGGATATTATATTGGTACGCCGTTGAAACTCAATTCAATGTGGTATGGCGTTCCTCAAAAGCGCAAGCGAGTGTTCATTATTGGTTCATTGGATGAAAATATAAAAATAGAACAGCCAGAACCTTTATTTGAATACAATGACATGTTCTTACCAGAGCCGGTAACTGTAAAAGATGCAATTGGAAGTTTACCTGAAATAGAGGATGGTGGTGGTGAAATTGAAATGGAGTGGAATTTTAACAATCCATCACCATACGACTTGTTAATGCAAAGGGAAATAGACTTTGACACATTTTATAAAATGATGTGTAAGAAAAAAATGTAAAAAAAAGGAGGGACATCCCTCCTTTTTCTTAATCATTATGCATATCCTCTGCTGCCATACTGGGGTGTATTGATGTAGTATTAATATTATATCTTTTTTTATTATTAATTTCAATGTTATAAATTTTAAGTGCGACATCATCAATTAGTTTGCGCAGCATCATATCAGCCTCGTTATAATCGCCAGCTTTTATAAGATTGATAATTTTGATAAACAAAGAGTTAGAATTGTCTATAATATAATAGTTTTTCCGATTCTCTTTTTCCCCAAAATCAGCTAAACTTTCGAAAGCTATTCGCATATAGCGTTCTTGATTTTTTCTTTTGTTTTTGCTATCCAATGGCTTTGCTATGATTTTGATATTTTCAAGATGTTTCAAGTCAACATCTTCAAATCGATAGTCAACTAGAGAGTACTCAGGATGAAGATAGCGTTTTAAGAAATCAGAACCAACTTCTTTGTATATCAAAGATAATATGTATAAAGCATTTTGATGACTTTTTGCCATGATAGAACTCGCTCTTTTGGCATCATTATCATCGTTAATACCGTTTTTCAAAAGATCCCAAATAAATTTTGAGTGCCAACTAACCACAGTTTCACCAGATTTTTCAAGTTCAATAAGTTTGTCCACATCAGCCTTAGTAAACCTGTTATTTTTAGCGCTATTGCAACTTCTACAAAGTGGAGTAAAATATTTACTGTGACAAAATCCTAAAGAAACAGGTCCAATATGATCTGCTGTCATCGGTTCTACGTTCCCACACTGAGGACATGGCATATCAGGACATTTGTGAAATTCTCCCATAAGACGATTAGCAAGATTGTAATCCCCGTCAGACCAATCTTCATATGCACGGCGGTCTTGTGTGTAAGTCTTCATATTATCGTCATGGCGACCTCTATCTTTTACTTTTCTACAGCATAAAGCATATGAGTGAAATCCATTAAAACGGTCTGGAGGATTGCACATTACTCCTGGAGAGAAATAGTTACTTTCCTTTTCAACCAATTCTTTATATATTGTATTTATCAAATCCTCGCGATTTTTAGGCTCTGGCAATTTAAAAAGATTTGCAACAGCTTTAAAATCGTTGGGACCCTCACAGAATTTTTGTATGATTTCTCGGATGGTATAATCAGTTTGATTAAAATGTGTTCCAAAGATAGCATTTAATTTTGGTAATGTTCTTAGTGTAGGATATTCATAAAATATGCTACGTTCTTTACCACAACACTGACAAACGTGTTTCCCCGTAGGATGAATCATACGAGCAACTTTGGCATAGCATCCTTTTTGGATGGGTACTCCAAGCTCCTTACATTTCTTATCCCACCACATTTGACGAAGATGACCTTTTTCAGAGTTTCCTGTAACGACCCAATTAACTCTTCCATCTTTTCTTCTGTCAAAATAAAGACCCTTGTAATTGGGATGATTAACAATCATCTCAACATATTTATCAAAGTTAGGATGGTATTCCATTTCACTCATAGTTTTATTAAGAACTATGAGAGCTAAAAAGCCCTCTTTTCCGAAGAAAAAAGGGCGTGGAAGCGATTGACCTCAAGGCTTAGCACAGCCCGTATCAGACAACAATCATCCTGTCCACGCCCATATAAGGAGCGCAGACATCCGTTGTCTTGGCCGAACTGATACGTTTGTGAAGTGCTAATTCTGAGGTCTCAGTCGAGTCAAGGATGTCCCGAACTCTATTCTTTTAATTCTTCTCTTTCTGTTTCTTATTTAAGTTTATATTAATTGTGGATGTGAGAATAACTCACGCCACAAAGTTACATATTATTTTCTGTAATAACGAAAATGTAAGAGTTTTATTATGTCTGTACAAACATAATGCTACTTTTCTCATAAAAGTTCTTTGCAGATCATTCTATAAACATTACTTCTATCCAACTCCATTTTGTAAAATTTAGGGATAACGTCATGATTTTTAAATAAAGCCTTAATGGTATTGATAGTACTGTCCTCACATCTGAATCCGAAGTAAATAGATTCTATGGATGATTCTGTATCTAAAGCAATGCCATAGTACGGTGTTTCTATGTTTGGATTGTAATCTATCAAACGAACCTCATTTTCGTAAGACCATTCTTTGCCTTTAGTTGCAAAAGCAATCGCGGAATTGATTGTAGGAGTTTCAATACTAATGGTCTTATCTGTATACTCAACTTTCTTCAAATACATATGTTCATACTTGTCGTTTTCATCTTGTTTTATAAAATGTGACGATAGTTGATACTTGATACAGATGCCTCGGTGCTCTTCAGCATAATGCGCCCACATTAATGTTTTATTAATGACATTCTCTTCTTTCCCATAACAGAAGCATCTTATTCTGTTGTACTGAAATGATTTTGCATAAGGTTTTGCATGACTTTTCTCTTTACACATTATCGCCAAATGTTCTTCGGTAGCCCATAAATTAATAATGCTATCGAAAGGGTCATTCATTGCGGTTGAGGGGCAGACTGTAATTTTATTCTCAATTAAATCCGACAATGTGTACTGGTTAAATTTGCGAAAAGAAAATAAATCGACAAAGCCTTCATTGAATTCACTTTTTATAAATGACATATAATATTGGGCTTTTTTATAGCAAGATAAAGAAGCTTCATAATCATCTAATTTTGCATAGATTTCAGCACCTGTTATATAGGTATCTTTGATTAATACTTTAATATTGTTACTATAAACTTCGTACTGGAAGTTTCCTTTTTTTTGGAATAGGCTATATCTGTTGGGAATAGGCATATTTCCAATAGTCTTATCAATAAGGCTTATCGATTTTTCTATATTCTCCTTCGCCTCTTTCAAATTTCCCCGTTTATTTAACATAGAGGCTTTGATGTTGTACAGGAAAAAATCGTCAACATTCAAATGTTCTATACTCTGAAAAAGAGTTTCGTTTCTGTTAGTATCTTTACTTTTTATAAAAGCATCAAAAGCTTCTACAAATTTTTCATAATCTCCCATAAGCCGAAAGTTTGTTTTGTGAAAGTCAATATTAATCTGTCGAAGACAAATCAAGCAAGAAATCATAGATGCTGATAATCTGAATTCCATCATCATCGCTCCACGATTTTGTATGTTCACCAACGATAAGGAGTTTACGGAAAGAATCACTCACTAAGCGCAAGGAACGTTTCTCCTGCTCCATTTTGTCGGCATCAGGCATTCTCCAAGCCGATTGTATATAAATGCGTTGACTACCTTTATTGCAGACGAAATCAACTTCAAATGTGACACGGATATTTTGTCCCTTATCGTTTCTAACCCTTTGAGCAACGTTGCCAACGTCAACGAGCCAACCACGCATACGCATTTCATTATAGATGACATTCTCCATGATGTGGGTTGGCTCTGTTTGTCGGAAAGAAATGATAGAGTTGCGCAAACCGATATCTTGATAATAGTATTTTGATAGCGAGCCGATGTACTTGCGTCCTTTAATGTCATATCGCTCAGACTTCTCAATAAGGAAAGCATCTTGCATATAGTCAAGATATACGGAAACCGTCTTGTCCGTGATATTCTGAACGTTGCTTACAGACTTGAAAGTGTTGGCAATATTAAGAGCATTGACAGGTGCGCCTATGCTTGAAGCCACAGTCTTTGAAAGCTCTTCAAATTCTGGTTTTAAGGTAATGTCATTACGCTCATATATGTCACGGAGATACACGGTACGATATAGCCTACGCAAGAAATCGGATTTCTTATCATCGCCAATTTGAGTTAAGAGTTGTGGAAGTCCACCAAACATAATGTATTCAGACCACGCATCTTCCTTTGAACCAGGAAAAACAGACATAAATTCCTTGAATGACAAAGGCCAAACATGGATTTCATCACCACGCCCACGGAACTCTGTCACCACATCAGATGAAAGGAAGCGTGAATTAGAGCCTGTAACATAAACATCAGTGCCTTCAGTTACCGAGAGAGTGGAAAGAACCTCAACAAAATCATTCACTTCCTGTACCTCGTCAATAATGATGTAGTATGTTTCATCGTCTTTCATTTCCTTTTCTACCCAATCAAGTAAATAGTCAGGGTCTTTGAATGGCTTGTTCTTTCGACTCTCCATATCAATAATTATGATATGGTCTTCCTTAACACCATCATCCAACAGGTGCTGTCGGAAAAGCTTCTTTAGCAAGAAAGACTTTCCCGAACGTCTTAATCCTGTTATAATTTTAATCAATCCGTTGCCTTTAGAACGAATCAATTGGTCGATATAAGTACTTCTGTTAACTATCATGCATTCCGAAAAAGTGGTACATGTTCCACTTTTTCGGAACAAAGGTAATGCTTTTCTTTTAAAAGGAAGACAGTTTCTTTAGAAATTTGACAATTTTAGCCAAAAATCGCTACTCTACATATACACCTCAATCCCATTTTCCTCAAATATACACACATTTCGAAGCTGCCGGATTTCGTTAGAGTCCGGCAGCTTCATTCGTCTTGTGCTTTTGTTGAAGTCATATTTGAGGGAGATGCAGCGGTGCAAGGACTGGATTTCACCGCTGCGAGTCTATGACGGATAACCCAAGGCAAATGGACTCATGCAGCACGCCCTCAGGGCTAAGAGTTTTTGGGCCTTCAGCCCGTACTTCAATCACTTGAGTTCTTTTTGAATAGAGGAGGCGTGTGGTATATAAGGGTAAGAACTTGACCTGAGTCAAAAAAAGAGTAGAAATTACACTTTATTGTTCAAAATGTTTGCGTACACACAGAAAATGCCGTACCTTTGCATTGTCAAAAGAATAATAAAGCATAACGCTATATATATTCAATAAGTATTAATTCAGTTTAAAGGTAAAAAGATTATGGTATTCATGATGACTTTTGCTGTTGTGGCAGTAATGATTGCCCAGGCAGTGAATGTGGAGAACAAGCTTGACTAAGCACTCCACCTTTTTTAAAGAACAATTTATTTAGAGAGATTATAGAAATGGAAACGGGTTTTGGCTCACGAGAGCTGAAATCCGTTTTTCTATTTTTAGCCGCTTGGCATCTTGTGGCATAATATCTCCGAAAAGGTGTAATCAGTTAGTCTTTTTCCCCTTTTGTTTGCAGTTTCATGATATTATCGTCACTTTGCAGGGTCTTCGATGAAAAGATAAGATCAAACAACTCAACTTCCGTACATGTGTCACTACCTCTGCTGTCAAGTCGCCCTTGGTGAGGCGGAAGGTGCGGCCCTGGGCAATGGCTGCAAGCAATTGGGGAAGCTGGGCAAGAGTGGCGAATGCGAAGAGGAGTCCTACGGCGGAAAGAACACTGCTGTCGATTATTCCCAATGGAGGGCTCAGAAATCCACCTACGAGAAGAAGGATGGAAAGAATGAGCGAGACATAGAATGTTTTCATAGAAGAGATTGATTAAGAATGATTTTTGTCTTGTCAGGAAGATTTTTGTTTTGTCAAGAATTTGAGGAATTTGAGAATTTTTCTCTGATTACCTATCCGCTACGCGCGGTGAACGTTAATTCTCTGTTTCTCAAATTCTTGACTAAAAATACTCTTGACTAAAAATTATCGACCTGTACGGTTGAAATTACCCAGCACGCCCTGAAAGGGCAGAAGCTCTTAGCCCAGGGCAGCGCCCTGGGTTGTTTTGGACGCAAATCTGTCGCCCTGTAAGGGCAAAAGCTTTAAAAATC
>ENA-ORRO01002359-ORRO01002359.1-human-gut-metagenome-genome-assembly--contig:-NODE-2359-length-11941-cov-5.811375_pt1 | contig 11941 bp, 10 predicted proteins | sample MGYA00242176_ERZ509136 | MGnify/ENA primary metagenome ERZ509136 (study PRJEB26280, sample SAMEA2338644) | human gut metagenome | biome: human gut; feature: human-associated habitat; material: faeces... | reverse complement strand
TATTCCATAATTTTAACACATACCTTAATCTGGATTGAAACAGGACCTACAGATATTATGATATGGTTCCTGTATTTATTGGGATTTATTGTGATTGTTTTAAATTATAAAAATATTAAATTTAAACAAAAATTAATATAATCAATATAATTAATGAAACAAAGAATATAACGGTTCCTCTAATAATGAAATACCTGTTTCTTTCTGAAAAGAAATAAGTTAATCCATAAGACATTACTAATGCAACAAGCATTTCAACTAAACCGCCAATTCCACCACCAGCTTTGCCTCACTGGCGGCAATGGCAAGCTGCAGCTTGTTTTCCAGCCCGGTCTTTTGCAGCATATTGATGACGTGGAACTTCACGGTGGATGGCTCGATGCCGAGTTCTTTTGCAATCTCGTTATAGGACAGCCCGCGCACAAGACAGCGCAGGACCTTCATCTCGCCTTTGGTGAACTCGGCGCTCATGGCCGTGCCGATCTCCACGCTGGGCGGTGCATCGGGGAAGATATGCTCCCCCGCCATCGTGCGGCGCACGACCTGCATCAGGGTCCCTTCATCGCCGTCCTTATACCACAGGCTGTCCGCACCCACGGCCTTGGCGCGGGCTAAAACCTGCGTATCGATAAGCGAGGTCGCCACCACGATTTTGATTTCCGGGTGCGCTTCTCGTATCTTTTTGGCGGCGGCCAAACCGTTTTCGCGGTGTTCGGTCTGCACATCCATCAGCACAAGGTCGATGTCCTCGGTATCGCACAGGAGCGGTGCCTCTGCAGCGCCGGGGATAGACACAGCCAGTTGATACCCGTCCTCGTTCTGAATATAGCTTTCAAGCAGGCTCCGGACCAGCTTTTGGTCCTCAACGATCATAACGCGTATCATAAATGCTCTCCTTATCAGGCAGGGTGACTTCCAGAACAAACACAGGCAGGGAGTGTACGGTTACCGTACCCCCTGCTTTTTCAATACGGCGGCGGAGCGAGGAAAGCCCGCCGCCTTCCTTTATCTCCGCCCTGGGCGGTGTGCCGTTGTTCGTGATGCAAAGATGCCATGCCTGTGGCCGATGCTCGGAATCGGCGTACAATTCCGTGGCGCCCGCATGCCGCACAGCGTTGGAGGTACACTCCCGCAGGATCAGTGCGTAGAGCTCGCGGGTGGCGCGTGCCGCAGGGTACGCACCGCGCAGCTGTACGGCTGCGCCCAGCACAGCCGCCCGCCTTTGCATACAGGTCAGCGGGTCCTCGGCAGCATCCTCCTGCCGGGCGCGGCACAGCAGGGAGATGGAGCTTTCCCACTCCGCGGCCTCGCTCTTGATCCGGGCAAGGTCATGCTCATGCCGCAGTGCGCGCCGTGCGGCAAGCAGGGTATGGCCGATGTCGTCATGCACCTGCATCTTCATTTTCAGGATTTCTTCCTCCCGCACAATGTCGGGCATATTGTCATATAAGCGCTTTGCGCGGCGGTTCGCATCGGCAAGGCGCTCGTTTTCCTGCTGCAGCGCAGCGTGCAACGCAGCCAGACGGCTGACATCGGTAGCCATCACCTCGGTGTACGGTATGCCGTATTTGTCCTGAACAGGGCGCACCGCAAAATGGTACACCGTCCCGTCCGGGAATGCGTAGATGCGGGCGGCCTCATCGCGCAGCTGCACACCGCCGCCGGGACTGTGCAGCGCCTGCTCCAGATCCGTAAGGGTCTGCAGATCGCAGCCGCAGAGGACTGCGGCGAGTTCCTGCATCCTGTGATTGATCAGACGCAGCAGACCGTTGCGGTCAAAGTAGCAGATGGCCGCCGGCAGCGTGTCAAAGCCTTCCTTGACAGCGTTGCGGGAGATCCGGGAAATCATAGGCTGCCTCCTTCTGCCGGAAACATTGTGAAATACAAAAGTCCGTCCTCATCCCGTTCAAGCTGCATCTGCGGCAGGCCGGGCAGCGCAGCGGGCGCGTCGGTGCATTGAACGCTGCAGCGCAGTCCCCAGCCCTGCGCCGTATGCTCGGCGCAGAAAAGGATCTCCTGCAATCCCGGCAGGGTCGCTTCTATGATGGCTTCAAAGGCGTCATAGATCGCCACGGCGGACGCAGGGGAAATCTTTGCTGTGTCGGCAATCTGTACGGCGCAGCGTATATCACTCAGGCGCAGGCTCTCGGCTGATTCAAACAGGCTCAGCCGCAGCTCTGTGGTGTCGATGTCCTCCGCCTTGTCGCAAACAAAAACAAGGTTGCTGCGCCGCTTGATATAGGTTCCCAAAATGACGATGTGCTTCAGCAGCCGGCGGGCGGTATCGACATCGTCCGTGGCCCTGAGCGCGATCAGATATTCCTGTATCCGTGCCAGCTGGCGGGCTGTGACGGTCTCGATTTTGTCATACAGCCGGTTCTGCTCGCTCAGCTTCAGCCATTGTGCCTTCTGGGCCGTTTCCGCCTGTATGATGTCCCCGATGTCATGCAATTCCTCCTGCGTGAGGCGCAGCTCCTCCAGCAGTGCCACCAATTCGGTGATGTCCTCCTGCCAGAAAACATACCCTTTCCGGATCGGGTGGCCGTGAAGCTGGGTCGTGGCGTCCAGCTGGACACTGCCGGTGAGCGCCTGACGCAGCTGCTCCTCGCGGAGCGGCGCTGCCTGCATGGAGCATTGCACAGGCACAAACGCCCGGTCCGTGATCAGACCCTTGGCCATAGATACCTCAAACAGCGTGGCATACCCCATGTTGGATTGGATAAGCCCGCACTGGATGCACGCCTCAAAGGTCGCTGTAAAGGTCAGGCATTGCACCACGGTCATATCACCGGCAATCGCATGCATCCACGGCACATTCAAAATATGCTTGTACAGTAAAGCATAGAGGGTGGCAAAAAAAATCGGCACAAGCGGCAGCCAGAGGATGCGCTTTGTATGCGGAATACGGCAGCGCCGTACAAGGTACACCACCGTGAACACGGCACAGGAAAATATCCACAGCAGACAGAGGTAATATACGAACCGATAGGTGTAATCGGGGCTGCCCAGTACCTCCTGCCCGGGTGGGAACGCAAACGCAAGCTGATGGCAGTCGTTTGTCAGCACCAGGCTGAACAGCACCACAGGGAATACAAAGATCATGTACCGGTACTTGTACAGCGGGGCGGACTGCCCCCGATCTAAAAAGAAAAGCGTATAAAGTGCAAGGGTCGGGATCAGCAGCATCGGGATATAGTACGCATACCACAATCGCCGCAGCATCTCCGGTGTCTGGGCAAAGTCATAGCGGATCAGGCGGATATCCAGCCAGAACAGCATCAGGGCGGCAGCGCCCAGCAGGCAGCGGCGGGTCTGTGCGTGCAGGATACGCCACCAGACCGATACCGCCCAGGAAAAGATCAGAATATTATACAGCACCGTGCGCCAAAAGCCGGAATACGGCATATAAAACGCCCGCATCAGGACAGCGCAGAGAATCACCCCTGCAACCGCAGCGGCTAACCACAGATTGCCAAGCCGTACCTTTGTCATAGCGCCTGTCCTTTCCAAAAAGGGTATCGTGCTGTCTTTTCACACTATTATTATGACGCAATCCGCCTTATTTTGCAATAGTGCTGAAAAAAAGCAGTAAAAAGCACAAAAAACTATCCAAATGGTGGGGGCAGAAATCGTCCGATTCCTGTATGATGAAGGTGACAAATCGTATTCTTTGCAGGGAAGGAGGGCTGCGCCGTGCGGAGGATCGTTTTGGACGCGCAATACTCTGTGATGACGAGCGCATTGACAATGGCACTGAAACACGGCAGACCGGATTTCCAGGTGCAAAACGCTGGCCCTAAGACAAAGGATATTGTAAAGCTATGCCGTTCCTGCAGGGCAGATGTCCTGCTGCTGGAGGTCTGCCCGCATCCGCCGCGCACCCTGCAGGACAGACTGCTGCTGGCAAACGACCTGCGGGATGTATGCCCGCACTGCAAAACGGTACTGCTTGTGGATGAGGCCGAATATCCCGAGCTGGCCACCGCCGTGTGCCTGGCAAAAAAGGACCACATTGTCGATGATTTCGTCTACGCTTCCGTCTCGCCTGCCTATCTGAGCGCTATGATGGACACTTTATGACCAAAAGGAGGACAGCTATGAAAAAAGTACAACGAACGCTCGCTGCCGCATTGGCAGCCATGATGCTTATGGCTTTGGCCGGTTGCTCCAAGGGGGATGTGACCAAAGAGGTCAATTCCGGTTTATCCGACCTGAAAGCGCAGGCCGCCGAACCGGCTGTTGAACCCCAGACGGAGACCCCGGCAGAGCCCAAGACCGACGCGGCATCCGAGCCTGCATCGGAGCCTGCTGCAGAGCCGGAGCCGGAAGCTACCGCCGAACCGACCCCCGCTTCCGCTCCTGCAGAAAATCCCGATTACCCGTCGGCTGCCGGCCTGAACACCCCGACCCTGGAGGCATTCGGCACGGACTTTACGCTGGTGCTCAACGTGACCTGCCCCGACCAGGGCTGGTACAAGTCCGCGACCAGTTTCGGGGATTTCAAGCTGTTCCCGACCGATGACCCCAGCCATATCTTCTCCGGCGACCCGCGCATAAACTTTGAACTGAAAAGCGGTCTGGATAAGATCAACTACTATTACGACGACTTTGAAAATGTGGAGGAGCTTCCCCCGCGCACCATCGGCGGCGTGGAGCTGGCGGGCCGCACCTACAAAAACGTAGGTATGTGGTGGACGGAATACTACGGCGAAATGCCCACCGGCGGCTGGCTGAGCATTAGAATCTCCGGCGTAGACATTGACCCCGGCACCGAGGGCGACACCATTCTGAACAGCGTCACCTTTGGCTAAGCACAGGCAGGTTACTGCACTCTCAACCGAAAGGCGGGTGAACCAACCATGAAAAAACGCTGTGCCGTACTATTGGCGGCGGCGATGCTGCTGTCGGCGGCAGGCTGCGCACAGGACAGCAAGCAGCCCGAACCGACCGAACCGGCCGCAAGCGCAGTGAGCGAGACCTCCGTTGAAAATGTGGAAGCCGCGGAGGATACCCCGCAAAAGCCGCAGTCCTCCCGCAGGTTTGATGATTCACGCATCTCTACGCTGTATGACGAGCGGTTTACCTACACCGACCCCTACGGCATCGAGGACACCTACTTTTACCAGGTGCCGCAGATCGACGACGACACCGAGGGCGCAAAGAACATCAACGAGATGATTGGCTACCGCTTCGGCTATCTGGTGGAGCGCGCGCTGGACGCCCGTTCCCGCAATGACTTTATCGACACAAGCTACATCATCTGGGTCAGCAACTGGGACGGTCCCCTGCTGAGCCTGCAGATCACCAGCTCTGACGCGATGTACAACCACGATGTGGGTTCGTACCATTACAATTTTGCCACCGGGCAGGAGCTTTCCAACCCGGAGATGCTGGCGCATCTGGGCTACACCGACGACGCCAAGGTGATGCACGCGCTGGAACGCGCAGTAGCGCAGCATTTTGACACCTACTACGGCTACATCGACCCCGACCAGACCGCCATGCTGTACATGATGCGCGCGCAGAGCCTGAGCAATCTGGACGGACTGTACAGCTACTATTCCCTGTATCCGAAATACAGCCACGGTTTTGTTGCCACGGTTCCGATGTACACCCCCGCCGGGTCGGGAATGTACTGGACGGATGTTCAGGTCGACCCCGACAAGCGCCAAGGCAGCGGCCAGATCCTGCACGGGCAGGATGAATGGTTCACCTGCGATGTAAGCGCCGACGGCGCTGTGACGGTGCGCGCCCTGACCGACTATGTTACCCCTGACGGCGCTATGACCTATCAGACCATGAAGGAATGGTACGAGTTGGGCGACAAGACCGAGTTCGCGGTCAGCGGCTGCTACGGCGACTATATAAAGATGCTGATGACCAGCATCGGGCAGGACTACGCCCCCTATGTTTTCCTTCTGACCGAGAACGGCAATGTCGAATACATTGATGTCATCAGCGGCGCACAGTGCGGCACGATGGTCAACGGCGGTCCTCTCTTCGGTATCAACGGCATTGTCCGGTTTGAGACCGGCACGGCCTACGATGCAGAGTACGGCGCCGAGTACGCGACTGTGTACGGCGTTTCCCGCGATAATGAAAAATTCAATCTGATGGAGGCTGTCTGGAACACCGCCCCGCTGAGCATTCCGAGCATGGTCGGCTCCTTTGTGAGTGAGGAGACCGGCACCTGGTTTGAAATCTGCGAGGATCAGCCGAACTTCTATACCGGCGCATACACCAACGGCCAGAGGATTCCGGCCACATGGGACAGCAGCATCTCCTACCTTGGTATGGATGACCGCGGCTGGATCTGCTCCGTTTCGCTGTTCCGTATGGATTCAGGGCGCACACAGCGCGAAACGCTGGCTATGATGCCCGCTGATTACGGCGGTGTCAATGTAATGCACATCGGTGGGGAATCCCTTCTGAACCTGCCGCAGCAGGAAGCTGTATGGTTTGAAATGACACAGGAATAAGCAAGGCTCTAAAATATTACTTTATAAAAGGAGGCAGACACTATGGCAACATGTACGCAATGTGGTGCCGAGTTAAAGCCCGGTACTAAATTCTGCGAGAATTGCGGTGCAAAAGTATCCGTACCGCAGCCCGCCGCACAGCCCGCAGCTGTGCCCCAGCCCCCGGTTCAGCCTACCCAGGCTGCACCGCAACCCCCACAGCCTGCACAGACGCCCCCGCAGCCGCAGGCAGGCGGCGGCAACCCCTATGCAGGCGGCGCACCTGCCGCCCCACAGCCCCAGACGAACGCAGCGAATCCTTACGCAGGCAATGCGCCCGGCACACCGCCGCAGACCGGCGCAGGCGCACCGCTTTACGCCAGAAACACACCCCCGCCTGCGTCCACACCGCCGGATGCTCCCCATGCTGTCACGCCGCCGCCACCCGGCGGCACGGGCGGCAACCCTTACGGCAATGTGGCCCCCGGCGGCAAGCCCAAGCGCCCCCGCGCACCAATGACCCCCAAACGGATGATCCTGATCGCCATTCCGGTGATATTCCTGCTTATGATCATCGTAACAATGATCAGCGGCTCCATCCGCACCGGCAAGCCGAACGCCAGTGACCCGAATCAGGGCACCTGGGAAGCAGCCTACGCCGAGATCGGCGGCTCCGTGACGCAGGTCGAGGATGCCTTCGGCAACGGGTTCCTGATGGATCTGAATGATAAGGGCAAGTGCGTTGTAACGGTGGACGGCACCAAGTCCTACGGCAAGTGGACGCTGAACGGCGGGGCCTTCCAACTGGATTGCGGCGGCCTGAGCTGCACCGGCACCCTGCAAGACGAGATCCTGACCCTGAACGATGTGCAGGGACAGGGCGTGACGCTCTACTTCGTCAAGTCCGGCAGCACCATGCAGCAGCCTCTGGACGGTGACAACATGACCCAGGGCACCACCGCAGGCAGCGATACCGATGTGGGCATCTATGTGCTGGAATCCGCCTCCGACAGCGAGTACACCCTCTCCAAGGAGGAGCTTGCCCTCGTCGATATGGAGGACTTCTACATTGAGCTGCGTGCGGACGGCACCGGCGAAACCTACATGGAGGATTTTGTCACCTTCCAATGGAAGGACGGCAACTTCTACGCGCTGACCGACCCCGATACCCCGGCCATGACCTACACCCGCGAGGGTGACCTGCTGACCATTGAGTTTGACGGTATGACCATGGTCTTTAAGCGCAGCGACACCAAGCCCGAAATTGACCCCGCTTTGCTGGACGGCGGCGATGACGAATATGACATCGACGGCACGGATGAGCCTGACCCGCCCTACACCTACGATGACGGCAACACCTACGATGATTTGGGCAACACCAACTGGTACGGCTGGTTCCGGATGGAAAACTACAAGAATGTGCCGAACCGCGACTACTTTGACACCGACACCTACGATTGCTGGGGCTACATCGGTGAGAGCGAGGACGGCAGCCACTACTTTGAGGTTTACCGCGACGGTATGCCCGATGACCCGGTCATCACGATGTGGGTCAATGTCTATGATGACCATATCGAGCCTATCCTGGACGGCAGCGATTGGGTGCTGGATCAGCATATTGACGACAGCGAAGCATACAACTTCAATATCTACCCGTACAACGACTGCATCTCGCTGTTCATGTATGACTACGAGGGCGACGACGGCACGGCCTGTGCGGTCAGCTTCTACATGAGACTGGACGGCACCGAGTGGAACGAGGAGCTCGAGGAGCTGCCGCCCCGCTATGAGGAGTACAAGGCCGCCCTGGCCAACAAATGACGACCTGATTTATCTGTAACAAAACGGGGCGGGTCCTGCCCCGCCCTGGCCTAGGAGGATCACTATGGGCCTTATCCGAGCTGCAATGGGCGCTGCTGGCGGCGTTATGGCCGACCAGTGGAAGGAATACTTTTATTGTGAAGCTATGCCGGCTGACCTGTTGGCCACCCGCGGCTGGAAACGCCAGAGCGGACGCAGCGCCAACACAAAGGGCAGCGACAACATCATTACAAACGGCTCCATTGTGGCCGTTGCCGACGGCCAGTGTGCCATGATCGTGGAGCAGGGCAAGGTCGTGGATATGTGCGCCGAACCCGGCGAGTACACCTACGACACCGGCAGCGCGCCCTCGCTCTTCAGCGGCGACCTGTCCGACTCTATCGGCGCAGTGTTCCAGAACATCGGCAAGCGCTTTACCTTCGGCGGCGAGGCCCCGATGGATCAGCGCATCTATTACTTCAACACCAAGGAGCTGGTGGGCAACAAATACGGCACTCCCAGCCCGGTGCCCTTCCGCGTGGTGGATCAGCGCGCCGGCATCGACATCGACATTGCCATCCGCTGCTTCGGTGAGTACAGCTACCGCATCACCAACCCCATTTTGTTCTACACCAATGTCTGCGGCAATGTGGAGGAAGGCTACACCCGTGATGAAATCGACGGGCAGCTGAAATCCGAGCTGATGACCGCCCTGCAGCCCGCCTTTGCCAAGATCAGCGATATGGGCATCCGCTATTCCGCACTGCCCGGCCATACGATGGAGCTTGCCGAGGCCCTCAACGATGTGCTCTCCGCCAAGTGGGGCAAGCTGCGCGGCATTGAGATCGTATCCTTCGGTGTTTCCAGCGTAAAGGCCAGCGAGGAAGACGAGCAGATGCTCAAGGAAATGCAGCGCAACGCAGCCTTTATGGACCCGACCCGCGCCGCTGCGCATCTTGTCGGCGCACAGGCCAGTGCTATGCAGACCGCAGCCGGCAATCAGGGCGCAGGGTCCGCCATGGCCTTTATGGGCATGAATATGGCCGGTGCAGCCGGCGGTATGAACGCCCAGAACCTGTACCAGATGGGCGCGCAGCAGCCCGCCGCACAGCCCGCCCCGGCACCTGCCCCCGCCGGGTGGACCTGCAGCTGCGGCCAGACCGGCAACACCGGCAAATTCTGCGCAAACTGCGGCAGCCCCAAGCCTGCCCCGGCCCCCGCAGCCGGCAGCTGGGTATGCAGCTGCGGCACCTCCAACACCGGTAAGTTCTGCAGCAACTGCGGCAGCCCCAAGCCCGCACCGGCCCCCGCCAAGTGCAGCCAGTGCGGCTGGACGCCCGACGACCCGGCCCATCCGCCCAAGTTCTGCCCGGAGTGCGGTAAGCCGTTTGGCCAGTGATGCGCAAAAAAATTGCTGCGGTGCTTTGCGCCGCAGCCGCTTTTCTGACAATGTCCGGCTGTAAAAAAGCGCCGCCCGGCACACTGACCGGTATCAGCATCAGTTATTCCGGTATGTGCTATGACGACACCTATGGGTTCAGCATAAGAAATGACCCGGCTGACGGCTGCCTTTTCAGCTGTAATTACAAGGATGATGAATGGGTGGAGCTGGAAAACATCCCTGTTGAGGACACCCATTGGCAAGAAGCCCTGGCTCTGGCAGAAAAGCTGGGGCTGGAAAGCCTGCCGGACGAAAAGGAAAGCCCTCCCGGCTTATTTATCACCGATGAAACGTTAGATAGCGTTTGCCTGATTTACAAGGCCCCGGATGACGAGATCGTCTATCGTTATCTGGATGCCGATGGCAATACGCGCAGCGCCCTGCGCGATTTTTTTGAGGCTCTGGCAGGGCAGCTGCAAACCGAAGGAAAGAGAGGTGACGCATAATGGCAACGCAGCTTACCAACTACCAATGCCCTGCCTGTACCGGTCCGCTTCACTTTGACGGTGCCAGCGGAAAGCTGGTGTGTGACTTCTGCGGCAGCAGCTACGATACTGCTGAGATCGAAGCGCTCTATGCTGAAAAAGAAGCCGCTGCCGAAACCGCGGCACAGAATAAACAGGCACCGCCGCCCGACTCCGTCTGGAGCGAAAACGAGGCCGCCGGGCTGCGCAGCTATTCCTGCCCGTCCTGCGGCGCAGAGCTGATCTGTGACGAGACGACTGCCGCGACAAGCTGCCCGTACTGCGGCAACCCAACGGTCATTGCGGGGCAGTTCAGCGGTATGCAGCGGCCCGAGCTTGTCCTGCCGTTTGTGCTGGATAAGAACGCCGCCAAGGCCGCGCTGAAAAAATACTATCGCGGCAAGAGATTCCTGCCCAATGCGTTCTCCTCGCAGAACCATATCGAGGAGATCAAGGGCGTGTATGTCCCGTTCTGGCTGTTCGATGCCAACGCCTCCGGCTCGGGCCTATATGAAGCCACGACCAGCTCCAGCCACCGCAACGGCGATTACGTCATCACCACGACCAAGCACTATGATGTCCGCCGTGCGGGTACTACGCAGTTCATGGGCGTTCCGGTGGACGGCTCAACCAAGATGCCCAACGGCCACATGGATGCCATCGAGCCGTATGACTACCGCGCGTTCCAGCCCTTCTCGACCGCGTACCTGCCGGGCTATATGGCAGACAAATACGACGAGGACGCCGACACCTGCCAGGCCCGCGCCCACAGCCGGATGCAGAATTCGGTCAGCAGCGAGCTTTCGGCCAGCATTACCGGCTACAACAGCGTAAGCACCCTGAGCGAGAATATCAGCATTGATTACACCGCCAAGCACTACGCGCTGCTGCCGGTCTGGATGCTGCACACCAAGTGGCAGGGCAAGGATTACCTGTTCGCCATGAACGGGCAGACCGGCAAGCTGGTGGGCGATTTGCCCGTTGACAAGCGAAAGGTGGCCGCCTGGTTTGCGGGCATCAGTGTTCCGCTGATGATCCTGCTTGCATTCCTGCTTTGAAAGGGGGAAACAGAGTATGAAAAAGAAACTGTTTTCTCTGCTTACGGCACTGGTGCTGTGCTTGCTCTGCGCCGTACCGGCGTTTGCCGAAATGCCGCTGGTGATGGACACCTACGAGCTGTTCAAACCCGAAGCAACCGCTGAATTGGAGCAAAAGGCGCAGGATGCCAGTGCCGGACACGGTGTCAATGTCTACCTGCTGACGGTGGCTGACATCGGCGGCCAGAACGTGCGCGAGTTCGCCAAGGATTGGTACCGCAGCAATGACCTTGGCTACGGCGAGGGCAAAAGCGGTATCCTGTTTTTGATTGCGCTGGATTCCCGCGATTATGTTACCATCACCTACGGCGGCGGCGTGACCTCCTTTACCGACTACCGCATCGCGCAGATCGAGGATAAGATCGTGCCGATGCTCTCGGAAGGATCGTATTACAAGGCCTCCGACACCTACATAGAAATGTGCGCTGACACGCTGGATTTCTATGCCGACAAGGGTGCGCCGCTGGACAGCGGCAACGACCCCGCCAAGGGTTGGATCAAGTGGGTGTTTGTGTTTGTCATTCCGCTGGCTGTGGCGAGCATCGTCTGCGGCATCTTCTACGCGCAGATGAAAACTGCCAACGAGCAGACCCACGCCAACGCCTATATGCCCGCCGAGGGCTTGGCGCTGTTCGTGGTGGAGGACACCTACACCCACACCACCGAGACCGAAACGTACGA
>ENA-ORRO01002357-ORRO01002357.1-human-gut-metagenome-genome-assembly--contig:-NODE-2357-length-11945-cov-3.799748_pt1 | contig 11945 bp, 7 predicted proteins | sample MGYA00242176_ERZ509136 | MGnify/ENA primary metagenome ERZ509136 (study PRJEB26280, sample SAMEA2338644) | human gut metagenome | biome: human gut; feature: human-associated habitat; material: faeces... | reverse complement strand
CTGCCGCCGGCGCTTTCCGAGCGTGCCAAGGCGCTGCATCACCGGCTCGACAAGCTCCTGCGTCAGCAGCGTGAGCGCAGTGCCGGTCAGCGCACCGGTGCGCTCTCGCAGCGCGAGCTGTGGAAAGTTCCGCTCGATGCCAAGGACGTTTTTCGCCGCAAGGCGCCGCCGTCGCAGCGCGAGACGGCGTTTTACCTGCTCATCGACCGCAGCGGCAGCATGGGCTCCGGCGTCGGCGGCGGGCAGTCCAAGCTCTTCACGGCGCTGGCAACGGCCGCGATCATGGAGGAGGCGCTCAAGGGCATCGCCTATACGAAGATCGTCGCCTTTGACGGCGGCACGAATGCCGTGGAGCACTGCGTCATCAAGGATTTTGACCAGAAAGAGATCGGCAGCCGCTGCATCGATGCCATGGGGCAGATCGCCGCCGGAAACGGCAATAAGGACGGCTATTCCATCCGCGCCGCCGCGCTGGATCTGGCCAAGCGCACTGAACGCCGCAAGATCCTCATGGTGCTCTCCGACGGGCTGCCGTCCGGCTATTTCAGTGAGGCGGAGGCGATCGACGATGTGCGCACGGCCGTGCAGGCAGCGCGCCGCCGGGGCCTGCTCGTCATCCCCATCATTTACACCGCGCGCACGGACGAGAACGTGGACGCCTACCGCCGGATGTATGAAAAGAGTATCCTCTTTGCCGATTCCGTGGGTATGCTCGGCGAGTTTGAGCGCCTGCTCATGAAGCTTGTGCGCTAAACGGCGGACGGCGCGGCACACACAGGAGAAAGAAATACCCCGACGATAGCAGATCGTCGGGGTATTTGGCTGTCTGCGCCACATGAAAACGCAGACCAAACCGGTGAAGGAGTGTGAATGGGGGAAGGGGAATTGTGGATGAAAGGGTGCGTGCAGCGTATATGAAAGGCTCATGTGTGGGCGTGATTGGTTGATGCTCTGAGCGGTATGGGATTTGTCCTCGCATGGAAGCGGCATACCTCACGGGATGGTGCTCCACAGGGCGGATGCCCTGTGGAGCGAGGGGGAGACGGGAAGAAGAAAATGACTTAAATAAGATTCTTTTCCTTCAGGTCTGCGATCTTGGCGTCATCATAGCCGAGCAGCTCCTTGAGGATCGTGTTCGTGTCCTGACCGAGGCTCGGAGCGCCGCGCCAGACCTGACCCGGGGTGCCGGACATCTTGGGGACGATGCCGAATGCGGTGACTTCCTTGCCGAGCGTCTGATCCTCGTACTTGATGAAGTCGTTGCGCTTCTGATAATGCTCGTTTGCGAGGCAGTCCTTTGCGCCCATGACACGGCTGCACGGGACCTTGAACTGCGCCATTGCGTCCTCGATCTCCTGTGCGGTGCGGGCTGCGCACCATTCGATGGTCTTTGCGTCGAGTTCTCTGCCCTTCTCGGAGGCGACGGCTTCGATACCGGGAGAGCAATCCTTGTAGTTGAAGTACTCAAGGTCGAGATTCATTGCCTGAATGGCTCTCTTGTAGACGCCGGGGCCGAACGCGCCGAGCGCGACATCGTAGCCGTCCTTGGACTTGAACAGGCCGTAAGGCTGGAAGGCTGCGGACTTGTTGCCGGAGCGGGTGTTCTCGCGGCCGGCCATGGTGTAGGAGGTGTACAGGTCGCAGCAGTAGCTCGCCTGAACCTCGAACTGCGCGATGTCAACGATCTGGCCGTCGCCGCCCTTGAGGACGTTGATGTATGCAGCCAGAACCGCAAACACGGTGGCGTATGCGGAGGTGAAGTCGTTGAGCCAGGGCTTGCCGACGACGGGCTCACCGCCCTTTTCGCCGTTGAGGCCCATCCAGCCGGAGAACGCCTGACCGATCATGTCGTAGGATGCGCGGTCGCAGTACTCGGGCAGGCCGCCGAATCTCGGGTTGCCATAGCCGCTGATGTGGGCGATGATGAGCTTGGGGTTCACCTCGAGCAGCTCCTCGTCACGGATGCCAAGCTTTTCGAGCCAAACCATGTTCTCCATGAACACGTCGGCTTCCTTGATCAGGCCGAAGAACAGCTCCTTGACCTCGGGATGCTTCAGGTTCAGCTCAAGGGAAAGCGAGAGCTTGTTGCGGCCGTCCTGCGCCCAGGAGGTGCTGACGGTCTTGCCGTCCTCTTTTGCAAAAGGAGCGAGGACGCGGAGCGTGTCGCCGACGCCGGGGCGTTCGATGTGGATGACCTCTGCGCCGAAGTCGGCAAGCAGTGTGGCTGCGTAAGGCATTGCGATCAGAGAGCCGGAATCGATCACGCGCATGCCTGCAAAAGGACCGTACTGAGGGATGATCTGTTTACGTTCGCTCATTTGAATAATCTCCTTTTGTAATAATATTGGAAAGAACAAAATAGTCTCATGATATGCTGCGGCCGCCGGGAGGCGCGGTGACCGCAGCGTGTGTCTGTTATGCCCTGCGGTTTTTGATCTCTGCGATGACGGCAGGCAGGACGGCCTTGAAGTCGGCCACTGCGCCGTAGTGGGAGATGTCAAAGATCGGAGAGGCTGCGTTGTGGTTGATGCTGACGATGCACTTGGCGTTCTGCATGCCGACCTGATACTGCACGGAGCCGGAGATGGCGACGTTGATGATCATGTCGGGCTTGACGGCGGTGCCGGACTGCCCGATCTGAGCATCGTGCGGCAGAAATCCGTTGTCGACCAGGGGGCGGGAGGCGGCAAGCTGACCGCCGAGGAGGTCTGCAAGCTCCTTGAGAAGCGCGAGCTCTGGCTCGTCCTTTACGCCTCTGCCGCCGGCAACGAGAACGTCTGCGTGATCGATGGGCACGCCGGTAACGACCTTCGGCTCGACCTTCAGCACCTCGTAGCACGCCTCCTTGTCGACCGTGACGTGCTCCGTGATGACCTCGCCCTTGCGGCTCTCGTCCGGCTCCAGGGGCGTGAAGATCTTCGGACGAACGGTCACCATCTGCGGCCGGCACTCGAGGATGACGATGTGCGCAAGGATGCTGCCGCCGTATGCGGGTGTGGTCTGATAAAACACGTCATCTTCATCGTAGCCGAGGTCGATGGCGTCGGCGGTGAGGCCGGTCTTGAGGGAGATCATCATGCGCGGCGCAAAATCGCGGCCGAGGCTGGTCGCCGGATACATGATGATCGAGGGCTTGTACTTCTCCGCAAGCTCGGTGAGCGCCTGCTGATAGGGCCTTGCGCTGTAGGATGCAAGGTTTTCGTGCTCTGCGACGATGACCTGATCGGCACCGCCGGCGATGAGACCGGCTGCCAGATGCGCGACCTTGCTGCCGAGAAGGACGGCGGTGATCGCTTCACCGTTATGCGCCTTGAGCTCCTGCGCCTTTGCGAGCAGCTCGTAGGTCACAGGATTGAGCGTTCCGCTTTGCTGTTCGGCAAATACCCATATGCCTTTGTAATCTTCCTTAGCCATTTGCCAAACCTCCTCAGACCAGGTGCTCTGTTTCGAGCATGTCAACGAATTTTGCTGCGATCTCTTCGGCGCTGCCCGTAAAGTAGGTGGTGTCGGTATTGCGTTTGGGCGGCTCGAACACGACTTTGGTAGACGACGGGGAGCCGGGGATGCCGGTCTGCGCCGTGTCTGCGCCGAGATCCTGCGCGTTCCAGACGGCACGGGGCTTTTTGAGCGCTTTCATAATGTTGATCGGTGTGGGATAACGGGGCGTGTTGATCTCCGCTGTTACCGTCACAAGTGCCGGGAGCTTTGCGCGCACCTTCTCGGTGCTGTCCTCGAGCACGCGGTCGCAGTAGACCCAGCCGTCTTTTACATCGATGCTCGATGCAAGGGTAACCTGCGGGATGCCGAGAAAGGCTGCGGTCGCCGGACCTGTCTGAGCGGTATCGCCGTCAACGGCGTGGCGCCCGAACAGCAGCAGGTCGTAGTCGCCGATCTTTTCGGCGCCTTTGGAAAGGGTGTAAGCGGTGGCGAGGGTGTCTGCGCCGCCGAAAGCACGGTCGGACAGCAGGTATGCCTCGTCGCAGCCGAGCGCAAGCGCCTTTTTGAGCACGTCCTCTGCCTGAGGAGGCCCCATGCTGATCGCAACGACCGTTGCGCCGTACTTTTCCTTGAGCTGGATGGCGGCCTCGACTGCGTTTGCGTCGAGGGGGTTGATCATGCTGGCAACGCCGTCGCGCTTCAGATTGCCGCGCTCGTCAAGCTTGACATCGTCCGTGTCGGGCACCTGCTTTACGAAGACAAGTATTTTCATCTCTATCTCTCCATTTGCTCTGTGCTGTGTACCGGTCATCCAAGGACGGAGCCGCTGATGACCATGCGCTGGATCTCACTCGTGCCCTCACCGATCTCGAGCAGCTTCGCGTCGCGGTACAGACGCTCGACATGGAACTCTGCGCTGTAGCCGTTGCCGCCGAGCACCTGAATGCACTCATCGCAGATCTCCTTGCACCATTTGGAGCTCATGAGCTTGAGCATCGCCGCCTCTGCCGAATGACGCTGGCCGTTCGCCTTCATTTCGGCAGTATCCCAGACCATCAGATCCATAGCGCGGACCTTTGCCGCCATATCGGCAAATTTGAAGGAAATGCCCTGATACGCCTTGATGGGTTTGCCGAAGGTGGTGCGCTCGTTGGCATACGCCTTGGCGATTTCCATCGCGTGCTGGGAGAGGCCGGAAGCAATGGAGCCGATGGAGATGCGGGCACCGTCGAGCGCCATCATGGCGACCTTGAAGCCCAGACCCTCTCTGCCGACGCGGTCGCACTCGGGAATACGGATGTTGTCAAAGCTCAGCTCGCAGGTAGCCGAGCCTCTCATGCCCATTTTGTGCTCGAACTTGCCGATGGTCAGACCTTCTGCATCCTTGGGGACGATGAAAACGGAGATGCCCCTTGCGCCTGCGTCGGGATCGGTCTTTGCCATGATGAGATAGTAGTCGGCAACACCGGAGTTCGTGATCCAGGCCTTGCCGCCGTTGAGGATGTACGAGCCGTCGTCCTGCTTTGCGGCGATGGACTTGATGCCCGCTGCATCCGAGCCCGCGGAGGCCTCGGTCAGGCCGAAGGCGAAAACCTTGCCTGCGGCTGCGAGGGGGAGGTACTTCTGCTTCTGCTCGTCACTGCCGTGAACGAGGATCATGTCGGAGGCCAGCCAGTTTGCGTCGAGATAAAGCGCGATGCTCGCGCTGCCCTTTGCAAGCTCGTTGACAACGATCTGAGAGGTGATGGCGTCGCCGCCGCCGCCGCCGTACTGCTCGGGGATGTGGATGCCCATCAGACCGGTCTCGACAAGCTTGGAGTAGATCTGCTGGTAGACCTCCATGTTGAACGAGAAGGTTTCGTCCATTGCTTTGTCATAGGGGGCGACTTCGTTCTTGGTGAACTCCCGGACCATGTCTCTGATCATGATCTGCTCTTCTGTGAATTTGTACATTGTGCATTCCTCCGTTAAGAAAGTGTTCGTTTCTGCTTACTCCTGAGTGTTGTACAACAGATTGTGACTGTTAACTGCTTTTTGCTCAATTCTGTACTACTACAGGCTATAACTGTTTTCTGAAGCTTGGCCTTGCTATTGGGTTTCTATGTGAACAATTTAACACCAAAAACACAGCTCGTCAACAGCTTTTGGCGAACTTACTTGCTTTTTGGCGCTTGCAACAAAGTGTGTTTCACGACAACAACAGTATGCACCGGTTTTTGTATAACAGTTACTCGACCGGCGGCGCGTTTTCGCTTCCGGATGCCGAAATTGTTATACAACACTTCGACAATCTTTTATCATTCATCATTTTTCTTGTATTTCTTCTCCACGGAATGTATAATCAGTATCACTTGGTGATACAGTTTGCTTGGGGGGAGTACCATTTCCATTAAAAATGATATCGTTTTGTCGCGCATCGAGGCGACAGAACCGGGAACGAAAATTTCTGTAAGGGGCCTTGCCTCCGAACTCGATGTCAGTGAGGGGACGGTCTATAAGGCCATAAAGGAGGCCGAGCAGCGCGGCCTTGTCATCACAAAGCCGAAATCCGGCACGTTCCGCATAGAGTCTGACGTTGACTCGGACAGCTGCGCTGTGACGCTTTCCGAGCTCGTGTCGGCGCTCGGGGTAAGCTGTGCAGCGGGCAGAAAATCGCTCGGCTGTACCATTGATAATATCGTGATCTGCGACAGCGATGAGGCGCAGCTTCTCAGCCGCCTGGAATATGCGGATCCGAGCCGCACGCTGTGCATCGTCGGCAAACGTCCCGACTTCCAGACCCTGATCATACAGTCCCGTGCGCATATGCTGATCACCGGCGGCGGCCGCCCGAGCGATTATCACATCGTCAAGGCTGAAAAAAACGGCGTCTGCATCCTCACGGCGCTGCAGAACACCTATGCGATCATGAAGCTGTTTGACAGCCAGTTTTCCTCGGCAAGGCTCGCGGACGAGGACGCCCCTGTGTCCGAGTGGATGCAGGCGCCGAACTACCTCTACCGCAACGATTATGTCGCCGACTGGCAGCGGTACTATGACGAGCAATTTCCCGGCATGAGATTCTTTCCCGTCGTCGATGAGGAGCTGCACCTGTGCGGCGGGATCGATATCCCGCGCACCTTTGCAGCCGGGCACACGCAGAAACTCTCGACGCTTGTGTCGCAGGACGCCAGGCTCCTGACGGTCGATGCACAAAGCTCCGTGCGCGAAGCGGCAAGGAAGATGATGCTCTCCGGCAGTTCGTTTGCGGCGGTTCTGCGCGATGATAAGATGGAGGGCGTGTTCTATGCCTCGGATCTGATCCGCTATTTCATGTATCTGGGCACGGAGAGCATGTCTGACTATGCGTCGTTTCTGGTGCCGGCTCCGGAGTATTCCAACGAGGACCGCAGGGTGTATGAGCTGCGCGTCCCGGAGGCGGAGCTTGCGAATATGGACATTCTGCCGACTGCGTTGATGCTCGTCGCCGCCGATAAGCATCTTGCGCAGCAGGGCTGCCTTGACTGCACTTTGAGCAGCAGCTCGTTTTTCTATCCTGAGCAGATAACGCAGGTCGGCGGGCTTATGCTCTGCACGGCGCTCACATCAAACGGCAAGGCGGGCTTTTCGGTCGAAGCGGAGGTCTATACCGAAACGGCAACGTTTGCAAAGGCCATGCTCATTTTTACGGAACGATAAGGGAACAAAGCTATGTTTTTATTGACGAAGGAACAGCAAAAGCTCAGAGCCGAGCTCAGGGAGTTTGTCGACCACGAGGTGTGCCCTGTGGCCACGGAGCTGGATAACCGAGGCGGCTTTCCGCACGATTTATACGCACGCATTGGCAAAATGGGCTATCTGGATGCGGAGTTTGAATACATCGGCAGCGGCGCAAAATACGGCAGTCTTGAGGGCACGATTATCATTGAGGAGCTGTCGCGTGGACTGGCCTCACTGGGGCTGATCGTAAGCCCGCACTATCAGTGCACGGAGCTGATCGCCTGCTGCGGCACGGAGACGCTGAAAAAAAAGGTCATCGAGCCGGCGCGCCGCGGCGAGCAGCTCTTTGCCTTTGCCATATCTGAGGAGCGCGGCGGATCCGATGCGCTGGGCGTGGACACCATTGCCGTAAAGGACGGCAGCCGCTGGATACTGACTGGGAAAAAATGCTGGGTCACGAATGCCGGAGTCGCCGATGGCTATGTCGTCACGGCAAAAAGCCCGTCTGCCGAGCGCAGCCGCAGTATGAGCATGTTTTTCATTCCCAAAGACGCCCCAGGGCTGACGGTCGTGGAAAACCGCAGCATGATCGGGCTCAACAACTCGCCGATGGGACATATTATTCTCGACGAGTGCTCGATACCCGACTACTGCCTTGTCGGTGAGGAAAATGTGGGCTATCCGCTGATAAAGCCGCTTCTGAACGAAGGCAGACTCGATATGGCCGCTGTGGCGGTCGGCATTTCGCAGGCGGCGCTCGATGATTCCGTGAGCTTTGCCGGACGTGTCGGGCTGTACGGCCGCAGCCTGTCCTCCTATCAGGGCGTGTCATTCCCGATCGCGGATATGTACACGAAAACGCTGATGGCAAGAAATTCGCTCTACACAGTCGCCTCCATGATGGCCGACGGAATGCCGCACACGCGGGACGTTGCTGCGCTCAAGCTGTTTGCCACGGAAAGCGCATTTGCGACGTGCAAGGCCGCCTGCCAGATACATGGTGCGCACGGTCTGAGCGCGCAGTCTGGCGTTGACCGCCTTTTCCGTGATGCGCACATGCTGACCGTCGCTGAGGGCACGTCGGAGATCTGCCGGATTGTCATTTCCGGCGGCCTGACAAACCCGGACAAAATGTAAAAAGGAAGCAGCGTTTTTCCGCTGCTTCCTTTTCGATACGCCGGCAAACGCTGTGAGGTTTTTGCCCGGCAAAGACAATACCGGCGGCCGTGATCTCCTTCCGTATAAAACTGTTTTTGCCCGGTGTGCAAAAACGGCGGGTTTTGATATGGCATTGCTTGACAAGCCCTGCGCGGTGTGCTAAGATGCTTTCTCGTTAAAAGGGAGTAGTTGCGAATGCATGGTCAACAATCTCCCGGCAGCCGCCGGTGGTCATGCGCCTATGATGATAGGTAATGAGACTTTTAGCACATCATATGCTATGATCGTGCGGGAAGTCTCATTTTTTGCGCGCGGTCACAAAGGAGAATGCGTTATGAACCTCGATTTTACCGGCAGTACCCTCTTTCTTGTCCTGCTGCTGTTTGCGGTGGGGCTGATCTGCATCATCAAGGGCGGCGACCTGTTTGTCGATGCCGCAACATGGATCGCCGAGGCCTCCGGTATTCCCAAATTCATCATCGGCGCGACCGTTGTGAGCTTTGCCACGACGATGCCGGAGATGCTTGTGTCCATCTTTTCCGCGCTGGAGGGCAATGCGGACATCGCCATCGGCAACGCCGTCGGCTCGGTGACGGCCAATACCGGCCTGATCATGTGCCTGTCGCTGATCTGCATGGAGTGCACCATGCCGCGGCGGCAGTATGCGGTCAAGGCGGTGCTGCTGCTCGCGGCGATCGCGGTTCTGTTCGGCTTCACGCGCGACGGGCAGCTGTCCATTCTTGAGAGCGTTTTGATCCTTGTCATTTTTGTGTGCTTTATTGCCGAGAGCCTTGTCGCTGCGCGGCGTGAGCAGTCGCTTGAGGCCCCGGAGCAGGATGCCCGCCCCAAGACGGACGGCCGGACGGTCGCGCTCAATATCGGCAAATTCGTGCTCGGCGCTGCGGCCATTGTGCTCGGTGCGCAGCTGCTGATCGACAACGGAACCGCACTCGCGCAGATGCTTGGTGTGCCGGATGCCATCATCGGTGCGACCATGATCGCCATCGGCACGTCGCTTCCGGAGCTTGTCACGACCATCACGGCCATCCGCAAGAAGCAGTCCTCGCTGTCGGTGGGCAACATCATCGGCGCGAACATCATGGACCTCACGCTCATTATGCCGCTGTGCGCGCTCATCCTCGGCAAGCCGCTGCCGGTCGAGCGGCAGGGCATGCTGCTGGATATTCCGGCGTGCCTCGTCGTGTGCGCGGGTGCGCTCATCCCTGCGCTTGTGCAGGGCAAATTCAAGCGCTGGGTCGGCTTTTTCATCGGCGCGCTCTATATCGCGTATCTCGTCATCATGTTCACGTGCTTCGGCGCGTAAAAAACCGACGCCGGTCTCTTTTCGGAGACCGGCGCCGCTGTTTGTTTTGGGAACGCCGCGCAGATGCTGCGGGGGATGCAGGGCGTGTTTGCCTGCTTAAGGTGCGAAAGCACTATCTGATAGAGTTGCTGATGAGGAAAGAAAATGATTTATATAGATTATCCATGCGACAGGTGCGTCCACCAACGAGAGAATATTGACGGATGGAGATGCGCCTGCGATGCATTCCCGGATGGCACACCGGACTGGATTTATCGCACGAACATACGAAATCTTAAAGAATGCAATAACGGCATAGGCTACGAGAAAAAGAGTGATGAGTAATCAGGCGCCCTGCATCCGCACGGCGCTTTTTCGCATCCGACGGAAAACGGACGGCAGCAAAAAACCCCGGGAGCCGAAGCTCTCGGGGTCTTGGTGCGCGAGGCGGGACTTGAACCCGCACGTCCGGAGTGGACACTAGAACCTGAATCTAGCGAGTCTGCCAATTCCACCACTCGCGCATGGGCTTTGCGAATCAAAGCTTGTTTAATATAGCATTTCGCGCGGGGATTGTCAAGCGTATTTTCCGCAACTTCCCGAAAAAATCTCAACGTGTGTCGAAAACGTGAATTTTTACCGGTCCGGGTGTTCAAATCCGGCGGCATCTGCTATACTAAAAAGAAAAAGAGACCCGGCCGTGCCGGGAACGGAGTTGTGATATTCATGGATTCAAATCGCGTTATGCTCAAGGCGGATGCGCGCCGCCGCACCGTCAGCTGTCAGCCGAGCCCGATCCTCGCGGGTTTGATCGTTTTTGCCCTCGGTATGCTCATCTCGACGCTCACGTCGTACCTGATGGGCATGGATCGTCTGGCCACGGCGCTGACAAACGCCGCGCGCTTCGGCACGGAGGCGGTCGAGCAGGCGTACCTCAGCTTCCTTGAGCACTACAGTGTGTCCGGCTTTGCGATCGCGCTCGTCATCGCGCTGCGGATCATGAGCTATATGGTCAGCGTCGGCTTCGTGATCTTCGCGCTGCACGTCAGCCGCGACGAAAAGGCCGAGTTCGGAAACCTCTTTGACGGCTTCGGCCTCTTTTTCCGCGTGCTCTGGCTCGGCATTCTGGAGGGGCTTCTGATCTTCCTGTGGAGCCTGCTGCTGGTCGTGCCGGGCATTGTGGCGGCCTACCGTTACCGGCAGGCGCTGTATCTGCTGCTCGATCACCCGGAAAAGTCCGCGTGGCAGTGCCTGCGCGAGAGCGGCGCGCTCATGAGCGGGCATAAGTGGGAGCTGTTCGTGCTCGATCTGAGCTTTCTCGGCTGGGCGATGCTGAGCGCGATGTTCGCGCCCGTGTCGATCTGGCTCGACCCGTACCGTGCCATCACCAACGCCGGTTTTTATAACCGGCTGATCGCCGCGCGGGGCGGGGCACACGTGATCGAGGGCTCGTTCACCGACATCCCGAACGACCCACAGTGCTGATGTCTGCACCTTTTCGCACCCCGTCTGCCGCGTGCAGGCGGGGTGTTTTGCGTTGACAAGCCGGGGGCTTGCGGTATAAACTATATAGAATTCTGAGAGAAACGAGGTGCACGGATGCAGACGGAGCTGGAGAGCCGACCGCAGGCGATGATCGCCATGAGCGGCGGCGTGGATTCGAGCGTTGCGGCATACCTGATGCAGCAGGCGGGGTATGCCTGCATGGGCGCGACCATGCGCCTGTATGAAAACGAGGACGCCGGTCTGGCGCAGGGCAGCACCTGCTGCGCGCTCGACGATGTGGAGGATGCCCGCCGCGTGGCCTACGCGCTGGGCATGCCGCACTATGTGTTCAACTATAAAGACGCGTTTCGTGAGCAGGTCATGGCGCGCTTTGCCGCCGCCTATCAGCGCGGGGCGACGCCGAACCCCTGCCTGGACTGCAACCGCTACCTGAAATTCGGCCTGCTGGAATCGCGCGCCCGCGCGCTCGGGTGCGACGTACTGGCGACCGGACATTATGCCCGCATCGAGCAGCTTCCCGACGGGCGCTGGACGCTCAAAAAGGCGGCAGACCCCGAAAAGGACCAGAGCTATGTGCTCGCGTGGCTCACGCAGGAGCAGCTTGCGCACACGCGCTTCCCGCTCGGCGGTCTGCGCAAGAGCGAGGCGCGCGCCATCGCCGAGGCGCACGGCTTCTGCAACGCGCACAAGCACGACAGTCAGGACATCTGCTTTGTGCCGGACGGCAATTATGCCGCTGCGGTCGAGCGGCTGACGGGTGCGCGCAGCGAGCCCGGGCGCTTTGTGGACGCGCACGGAAACGTGCTCGGCACGCACCGCGGCATCATCCACTATACGATCG
>ENA-ORRO01002354-ORRO01002354.1-human-gut-metagenome-genome-assembly--contig:-NODE-2354-length-11947-cov-2.616717_pt1 | contig 11947 bp, 10 predicted proteins | sample MGYA00242176_ERZ509136 | MGnify/ENA primary metagenome ERZ509136 (study PRJEB26280, sample SAMEA2338644) | human gut metagenome | biome: human gut; feature: human-associated habitat; material: faeces... | reverse complement strand
ACTAAAAGATGAAACAACAGATAATTAATAAGCTAAGAGGCTTTTTCTCTTTGCAACCAATAGAGAAAGCATGGGTGTTTGGTTCCTGTTCACGTGGAGAGGAGACGAAGGATAGCGATATTGATATTCTGGTTCGTTTTGACTCCCAAGCTCGTATTACATTATTCAAGTATGCGGGTATGGTGGAAGCTCTAAGCCAATTGTTGCATCGTAAGGTTGATTTGGTGGAGGAAGGACAATTGAAGGATTTCGCCGTTTCTTCTGTAGATCGGGATAAAATATTGGTATATGAGAGAGAAGCCTAAAGACGATACACGTCTACGGCATATGCTGGAGGCGATAAATAATGTCATTGAGTTCACGACAGATGTGACTTTTGAGGAGTATTCCAGAAACAAGATATTGCGTTTTGCTGTCATCAAGAATTTGGAGATTGTAGGGGAGGCTGCTTATTTGATTACAAAGGAATTTCGGGAGGAACATCAAGAGATCGCATGGAATGAGGTCATAGGCATGCGCCATGTGTTGGTGCATGGGTATTATCAGATTCGGGATGAGATTGTGTGGGGAACCATTCAAACAGATCTATTTCCGCTTAAGGATAAGATTGAACGGTTGCTCTGTAAATAACTCAATGTATTATTTAGAAAATAACCCTTTATTGGGGGGTATATCAAATAAATTTAGAGAGGTGGGGGATATTTCCGAGGAGGTGGTATCTTTCGCCTCTCTCATTTTTAATACGATCACTATCAATAAAGTACCTATCTAATACTCTTAGGTAGATAACTATTGATAGTATCTGTTGATGTTTTAAGTCCGTTTTAGGTTATATAATTCTGTTTCTGAGTTTTGTCTTTTTCTAAAATGCGCCGTGAATGGCTGTGATAAAATTGTCATTGGAGGTATAAACAATATTAAAACTTTTTCCGAAAACGTTACCTATTTGTTCAATTAAATTGTATTTTTGTATAGTTCTCAATAGCACCACGCCGATTAGGGTGGTGCGGGAACTGACATAAATTAGAAAAGGCGTTTACTTTACGCTTTGGTTTTGACGTTCTAAGAATCTCGCAAATTCAGAAATGTCAGTCAAAAACAAAGCAACGGTGGATGTCCTCAGGGTGTATTATATATAGCCCTCATTGTACCTTGTATAGCCATTGGTGTATCCGCAAGGGAAATGGGTGTATCGTATATATTCACATCGGCGTGGGGCTTTCGGCGTTGCTCGTTTCGACTGGCAGGGCAATGCGAGAGCCTTTAGAGCGTGGAACGGGCAGCAAGGTACGGTTCCCACGCTTTTTGTTTGTTAATCATTCCGGAGGGGGACAGGGAAACAAATAAATTACATATGAAAATATTCATTGAGTCAAACCACCCTCAAACTATTTTAAAATATAATCCTTGCACTCAATATAGTAAAGAAGCCTTCATTGAACATTATCTATTCGCAAGTCATCCATTCCATTTAAATGATTTAATGGATGGAAAATCATATTCTATAGATATGAGGAATGTTTCTGATGAATTATACTATGAAATTAAACGACAAACCATAGAGCAAGCACCTTTAATTGTGGAAGGGAAGTACTTTAATCAACTATATCCAGAAATAGATAAAAATCGTGAGTTATTACAAAAGGCTATTTGTGATAGCTATTTTTGCTTTGGTGGTATTGTTTCTTTAACAACTGATAGATTTAACGAACTAATGTGGTCGCATTATACAAATGAAACTGGATACGTAATAGAATTTAATACATCTCTTTTATTAAGAGATATTGCAAATCATCCATTAAATATACCAGTGTTAAAAAATATCTTCTTTAAATCTATATGCTACAAAGAACATCCGACTGGAATTAGTTGCAGTAAACATCCTGACATACACGAAATTAATTTACATAATGCGACACAAAAGAATAAGGTATGGAATTATGAAAATGAATGGAGATTGATTGTAACTTCCTATCCTTTTTTAGGTATTCCCAAACTCCATCCTAATATGGATGAAAAATATACAGATATTAGTAAGAGAAAATTATATTATACTTCAGAGAATATAAAACGCATCTATTTAGGGAAGAAATTTTGGAGTGCAGAAAATGTAGTGCACGAAAAAAAGATAGATGATAATTCTTTCTACTATATAGTTAAAGATGAATTAATTCCTTTCATAAAAGAATTATGTAAATATGAAAACAGAGTTTATATGTCTGGATCAAGCGATTGCGCAGAATTCAAATTTGGAACAGATAAATATACATATAATGAACAATTTAATGAATATACTTTCAATCCAGATTACTACTATTTGAAACGTTCTTTTGAGTTAATAAAAAAGATTTCAATAGAAGGGAAATTTGTTTATGTTGAGTACACAGGTAAAGTAAAAACAAGTGACGAAGAATTTGAATCATAATAACACTAAAAAACAGACTTATGCCAACAACATCTCTTATAGAAGAACTTCCTAAAATCGTAAAAGAAGGAAGACAAGAAGCGCAACGTATCTTAGAACGTTTGAGTAGCAACACCCATATCGGATTACAAACAAATGAATTGGTTCTTCCCGCCAAAGACACTTCCGGATTATGGAAAGGAAAAAACGAACAAGTGATAAACAAAGAATGGATAAATCGCCTCATCTATGGAGATAACTTATTGGTGATGCAAGCTCTGTTAGCTGGAGATGAAACGACCGGATTACCTTCGCTTCGGGGAAAGGTGGATTTGATTTACATTGATCCTCCTTTTGATAGCAAAGCGGATTATCGGACAAAGATTAATTTGCCGGGTGTTGATATTGAGCAAAAGCCTACGGTAATTGAACAATTTGCTTATTCGGATACATGGCAGGATGGAACGGTTTCTTATTTGAAGATGCTTTATCCAAGATTAGTATTGATGCGGGAGTTACTTTCGGATAAGGGAAGTATTTATGTACATATTGATTGGCATGTGGGAGCGTATGTGAAAGTTTTAATGGATGATATTTTTGGAAAGGAAAATTTCATCAATGAATTGATTTGGCAAGCAACAGCAGGTGATACATCCGCAAAAAATAAAAAATATATTAAATCTCATGATTCATTATATTTTTACAGTAAAGGTTTTGAAAAAATCTGGAATGATGTTTATCAACCTTATGATGAAGGAGGATTAGCTCCTTACAAATATCAAGATGAAAATGGTCGTTATCAATGGAGAGATTGCTCTAATCCTGGCGGAGGAGGATACATTTATGATTTAGGATTTGGAGAAAAAATGCCAAGTAGAGGATATTGTATGCCTAAAGAAACAGCTTTAAAATGGTTATCAAACGGTTTATTACGAGTTGAAAAAGATAAAGTACCAAGAATAAAGCAATACATAAATCCCAGTGGTGTTAGATGTAAAGATGTATGGATTGATTTAAAATCTTTACAATCGGCAGAAAATATAGGATATGCAACTCAAAAACCAGCTAAACTCCTCGAACGTATCATCAAAGCCAGCAGCAACGAAGGTGATCTCGTTTGCGACTTCTTCGGTGGAAGTGGAACAACCGCTGCCGTTGCCGAACGTTTAGGCCGTCGTTGGATTACTACGGATATTGGCAAACCGGCAACCTTGGTGATGCGTAAACGCTTTATCGACCAAGAGGTAAAACCATTCCTTTATCAAGCTATCGGCGATTATCAAAAAGAGGCTTTCCAAAACAATAAACAATACAAACGTATTGGAGATTTGAGCCAGATCATCATGCAACTGTATGGTGCCATCCCTTTCACCCAAGAACAGCTGAATGATCGGAACTGGGGATATATCAAGAACGGACGGACTTTGGTACTGGTAGATAGTCCTAATAAAGTAACCGGAGCCGCCACAATCCGCCGAGCATACGAAGCCAAAAAGAACCTGTTGGGAGGTGGATGGAACAAGGCGGTCGTATTAGCTTGGAACTTTGCTTTTGACATTTCTGCGGCTATCCAACAATACAAGGAGGATGTTGAGGTCTTGGTGATTCCACCAGACCTGTTGGACAAACTCTCCAAGAAAGGATATGACAAACTGATAAGGGAAGGCTCTGTCCGTTTCAGCAGTTATCAATATCTATTGGTAAAACCTATTCAGACAGAACCGCATTACGGTGAACAGGACAAACTAACAATCGAATTGGATAATTATGTGCTTCTTTCACCCGACAATATCCCGTTGGATGATAAAGATAAAGCCAAATTGCAACAGGTATTGGAGAAAGATCCGCTGGCTTTGATCGAGTATTGGAGCATCGATCCGGATTACGACGGCATCACATTCCGCAGCCAATGGCAAGACTATCGGGAAAACACGGACAATGATAGCGATCCACTTCATTGTATCTATACAGCTACATTAATCACTCCTCGAAAAGCAGAACGGACGGTTTGCGTGAAAGCGGTCGATGTATTCGGCTTTGAGAGCATGGTAACAGAGACTATTCATTCTTAAAAATGACACACAACATGAGAAACGATATATCCTTGGAATTGGCAAGCCGGTTAACGGAACAAGTCAAAACAGCCTTTGAAAACGGCAGTTTATTAGATGCCGTTACCCCGGTAACACAAGATTTGGTTCATGGGGCCTTATACGGAAGAACGCTCCAAGAACTTTCATGAAGGACAAAAACAAAGTATTCTAAACATCATTTATCTGCATGAAGTTTTACAAGTGACAACCGTAGAAGAAATATACCGGCAAGTTGCGCCGGATCTATTAGCCGAATGTAATCTAAGTGATTTGGCTAAAGAAAAATATCGTATTCCCAAATATGCCGTAAAGATGGCAACCGGAACAGGTAAGACATGGGTCATGCACGCTTTACTTTTATGGCAACTCCTTAACGGACGACATGAAGAACAAGAAGAACGAAGCGGACGCTACACCCAAAACTTCCTGATCGTAGCTCCTGGCCTGATTGTTTATGATCGGCTAAAGGATGCCTATTGTGGACGCCTGAAAGAGAACTGCACGGAAAGAGATCCTTTCACGAATGACCTTTATTTGCATAAAGACCTTTTTATACCTCTGGCTTATCGGGACGAAGTATTCTCTTTTATACAAAACAATGTTGTCACCAAAGAAGAGGGAATCGGACGAAAAATAACCGGAAACGGACTGATCGCCTTAACCAACTGGCATCTGTTCTTGTCTGATGAAGAGAAAGAGAATATGGACTCAGATTCCGCTCCATCTATTATAAGAGATTTATTGCCTATTACGCCAGGGCTGAGTGGTGGTAATGTCTTAGAGGCACTGGATAGGAAATATCTACGAGGAAGCGAATTGGGCTATCTATCCGAACTATCGGACTTAATGGTAATCAATGACGAAGCCCATCATATCCATGAGAATAAAAAGCAAGGAGAAATAGAAGAGGTTGAATGGCAAAAAGGATTGAATAAGATTGCCCACAACAAAGGAGGTCACTTCATCCAAATCGACTTCTCAGCTACACCCTACGATACGGTCGGTTCCGGGAAGAAAAAGATGAAATGTTATTTCCCGCATATTATATCCGACTTTGATTTAAGCCAAGCGATGAAAAGCGGATTGGTTAAGACCTTGTTGTTGGATCGCCGACAAGAATTGACAGATCTTGCCAATCTGGATTATAACGCTTTACGTGATGAACGAAAAAAAGTGATTGGATTGAGCGACGGACAACGTTTAATGCTTCGTGCCGGATTACGAAAATTACAAATCCTTGAAGAAGGTTTTATCAAGCTGGATTCTAAGAAACGACCGAAGATGATGGTGATTTGTGAGGATACCAATGTCACCCCGTTTGTCGAATCATTCCTAAAAGAAGAGGGATTAGCCGAAAAGGATGTTCTCCGTATTGACAGCAACGCTAAAGGCGAAGTAAAAGAAAAAGATTGGATGCAAGTCAAAGAACGATTGTTCAATATCGATAAATATGAATCACCCAAAGTCATCGTTTCCGTGTTGATGCTTCGGGAAGGTTTCGATGTCAACAATATATGTGTCATCGTACCGTTACGATCTACGCAATCCGCTATTTTGTTGGAACAAACCGTAGGGCGTGGTCTTCGTTTGATGTGGAGAGAGCCTGAATATTCAGAAGAAAAAAGGGAAAACCGATTGCAAGTATTGGTTAAAAAGAAAGCACCTAAATCTTATATCGATATGCTTTCCATCATTGAACATCCGGCCTTTCTTGATTTCTACAATGATTTGATGAACGAAGAGCTTGCCGGTATAGACGAAGGTGATTTGCCGGATGGCTCCAATGTAACCGGTGATATTATAAAGGTAGGGTTAAAAGACAATTATCAAGACTATGATTTATTCTGGCCTCTTATTATCAAAGAGCAAGAGGAGGAGATACATCCTTCAGAAATAGATATAAACAGACTCGCACCTTTTACAGACTTTTCGTATGAACAACTAAAAGAAATTTTGGCGAAACCCGGTGAATCCTTTATCTCGCATGACGTCTTAGTCGGTACTCAATTCGGCAAATATGAGGTAAACGCAGACTTATGCAATGCACAAAGTTACAATGAATACTTGCAAAAGGTATTACGCATCGTCACAACACGCTTCGACAAGGTAGGAAGGAGCAAGCCTAAGGAACTACCTACATTGCAAATTAATCAGCAAGAAATCATACGGGTCATCGACCGATATATCCGAACCAAGTTATTTTCACGTTCATTCAATCCGTTCGAGAATTATAATTGGAAGATTTTACTACACAATGAGGGAGTCGCGACCCAGCATATTGTAAGAGAGATCAGTAAGGCGATCTATTATATGCAAGAACAGATAGATATAACAGATGCAATAGTTGAGAAGATTTATTTTTCTTCCATACCTACACTACGTATACGAGAAAGTTTTTCACTTGATTTGGAAAAGATTATCTATGAAAAAGTGGGCTACCCTTCCAATAAAGGAGGTTTCGAGAAAGCTTTCCTTGAATTTTTGGATGCCGACTCGGAAGTGAACTGCTTTATCAAAATAAATGAGAATCAACATAGCTTCGCATCAATCCATTATATCCGGCAGGACGGTCTATTGGCCACCTATCATCCGGACTTTATGGTATGTACATCACAACACATCTATATTATAGAAACGAAAGGGCAAGACAAGATTTTCGACAAAAATGTCCGACAAAAACAATTGGCAACTCTTGAATGGTGTAATAAGATTAATCAACTGAGAGCCCAATATAGAATGAACCGACAGTGGCTTTATATATTGTTAAGTGAAAATGATTTTTATAGTCTAAAACGGAACGGTGCCACGCTTATTGAAATCTGCAATTTGAATAAGGTCTCAGAGAGTGTGGCAACAGGTAATTTGTTTTGAAGGGAGTTGGAGATATCATGATTTTAGTATATGGCCTTATATTATTGGATTGGGAGTGGTAACATAAGGCCGAGGTAAATCGGAGGATTTGTACTTATTTTGTGGTAATAAAAACAGGTGAAGAAAAAGAGTTGATAACGGATATTAGTTTGGTATGAAAACAAGTAAATGCTTTGATCGTGCTTCTTGTAGCTGGGATTGTAAACCTCGGATCACGGGTTTAATACATGATCCGGTTGAGGAATCTGAGGCCTATTTGTCTATAGAGAAGGAGTTGGAGGAAAAGCTACGATCTTACTTCTCTGATAAAAGATTTGATTCTGGTAGCTGGTTTCGTACCCCGGTCTCATGTTTCGAGTATTGGCAAGTGATGAAATGTTTTTTATGGGAGGACTATCGAATAGAGTGGAGATCCCCGGTTGAGTTGAATCCTACTATATTCAAGGATGATCTTTAGGGGGTATTTGGGGTACGAATGGCTTTATTTGGCGTGGATCGGGGCGGCACCAAAGGAGGAGGCTGCGAGTGAGTGCGGAAGACGGCGGCGGGGACACCAGCCCCGTTTTCTATTGTGGTGCTTGGCGATGAGGATATGAAACATAAGCCTATTCCTTGTGAATAAGGGGTGACAACTGATAAAGGGTATTATAGATCTGTCCTATATCGTGCCTTAGAGGGCAAAAGAAACGGTCTGAATACGAGATAACACTAATTAAAAGAAAGGAGTAAGGTCGTGAATATGGTAAAAACGAGGTTTTTGATCTTCTATTCGATAGTGTGTACTATGGTATTAAATAAGTTGTTCCTAATTTGAGGCGTTATGGTGTTTTTGGTGTTAGCTTGTATAAGTTTGATTATCTTTGAATTATCGTTTTTTATGATCCTTGCATTCAAGACAAGGCCGGAGCGATGGACATTTAAGTCTTTTTGTCTTTGGTTGGTTTCTTTGGTCTCGTGGTGTTGTTTTCCACCATTGTACGTGTGGATTGAGCGGAAGTGGCGGCAGGCTAGTCTAAGAAGGGTGCTATTTGTGCTGTTATCCCCAGTCTCTTTTCTTTTCTTGGTGGATGCCTGTACGTTCGATCCGCATCGCTTCATCCATAGCCTTAATAGCCTGATAATAGATCTCAATGCTATTAATAGAGACTGGATAGGGATTGATACGCTGTTATCTCTAATCTCTCTTATTTACTTAGTATATATCTGTTCATTGGTATGTAAGTGCGTCAATAAGCCTTTCTATAACCGAAGAGATCTTTCAAGCAAGGTAGGGATAGGGGCAGCATACAAGATTGTAAATTCTCATGGCCGAAATGGGGATACGGATGAGGTTGACATTAGGTTTGATTCGGGTTGTGAAACGGAGAGTTCCAACAAAGGATGAAGACGAATCCCCCGGCTCATTGGAGTATATCGGAAGATGGTGATTTCCCATTCGATGAGAATTAGATGATGGAATTTACTTCTTTATGGATATAGATCCTAGAGAGAATAAGGCATATATGTGATATGGAGGGACTTCGATAATTGGAGTCGGAATGATTTTCGCCATACAAGATCCTTGGTGGTAGGTCGAAAATGAAACAAGTTACCGATGATAAATCGAGTTTTTTTGCAATCTTTGTGTTAAAGAATTTATGTATAGAGAGAAGTTAGCCATGATGAAAAATACTTACAGAACTATCTATGGAGCGATTGCTGGTGATATTATAGGTTCGATGTATGAGTTTCGTTCTGTCAAGAGCAAAGACTTCGAGTTGTTTCCGTATGGTGCCTGTTTTACAGACGATACGGTGATGACATTAGCTATCGCACGATGGCTAATGGAGGATGTCACCCACTCAGAATACACGCTTGTAGACACTATGTGTGAATTTGGCAACCGTTATCCGGCTGTTGGCTACGGTGGCCTTTTCTGTAATTGGTTATGTAATGATCCAACCCCCTATAACTCATGGGGGAATGGTTCCGCTATGCGTGTTAGTGCGGTAGGTCTTGTTGCTAAGACTTTGGATGAATGCTTGCGCTTAGCGAAACAAACAGCCGCAGTATCACACAATCATCCGGAAGCTATAAAGGGAGCGCAGGCTGTAGCTGCAAGTATATTCATTGCGCTACATTGGACTGGGGAAATAGACGAATTAAAAGTACACATAAGAGATTTTGTTACCAATCAGTTCGAATATAACATGAACCGTACATTGAATGAGATTCGGCCCCGATATGAATTTGATGTATCTTGCCAAGGTAGCGTGCCTGAGGCTATCATCGCATTTTTAGAAGCCGATAGTTATGAAGATGCGATAAGAAATGCCGTGTCACTCGGTGGTGACGCTGATACGCAAGGTGCTATAGCTGGCGCAATAGCGGCTTGTGTTTATCCAATTTCTGAATACATTATTAAAGAGTGCCAGAGACGTTTATCCGATGATCTGTTGAAGGTCGTCATCCGTTTTGAGGATTATCTTGACAATGAATGGCAAAATAAGATTAGTTTGCCCTGTTCGTGCTTGCAACCCAAGCGTGAAACGGTTGAGCCTGAGAAATATGTAGATATTATACGAGACAATATTGATTTGATACACAAATCAATTAAAATCGCAGTGGTGATGGTTGCATTTATATTGGTCAAAATATTATGGGTTTACTGGTCGTGTACTGATAATGGTACATGGGAGGATGAGAAGGGGGAACTCATTCAACGTCGGGATTTCCTGATCGATCGTGTAGTAACTTCACCACGTGCGTTGTTGTGTGAAATGCCAGAAGGAATTGGAACACAATTTCAAGGTGAGTGGGCGTTGTATTCTTGTTCAATGCTGGCGGCAGCCTTATTCAATATGTCGAAACTTTATCCCGAAACAAAAACAGAGAATCTAGAGAACATAGATAATCTTATTGAGATGGTACTTTCCTTTGAGTTGAGAAAATATGATGCTGAGCGTTGGGGCGAGGATCCTCTGGAAACATTGGATGGTGACAGGAGTCATATTTCATATATCAGTCATCTTGCGTGGATGATAAGCGAGTATAAGATGGCCGGAGGAAATGATAAATATAATAACTTGTTTGATGATCTTTGCGGAACTATGAATCGTCGGCTTCTTCGAAGTAAAAGTCTAAACTTACCAACATATCCAAGCGAATGTATATATGTCCCTGATATGCTTGTTGCGATTGTCGCACTGAATAATTACTCGAAATTAAACAAGGGAAAATATATTTCTACGGTACGTAAATGGGTACGAAAGGCTAAATCTGAATGGCTTGACAAAGAAACAGGCCTACTTGTCTCATTTTTGAGTGAGGATGGTATACCGTTTAAAGCCGCCCCGGTGAAAGGCTCGTACTCCGCATTAAACTGTCTATACCTCACGCAGATAGATTCAGTATTTGCAAGAGAGCAATATCATAGGCTCAAATCCCATTTTTTGCAATCAGGTTTATTGTCTGGTATACGGGAATATCATGATTATTCGTGTTGGTTGGGATTTGACATTGATGCAGGCCCGGTACTGTTCAACCTCAGTCCATCCGGAACAGCATTCGCTGTGGGGGCAGCAACATATTTCAATGACGTGAGAGTACGTAATAATTTCTTACGTACGGCGGAAATTGCAGGACATAGTGTGATGTGGAACAATACTCGACATTATTTACTAGCGGAAATAGCACTTGTTGGGGAATGTATCATGTTGGCAATGCGAACAACAACTCCATAGGAAAGAAATGGAACTTTATATGACCATGTGATTTAATTATAAGGGATAGCTGCCCTAAATAGAAATGTAAGTGTTATAGATCTATTTTATACAGAACCTTCGAGTGCAAAAGAATTGGATTGGATACGAGATTATGATAATTATAAAGAAGGAGTATGAATAAGGTAAAATAGTAGTTCTTAATTTGAGGCGTTATGATGTTTTTTTTATTAGTTAGTGTGATAGTTTGGGGTGGTGGGTTACTGGCTTTCATAATCCTTCTATTTTGGGCAAGGCCGGAGCGATGGACATTTAAGTCTTTTTGCCTTTGGTTGGCTACTTGGGTCTCATGGGGATGTTGTCCGCCTTTGTACGTGTGGATTGAGCGGAAATGGCGGCGGGCGAGTTGGAGAAGGTGTTCTTATGCGCTGTTATCCCCTATCTCTCTTATTAGCTTAATATATGTTTGCTCGTTTGTATCAGATATCGTCAATAAGCCGTATGGGAGCCGTATGGAGATCTCATACAAGGTAGGTGTAGGATTGCCAGCGTACGAGGTTATAGATCGCACCTATGGAAAAAAGTCGTTCACTTTGGACTATATGAATCGGATAGATATTAAGTTTGAACCGGGTCGTGAAACGGAGAGATTCTATTGGTGGATGAAGACGAATCCCCCGGCTCATTGGAGCATGTCGGAGGATGGTAGTTTTTACTTTAATGAGATTTCGGAAGATGGAACCTTCTTCACAATGCGTATAGATCCCCAGAAGGGTACGGCATGCATAGAATATGGAGCGTGGTAGATAACTGGGGTTCGATTGTTAGGGGGAGGCCTTGTACCTGTGGACGGCGGCGAGAGGCCTTTACCCCCCCTT
>ENA-ORRO01002350-ORRO01002350.1-human-gut-metagenome-genome-assembly--contig:-NODE-2350-length-11963-cov-2.680467_pt1 | contig 11963 bp, 9 predicted proteins | sample MGYA00242176_ERZ509136 | MGnify/ENA primary metagenome ERZ509136 (study PRJEB26280, sample SAMEA2338644) | human gut metagenome | biome: human gut; feature: human-associated habitat; material: faeces... | reverse complement strand
GGTACCGATTTTGCGGGTAGGATTCATCATGGCCCCGCTGTCCTGAAAAATCATGGAAATCTCCCGCCCTCGGACGGTGCGCCACTGCTCCGGGGTAACATCCAGAAGATCCTTTCCGTCAAATACAATATTCCCCTGGGTAACAGCACCGCCTCCCGGCAACAGCCCCAGGATCCCACGGATCACGCTGGTTTTCCCGCTGCCGCTCTCGCCCACCAGACTGACGATCTCACCAGGCTCCATATGCAAAGAAAAATCCTCCACAGCCTGAGTTTCCCCATAGGCGATGGTAACATGGTCCAGTTCCAGCATTTTTCTACGCCTCCTTGGGGTCAAGAATATCCCGCACGGAATCTCCCAGCATGTTAAAAACCGTAACGACCAGGAAAATGGCCAATCCCGGGAAGATCATCATCCAGGGTGCGGACTGCATACAGGCACGGCCTTCGTTGAGCATATAGCCCCATTCCGGCGCGGGGGGCCTGGTACCGAAGCCCAGAAACGACAGTGCCGCCAGTTCCAGCATCATGCCGCCAATATCTGTAGTGGCCGTAATGATCAGCGTGGGCAGGGCGTTGGGAAGCATATAAGAAAAAAGCATATGCTTTGTTTTGGAGCCTGTCACAATGGCCGCTGACACATAATCCCGGTCCCGGATCTTCAAAACCAGGCTTCTGGAAAGTCTTGCGTACTTGGTCCAGTTGACCAGGACAATGGCGATGATCGCATTCCGGCTGCCCGCCCCCATAATTCCGGCAACAGCCAGAGCCAGCACCAGGCCGGGAAAGGCCAGCATCATATCCGCAATGCGCATGATCACCCCATCGACCCAGCCCCCAAAATATCCGGCCGTCACGCCTGCCGCAGTGCCAACCAGGAAAATCAGAGCGACCACACCAAAGGTCGCACTGAGAGAAGCCCTTGCTCCGTAAATGATCCGGGTGAAAATATCCCGGCCCATTTTATCGGTGCCAAAAATATGCGCCCGGCTGGGTGCCGCCAGGGCCTCCGTCAGAGAACCTTTCAGGGGATCCGCACCGCCGGTCACCACCGGGGCAAATATCGCCCCCAGGATGATCAGCAGAGCCAGAATCAGGAAAAATGTAAACTGCTTATGGGCAAGGAAGAAATTTTTCTTTTTCATCGTATCTGCTCCTTTGCCCGCATTCTGGGGTCTACGGCCCCATAGGAGGCATCTACCAGAAGATTGATGACCATGTAAATCAGTGCCAGCCAGAGAACGTACCCCTGAATCAGATTATAGTCGCTGGAAGTGATGGCCGAAACCGCCAGATTTCCTAATCCGGGATAGGAAAAAATCACTTCTACCACACTGGTACCACCAAGCAGACTGCCAACGGACAGTCCAAACATGGTGATAAGCGGCAGCAGCGCATTGGGGAACACGTTTCTCCACAAAATCACGGATTCCCGAACGCCCCTTTCCCTGGCCCCCACCACATAGTCCTGGTTCATCTCTTCCAGAACCGCCGTGCGGACCTGCCTGGTATATTTAGAGGACATGGCAAGGGCCAGTGTCAGCGCAGGCAGAAAAATACTGCGCAGATCCCCGGCAGAACTGATGACGGGAAAGACATTTATATGAACGCAGAACGCCAGCATCAGCAGCAGGCCCACCCAGAAATTCGGCATGGCACAGCCTACAAAGGTCAGCCCCCGTACCAGATAATCGATCCACCGATCCTTATAAACTGCGGACAGCATACCAAGAGGCACTGCCAGAAGCAGCATCAGGCCCATGGAAAGCAGGGTCAGCTTCACCGTAGGCCAAAGCCGCCCCAGAAGCAGTTCCGTCACCGGCTTGTTCAGCGTATAGGATTTTCCGAAGTCTCCCCGCAGACAGTTCCGCAGCCAGCGGAGATACTGGGTCGGCAGCGGATCGTTGAGGCCCAGTTCTTCCCTGGTTTCCGCCACCAGTTCCTCCGTGGGCATGATCCCTGCGGCAGTATACATATTGCGCACAGGGTCTCCTGGAGACAGATAGGTCAGCAAAAAAGTCACAAAGCTGATACCCACCAGCACCACCAGGATCTGCGCCAGCCGAAGGGCCAGTTTTTTCTTCTTCAAGGCCGATTCTCCTCTCTTTATACACAGCCGAGGCTTTGGCCCCGGCTGTGCGAGAAACGTTTTTCTTTAGGCAGGTACGATTTCTGTGGTCAGCCAGTAGTAGTCCGCCGTATGGATATGGGCGAAGCCCACGTTCTTGGAGTAGATCATGGAGGAATTGTAGTAGCCGTCCACAATGACCAGGGCGTCGTCGATGACGATCTGCTGCATCTGCCGGATCAGGTCTGCCCGCTTTTCAGTGTCCATCTCACCCTTGAGCTGCTCATAGAGGGCATCGTATTCGGGGTTGCTGTAGCCGCAGTAGGTACCGTCTGTGGTCCAGTTTGCCATATACTCAAAGGGATCGCCGGTGCCCACTGTGGTCCAGTTGTTATTATTGAGATCGTACTCGCCCGCCGCCAGCTTGCTCCACTGATCGTCCGAGCTGCCGAAATCCGCGGTGCAGGCAATGCCAATTTCCGCCAGATACTGCATATGCGCATTGGAAAAATCATTGAGCATCCGGTTTTCATAGGAAACATAGCGTAGGTCGATTTTCTTTCCGTCCAGTTCCCGGAAACCGTCGCCATCGGAGTCCACGATGCCCGCATCGTCCAGCAGTTTCTTTGCCCCCTCAGGGTCATACTTATAGGGGTTTACCAGCTTGTCATAGCCATAGCTCAGTGTGGAGGGCAGGACAGAGAAGCCGGCAGTGTACAGCCCGCCAATGGTCTTGGAGGAGCAGATGGTATCATTGTCAATGCCCATGAGAATGGCCTGCCGGAGGGTCTTGTTGCCCAGAACACCGTTCAGGTTCATCCAGCTGAAACCGCAGCGTACACCGGAGGCAATGTCCACCGTGTAATTGGCGTCCTGCTGGAAGTTCTGGATGTCCGAAACATTGGTGATGTTCTCCACCAGGTCCACCTGGCCGCTCTGCAGTGCCATGGTCTTGGCAGAGGCATCGCCCATAAAGAGAATATGGACCTTGTCATAGGGTACTTTTTCCCGATAGTTGGGGTTGGCTTTCATATCGTAACCCACACCCACGCCGTTGAATTTGTCGACCATATAGGGACCGGTACCGATGGCACCGTTGTCAAAATCCTTTGTATGCTCCACATCCAGGATCGCCATCACCGGATAGGCCAGCTGGCCGGGCAAATTGGCATAGGGCTTGGAGGTCACGATGGTAACGGTATTGGCGGCATCATCGGCAGTCACCTCCGCCTCATATTCCAGGTATTTCTGAGGCTTGGCAGAACCGCCGGGACCCACCTCTTTCAGGTAATCAAAATAGGCCTTTACGCTGGAGGGAGTAAGGGGGCAGCCATCGGAAAATTTGATGTCCTTTTTCAGGGTAATGACCCACTGGGTGTGTTCGTCATTGACCGTATAGCTCTCCGCCAGCCATGGCTCCACATTCATATTGTCGTCAAATCGAAACAGTGCTTCACTGATGCCATAGCGCATACAGTTCCAGGAGGAACTGATGGCCATAGCCGTGTTGACGGACCCGTCATCATACATCTGACAACCGAAGTTCAGTACCTTTTGGGATGTCTCCTCTTTGGCATCCTCCTGCTTCCCGGCGCAGCCGGAGAGCAGCAATGCAGCGCACAGGAGCAACGCCATCCATGTTTTCCGATGTTTCATACCTTATCATCCTTTCATAACTTGTTCCCAAAATACGGCGCAAAAAAAGCCGGACTTCCGTCCGACTAAAAAAACATACGCAAAGGAGACACCGCCAAAAATGGCGACAGCTACATTTTGCAGAATGATCCCTGTCCGACGCAAGTGCATTCTCAAAAATAAGCAGGTCTCCTGACTTAAGTTACGTCCGCAGCGCCTTCCCAAAAAATCAGTGGCATCATGCTGCATCCTGGCTATCACAGTGACGGGATCGTCCCGGAATCACACCGGCTTCCCTTTTCATCGGGCAAACGCCCGAACTTATTTTCAGCGGCCAAAAGGCCGACTTTGTGAACTTTTCATTATTATTGCATAACATATTCGTCCTGTCAACAAAATAATGATAGAATTAAATACATTTTTATTTGAAAATGTCAAAACCCAGAAAGCAGACCCCAACGATATGAAAAAGTCCGGATTTTTCATGTACGGGTAAGACTACAGGACTCGATGGCCGCTTTGCCCCCGGCAAAGCGTATGGTTGCCACCAGTTTTTGAACTGGTGGCCGCAAGATGCCACTGGCTTCTTGCATTTAGATGGGTTCGAGTCCCGTAGTCTCCACCAAACATAAGAAATCCGAACTTCTTCCCTGTGGGGGATGGGTTCAGGTTTTTGTTAATATCAGGGATATTTCCCATTAAATACCGATTAGAAATCCAGACGGCGTAACCCAAGCAAACAAGTTTTTGACCAAAGTGCCCCCCAAAATGATTCCAAATAGCAAATCGTACTATTCCAAGAAACACCTAAAAGTTAGAAAAATGCCCGGTATTCAGCCAGAATACCGGGTATTTTGCAGTTGCGAGCACATGACTCAAGCCTATGACCTCTGGTTTATGAGCTGCTTTTTTGAAAAAACAGAGTTAAATAGTTGAAATAGATTTTGTATCTTTGAAAATACTGCGTTTTTTATCACAAAAGCTCACCTGGTTCTGTCAGATTTTGTATAATCTATCCCCACAAAATTAGGGAAAAAGCTTGGTAAACCAAGAAATCCTATTTTATATTTTCGTGCATCTATTATACATGCACTTTTCTGGGATTCTGATAATTAAAAAGTTACATTATAGGACTTATTAAAAAGTCATTGAGTAGCACTTGTAATCGCATTCCCCGAAGATTCTCTTGATAGATGGCGCCCGCCAGGTTAGCAAGACATATGTTATCTGGCATGTTGGGGAAAAGCTGTTCTCAAACTATATTGTGTCCAATATGGTGGAGGACTCGCTGGGGACAAGGTTGTTTGCCGAAGCCAAATCGGTAGAAGATTTCTATTTGCAGGCCAGTGTGCTCCAAGGGAATGTGGTATAATGATTTTGGACAACTCATCAAATGACAAAAAGGAGAGAAACGAGATGCCCAATCCATGCTGGAGGGTATACATGCTTTGGCCTGTGCCAAGACATTAGCTGAGCTTCTGGTTTCTCCAAGACCGGAAGCATAAAAGCGCCCAACTCCTTCTCCGCACCAGATTACCATACAGCCGGAGTCAGCCATGATTCGAATTGCTGCATGGGTCACGTTCGTTCCTGGCCCCAGCAGCAAACAGGTCACACCAGATACGGGAATCGGCATTCTGCCCTCGGCAGAAATGGACACAATGGCATTATCGCCCTTCTCAATGACGGCATGCTCAACGTAAAGGTAAGAAATACTGTCTCGGAGCCTTGGCAATTCCTGGCAATTCAAGATATGACTTCCTTTCATTCAATATTTTCCCAATATGTGTGGAGTAGATTGCTTGTACGCCAAACCTAGGGGGTTCATCATCGGTTCATCCCCACATGTGTGGGGTAGATGTATTTGCAAGGGCTTCCTGATAAGGAAACAAAAATCCGGCTGCCGGAACAGGCCAGAATTTTTGATTCCTATGTCTGTGATTGCTGCGGTGAGACAACTGGCGCAAACTGGATTCGGCTGTCCGGTGACAAAAAGCTGTGCTTGGACTGCTATGAGACGTATGACCGATTTGACGTTTGAACGTTTTTCGGTTGACCACAAATATGACCCTTTACAGCTTAGACAGGCAATAAAACAATAGACTGACTGATACGAAATTCTACGGATTCTGAACGTAAAATTACAGATTTATACGAAAAATATTTCTAAAAACGTGATTGCCAGACTTCGAATCCACCTTCCCCCACCAAACTCCGCATCGAAAGATGCGGAGTTTTGCTTTTATCCATTCCGAATAAAAACCAGCACCGGCCTGGGCGCGACGGGATTCGTGCGTGGGCCGGTGCTGGTTTTCTTTGCGGACGGGAATCTTTTTGCGGTTTTTCTGCTGCACACTATGCGTCGGACGGCCCTTTCAGCAGGGCCGAGCAGCCTTGCTCCAGTGCGGAGAGGAGGGGCTTTGCGGCGGAGGCGGAGGGGGCGGGGGCGGTGAGGTAGCATTTGAGTTTGGGTTCGGTGCCGGAGGGGCGGAGGATGAGCTTGGCACGGGGCTCCAGGCGGAATTCGAGGACGTCGGCGCGCGGCAGGCCGGTCTGCTGCGTCAGGTAGTCCGTGACGCCGGCGACGCGGAGGCCGGCGATGGTCTCGGGCAGGTCTTCCCGCAGACGGGCCATCCGGGCCGCCATTTCCTGCATGGCGTGCGCGCCGGAGAAGCAAACGCTTTTCTGCGCGCAGGCAAAATAGCCGAACTCGCGGTAGAGCGCGTCCATGGCGTCCGACAGCGTCATGCCGCGCCTGCGATACCAGTCCGCCGCCTCACAGACGAGGAGGACGGCATTCACGCCGTCCTTATCGCGCACGTGCGAGCCGGAAAGATAGCCGTAGCTTTCCTCGAACCCGAACACGAAGCGCTCCGGATGCCCCTCCCGCTCGAGAAGACCGATCTGCTCGCCGATGAACTTGAAGCCCGTGAGCGTGCGGCGCAGCTCCACGCCGTATTTCTGCGCCACGGCGTCGGCCATATCGGTCGAGACGATGGTGGTGACAGCGACGGGGTTTTCCGGCATGGCGCCGTTCTGCAGCCGCCGTTTGCAGAGATAGTCGAGCAGGAGCACGCCGATCTCGTTGCCCGTGAGCAGCCGGTATCCGCCCGCTTTGTCTGGGACGGCCACGCCGCAGCGGTCGCAGTCCGGGTCCGTGCCGATCAGAAGATCGGGATGCACGCGCGCGCAGCAGGCAAGGCCGAGCGCCATAGCCTCGGGGATCTCGGGGTTGGGATACGGGCAGGTCGGGAAATGACCGTCCGGGTCCTTCTGCGCCTCGACGAGCGTCAGCCGTCCGACGCCAAGTCTTCCGAGCAGCTTTTCCACGCACTCCAGGCCGGAGCCGTGGAGCGGCGTATAGACGACGCTGAGGTCCGAAAGCGCGCCGCTGCCCATGCGCAGGGCGAGGACCGCGTCGACGAACGCGTCCAGAACGGCGTCCGGGATCCAGCGGATCCGGCCTGCGGCGAGAAGCGAAGCAAAGCTTTCCGTCTTGCGCCCGTCAAAGTACGAGTGTGACTGCAGCTTTTCCGCGATCTGCGCGGCTCGGTCGGGCGTCAGCTGGCAGCCGTCCGGGCCGTAGACCTTGAAGCCGTTGTACTGCGCGGGATTGTGGCTGGCGGTGATGCAGATGCCGGCGCCGCAGGAAAGCGTCCGCACGGCAAAGCTCAGCGCCGGCGTCGGCTCCAATCTCGGGTAGAGATAGACCGTCATGCCGTTTGCCGCAAGGACCTGCGCCGCCACTTTGGAAAAGAGCGTGCTGTTGATGCGGCTGTCGTAGGCGATGGCAACCTTCTGCGGAAGACTGGTTCCGGCAAGCCAGGACGCCAGACCCTGCGTGGCACGCGCCACGGTGTAGATGTTCATCCGGTTCGTGCCCGCACCGAGCACGCCGCGCAGTCCCGCCGTGCCGAAGGCGAGGTCGCAGCCGAAGCTGTCGAGAATTTTCTCTGCGTCGCCCTCCATGGCGGAAAGCTCTTTGGAAAGCGTCGCGTCCAGACCCGGCTGGCTGCGCCAGGTCTCATACCGCTGCATTGCAAGGCTCATACAAATGCCTCCTGTTTCTCATTTTCATACTGAAATTATAGGCAGATTCCAATCCGTCCGTCAAGTCAAAATCCGGGGGATTTTTTGTAGGATTTCTGCTTTTTACAGCACGCCCAGTCCCCGCGCCAGAATCGTGATGAAGTCCTGCACATTGGTGACGATTGTCGTCGCCGCCAGACTTCCCCGGTCGAGGAGCTTGTTGACCACAAACTCGTCGGCGTCCACGCTGTAAAGATACACCGGGCGCACCGTGCCGTCCGGAAGCACCCGGAACGACGGGGTCATGTTGCCTGCGGCAATCGTGTGGAGCATAGTCGCCAAGCAGATGATCGTCGTGCACTTTCTGACCAGCCCGCGCATTTCGCTCTGCCCCCGGTACGCATCGCCGATGACCTCCGGCAGCGGTCCGTCATCTCGAATCGAGCCGGTCAGCACGAACGGAACCTTATTCTTGACGACACTGTACATGATGCCGTTGGCAATCCTGTAATCGTTGATAAACTGCTCGATCGAGCCGCTGGCGCGCACCTTGTTGATCACGTCCAGATGGTTATAGTGCCCGTTCGGATGGGATTTCTGGGTGTAGATATCCTGCCCGAGTGCGGTATGAAGCAGCGCCCCCTCTAAGTCGTGCGTCGCCAGCGCGTTTCCGGCAAGCAGCCCATGCGCGTAGCCGTTTTCAATGAGCCGCTGCATGGCGCGTCTAGCGTCGTAGTCAAACGCGAACGCAGGTCCCATGACCCAGAGGATGTTTCCATGCTCCTTTTCATAGCGCAGAAGCTCCATCAGATGATCATAGTCTCTGGCATAGGACGTTTCGCGGCTTCTTCCCTGCCGGAAAACAAACTGATCGTCGTGTTCCTCGCCGTCAGATGCAAAGCCCTTCGTGTGCAGGTAAATCCCGTCCGCCCCCTTTTCGGTTCTGCCCAGAATCACCCGGTCTCCCCGCTTAAGATTTCGGTTTTCCACGACGTCGAGCCTTCCGTCCGCGCGAAGCACAACGCTCGCGTCCATCCGGCTCTCTTCGGCTAAGCGCCAGACGCCGCCGATTTTAAAATACTCCGGGTACATGGAGGTGCTGTGATAGCCATCGGGCGCGACGCCGTCTTTGGGCGCGCAAGCCCACCTTGCGTCCGGTGCGGTTTTCAGCTCCGGCGCGTCAAAATCAGGCGCATGATAGCGCGGCAGCTCAAATGCCATGAAAGCTCCTTTCCCGTGCAGCTTCTTATTTCAGCGTTGCGTACATGACCGCCTTGATCGTGTGCATGCGGTTTTCCGCCTCGTCGAAGACGACCGACTGCGGTCCCAGGAACACGTCGTCGGAGACCTCCATCTCGGTGATGCCGAACTTGTCGGCGATTTCCCTGCCGATGGTGGTGTTTGTGTCATGGAACGAGGGCAGGCAGTGCATGAAAATTGCGTCCGGCTTTGCCAGCGCCATGTTTTCCGCATTGACCTGATAGGCTTTCAGCAGCCGGATACGCTCTGCCCACACGCAGTCCGGCTCGCCCATGGAAACCCAGATGTCGGTATACAGAACGTCCGCGCCCGCTGCGCCTTCCGTGATATCCTCCGTGAGCGTCACGGAGCCGCCGCTTTCCGCGGCATACTGCTTTGCAAGCTCCACCAGCTCCTGCGCCGGGAACAGCTCCTTCGGCGCGCAGGCGGTGAAGTGCAGTCCCATCTTCGCGCAGGCAATCATGAGGGAGTTGCCCATATTGTTGCGCGCATCGCCGAAATAGGTGAATTTGAGTCCCTTGAGCGTACCCTTCTTCTCCTCGATCGTGAGAAGGTCTGCGAGCATCTGCGTCGGGTGGAATTCGTCGGTCAGACCGTTCCAGACCGGAACGCCCGCGTTCGCGGCAAGCTCTTCGACAATTTTCTGGCTGAAGCCGCGGTATTCGATGCCGTCGTACATTCTGCCGAGGACCTTCGCCGTGTCGGCAATGGATTCCTTCTTTCCCATCTGGCTGCTGCCGGGGTCCAGATACGTCACGCCCATGCCCAGGTCACGCCCGGCGACTTCGAACGCGCAGCGCGTGCGGGTCGAGGTTTTTTCAAACAGCAGGACAATATTCTTGCCCTCCAGATAGCGGTGCGGCGTTCCGGCGCGCTTGAGGTCCTTGAAGTTGTGAGACAGATCGAGCAGATACCGGATTTCTGCCGGCGTGTAGTCGATGAGCTTCAAAAAGTGTCTTCCTCTGATGTTGACAGGCATAAAATCTATCTCCTTTATAAATGGAATTGCAAAAATCACAGGCTTATGCGCTCCAGCGGCATGCTCATGCAGCGCGGACCGCCTCTGCCTCTGGACAGTTCGGAGCTGGGCATTTCCAGCGTCTCGATGCCGCAGTCGTTCAGAATCTGATTTGTCACATAGTTGCGGTCATAGACCAGCACCACGCCGGGACGGATGCAGAGCGTGTTGGACCCGTCGCTCCACTGCTCGCGCTCTGCCGCAATCGGGCTTGCGCCGCCGCAGCGGATCAGCTGCACCCGCTCCAGATGCAGATACTGCTTCAAAATGTTCTCCAGCGGCGCCTCCAGCTTCCGCGTCCGGATTGCCGTCTCTCCCCTGCCGGTCAGCTCATACACGCTGAGCGTGCCCAAAATACCGGGGTGGACGGTGAATTTGTCCGTGTCCACCTGCGTAAAAACGGTATCCAGATGCATGAACGCGCGCGTTCTGGGAATCTCGAAGGCAAGGACGGTTGTGATCGTGCTTCTCTCGTCGGCAAATATGCGCGCTGCCAGACGCTCGATTGCCTCAGGCTGCGTCCGCTGGGACATGCCGATGGCAAGCACGCTTTCGCTCAGATTCAGAATGTCGCCGCCTTCGATGGAGAAATGCTCCTGCGGCGTATAATAGAGCGGCACCTGCCCGGCAAAGTCCGGGTGATACTTGAGGATATAGCTTCCGTAGACCGTCTCGCGGTTTCGCGTGGCGGAGTACATGCGGTTGAGACTCACGCCCCTGCCGATGCAGGCAAACGGGTCGCGCGTAAAATAGAGATTCGGAATCGGCGGCATAAGAAAGCGCGTTTTCTCGCGCACCAGACCTGAAAGTCCCGGTGCATGGCTTCCAAAAACCTCTTCATACATCACGCCTGCCATCGTCTTTCGCACCAGCGCTTCGGCATCCTGCACGGACAGCAGATATTCTGTCAGCGCCTCACGGTAGCCGCGCGCGCTGCCGCCCGCCTTTTCGATGACGTCCTGAACAAACGGCTCGCGCAGAGACGGCTCGCGCGCCAGAACCTCTGCCGTCAAAGCGTCGAGATAGACGACCTCCGCCCCGTTTTCGCGCAGAAGCTCCGCAAAGCGGTCATGCTCCTGCTGCGCGCGGTGCAGAAACGGAATGTCGTCAAACAGAAGCTGCTCCATCGTCTCCGGGCTCAGGTGCTCGAGCTCCCGCCCCGGGCGCTGCAGAAGGACCCTTCTGAGCGGTCCAATTTCGCTTGTCACATGAATCGGCACGGCGCATCCTCCTCGGGTGTATTTTCCCCAGTGTACCAGATTTTTCTTTCCATTGCAACCAGCGGAAATCATAGAATTCCGGCAAAATCAGCATACCCATTTGGCGCGTTTTTCTGCATTGCCGCCCGAAGTGCTACTTTACCGTGTCCTGTCATATACTCCAAATAGCAGCTGCACATACACAGCCTGGAGGTGCCCTACATGACAGAGGATCTGGAGAAACGAGCAAGGGAGCTTGCTGTGTACCTCATCGAGCGCCGCACAACCATCCGCGACGCAGCCAAACACTTTTCCGTCTCCAAATCGACGGTTCACAAGGACCTGTCCGAGCGGCTCGAACGCATTGACCGGACGCTCTACGCACAGGTGAAGGAAATCCTCGAGCAGAACAAGGCAGAGCGCCACATCCGCGGCGGCGACGCTACACGCCGGAAATACCAGAAAAACCGGAAATAGCTCCATCTGTCCGCGCGGGCTGTTTGTCCGCGGCGGACAAATTTTTTGGCGTTCTAAAAATTTATGAGTTTTGCAAATTTTTTTTGAGAAAACGGTTGATTATTTTGTGCGGGCGGTATATACTGGTTCCAGCGGGCAAATTTCACAAATGCTTACATTCTAAGGAGGCTCATATTATGAAATATGGTCGTACATTTAACTTTTCTGCCGGTCCTGCCATGATGCCGGAGCCTGTTCTGGAGGAAATCCGCGACGAGATGATGAACTACCGCGGCAGC
>ENA-ORRO01002348-ORRO01002348.1-human-gut-metagenome-genome-assembly--contig:-NODE-2348-length-11965-cov-4.814106_pt1 | contig 11965 bp, 8 predicted proteins | sample MGYA00242176_ERZ509136 | MGnify/ENA primary metagenome ERZ509136 (study PRJEB26280, sample SAMEA2338644) | human gut metagenome | biome: human gut; feature: human-associated habitat; material: faeces... | reverse complement strand
ACTCGGGCTGACGGTCGGCACGCAGGTCCTCGTCGCGGAAGCACTTGGCAACCTGATAGTAGCGCTCGACGCCACCGACCATAAGCAGCTGCTTCAGGAGCTGCGGGGACTGCGGCAGGGCGTAGAAGTTGCCCGGCTGAATACGGCTGGGAACGATGAAGTCACGAGCGCCCTCGGGCGTGGACTTAAACAGGGAGGGCGTCTCGACCTCCATGAACTCACGGTTGTGCAGCGCCTCGCGAATGGCAAAGGTAAAGTCGGAGCGCAGCTTGAGGTTGGCCATCATCTCGGGACGACGGAGGTCCAGATAGCGATAGCGCAGACGGGTGTCCTCGCTGGTCTCGATGCCGTCCTCGATCTGGAACGGCGGGGTGACGGACGTGTTGAGCACCTCGGCGTGGTCGGTCAGGACCTCGATCTCGCCGGTCGCGAGCTTGGCGTTGGTGGTCTCCTCGCCACGGGAGCGCACGACGCCGTGGATCTTGATGGGCCACTCGGGACGCATGGTCTCGGCGATCTTAAATGCGTCGCCGTCAGAGTGCTCGGGGTCGAAGGTGAGCTGCGTGATGCCCTCGCGGTCACGAAGGTCGCAGAAAATAAGGCCGCCGTGGTCACGGCGACGGCTCACCCAACCGGTGAGGGTGACCTCTTCGCCCACGTTCTCGCGGCGAAGCTCGCCGCAGGTACGGGTGTGCATGGAATGCTCGTCGATGGGACGGGTCTGGCTCATACCAGTGATCCTCCTTTATGGATCTGTGCCGCCCCGTGTCGTTCCGGGCGGCGTCGTACAGATTTGCCCAGCCTGCGTAAACCGCGCAGCCAGACATGGCGTTCTATCTTATCGCACCTGTGTCGATGTGCCGCGGAAAAGTAGTTCTCGCCCAAAGACTTGACGGAGACGAAACAATTGACGCGGCCTGGCCGTCGCCAAGGCGCGCCGCGTGCGACAATGTGCCCCAATACAACTGCACTCGGAAAGGCCCGCCATGACTGCACGCCTCATCGTTATGGATATCGACTCCACGCTCATCAACCAGGAGGTCATCGACCTGTTGGGCGAGGAGGCCGGCGTGGGCGAGCAAGTTGCACAGATCACCGAACGCGCCATGCGCGGCGAGCTTGACTTTAAGCAGGCGCTCGAGGAGCGCGTGGGGCTGCTTGCCGGCTTGGATGAGAGCGTGTTCGAACGCACCTTTGCGCGCGTGACGTTTACCCCCGGCGCGTTGGAGCTTGTGCGATCGGCGCACAGCAAGGGCTGGAAGGTCGGCGTGGTAAGCGGTGGCTTCCACGAGGTCGCCGACAAAATCGTGACCGCCGCGGGCATCGATTTTTGCCTGGCCAACCGCCTGGAAGTCGTGGACGGCAAGCTCACCGGTAAGTTGGCTGCCGGCATTGTGACCAAGGAGTCCAAGCTCATCCAGCTGCTGGACTGGGCAGTTGAGTGCGGCGTCGATATGGCCCATACCGTCGCGATCGGCGACGGCGCCAACGACATCCCCATGATTCAGGCCGCGGGCACGGGCATCGCGTTTTGCGCCAAGCCCAAGACGCGCGAAGCTGCCCCGTTTGCCATCGACGAGCGCAACCTGATGCTCGCCATGGACATCATCCTGCGCGACTAGCCGATCCGTCTAACAATTGAATCAGTCTGTCCTATAGTTTCCGAACAATTTTGTCTTAGTGTTCGGGAACGTACCCTTTGAGTGCTAGACTTTGCGCCGTCGAAGGGAACATATATGGATAAGCGAGATCTTGAGCAGTTGCTGAGCGATGTTGCTGGCGGAGCAGTCACCCCAGCCGTCGCCCTCACGCGTATCCAGACGGCGCCAACCGCCGATCTGGGTTTTGCACAGCTCGATCTTTCGCGCGGGGTGCGCCAGGGAGCCGGCGAGGTTGTCTACGGTGCCGGTAAAACCGCCGAGCAGATTGCCGCCATTATCGAAGCGCTGCGCGATGCCGGCCAGGAGCGCATCCTGGTCACGCGCCTGGACGCCGAAAAGGCAGCCCGCACCTCGGAGCTCCTCGACAACGGCATCGACCTGGGATATGTCCCGGACGCACAGCTCGCCCTCGTGGGCGGCAAGCCCTCCCCTACCGGCAACGGACGCATCGTTGTTGCCTGTGCCGGGACGAGCGACCTGCTCGTCGCCGAGGAAGCCGCATTGACGGCCGAATTCTATGGCAACGAGGTCGACCGCCTCTACGACGTAGGTGTCGCCGGCCTGCACCGCCTGCTCGCGCATGCCGAGGAACTTGCCCAGGCACAGGTGGTCATCGCCATCGCCGGCATGGAGGGCGCGCTGGCGAGCGTTATCGGTGGTCTGGTGAGCTGTCCGGTCATCGCCGTTCCCACCAGCGTGGGCTACGGCGCGAGCTTTGGTGGCGTAGCCGCGCTGCTCGCCATGCTCAACTCCTGCGCCAGCGGCGTTTCGGTCGTCAATATCGACAACGGCTTTGGCGCCGCCTACCAGGCAAGTCTTATCAATCATCTGAGCGCCGGCACACCCCGCGCCCGTTAAGGAGCATTCCATGTTCAACCATCAGCATACGCTTATCATCGACGGCACCTCGGGCATCAGCGGCGATATGACCGTCGCGGCCCTGCTCGACCTGGGCGCCAGCGAGGAGCATCTGCACGAGCAGCTCGCCACGCTGCCGGTCGACGGCTTTTCGATTGCCGTGACGCGCGTAAACAAGCACGGCATCGACGCCTGCGATTTCGATGTCCAGCTTGCAGAGGAGCTCGAGAACCACGATCACGATATGGCCTGGCTCTACGGCAACGAAGCAGCTGTCGAGCATATGCACGAACACGAACACCACCATCATGACCATGGCGAGCACGAGCACTGCCACGGCCATGACCATGAGGCCCACGGTCATGGCCACGAGGGCCATCATCACGCCCACCACCATCACCACTGTTCTTTGGCGGACGTCACCGCCATCATCGATGGCTCGCAGCTAAGCGATGGCGCCAAGCGTCGCGCCCTCGCCATCTTTACCGCGCTCGCCGCCGCCGAGGCCAAGGCCCACGGCAAAACGCCCGAGACCGTCATGTTCCACGAGGTAGGCGCCGTCGATTCCATCGTCGACGTCTGCTCTGTCGCCATCTGCCTCGATGACCTGGGTATTGAGGACATCGTGGTCGAGTCGCTTTCCGAGGGCCACGGCACCATTCGCTGCGCCCACGGCCTCATGCCCATTCCCGTCCCCGCTGTCGTCAACCTGTGCCAGGCGGGCAATATCGCCCTCACGCCTGCACCGGTCGCCGGCGAGCTCGTGACGCCCACGGGCGCCGCCATCGTCACCGCGCTGCGCACGTCCGACCAACTGCCCTCACGCTACCGCATCGAAGCCGTCGGCTACGGCGCCGGCAAGCGCCCCTACGAGGGTTGTTCCGGTACGCTCCGCTGCCTGCTCGTTCACGCGGACGCCTAGCCATGGATGCCCGCAAGGCAAAAAGCCGCGCCGCCATCGTTACGGCGTTCTCCGAGCTGCTGCGCGAAGAGGACTACGGCAAGATCACCGTCGGTGACATCATCGCTCGCGCCCATGTGGGTCGGGCCACGTTCTACGGCCTCTTCAAGAGCAAAGATGACCTACTCGCTGAGCTCGTGTGCGATATCTGCACCCATGCCCTCGACGATGACGGTACGCCCCTCGACGACCCACTCGTGCAGGTCGAGCATATCCTCAACAACCTCTGGGAGCGCCGCCAGGGCGTTCGAGCCCTCGTAGCCGGCGCCGGCTCACGCGTCTTCGCCGACTGTCTCCGCAAGACCATCATGTCACGAGCAGCCGAAACCGTCCCCGTCGACCCCGCAGGCCCCGCCGGCACCATGGACCGCAGCTTCCTACTACACCACATAGCCTCAAGCTTCGTAGGAATGGTCCAATGGTGGGCCTGGCACAACTTCCAAGCAGATAAGTCCGACGTAGCCAAAGACTACCTCTCGGCCATAATGCCCCTCTTCAACTAAGTAAACCCCTCATCCCAAAGTTCCGCCCTCATCTCAAAGCCCCGCCCCAACCCAAAGCACAATCCATCCCAAAGTGTCAACAGCAGCCCAACGCTCCTACCAGCAACAAGCCCCTCCCATCCAAATTCAGATATATATGTTGGGTTGCTTGCACGAACGCAACGAAGACCCCGCAGCCGTCCGCATGGGGTAACTTCCCAGCGCACTCCGCAGGACGCAAAAAGGCTCGCCGCACAAAGTGCGCAGCGAGCCTTTTTGCATGTCCGAGGACGCGCTGGGAAGTTACCCCATGCGGACGGCGAACAACCTATGTAGCTTCGAGCTAGAACATGCCCAAGAAACCATGCACAAACAGCGCGGCCACAATGGCACCGATAAACGGAGCGATGCCAGGAACGAGCAGGCCGTACTTCCAGTTGTTGTCGGCCTTGTTCTTAATCGGCAGAACCTGATAGGCCATGCGAGGACCAAGGTCACGTGCCTGGTTCATGGCGAAGCCGGTGATGCCACCCATGCCCATGCCAACGGCCCAAACGATCAGGCCAACGCAGATAGCGAGCATCAAAACGTTCTCGCCGGCGCGGCTAGCGGCAGCAAGGATGGCGCTGATGAACACAAAGGTGCAGATAGCCTCGCAGAAGAAGTTACGGGCATAGTTCGTACCCTCGGTGGTGGGGTTGGTCGAGAAGATGTTGCGCTGGGCAATGGGGTCGACGACGCCCTCGGAAGCCTTGAACTCATCGGCATACATAAGCCAAGCAATTACGGCGCCCACAAAGCCGCCGAGCATATCGGCAATCATGAAGGGGATGCAGCTGCTCCACGGCACCAGGCCTACGATGCACTGGGCAAGCACCATAGCCGGGTTCATGCACACGGCGCCGCCAAAGACAAACAGGCAGACCGAGATGCCAAAAGACCAGGTGGTGATGGCAAACATATGGCCGGAGCCCTGATACTTAGTGCCCTTGAGCACGGTATCGCAGTGCACGCCCACGCCAAAGATGATCATGAGGGCCGTTGCGCCGAATTCGCAGAGGAGTTTGGTAAGCATAAAAACCTTATCTTTCTTGTCGGTTATAAACGATTCGTTTAGGCCGCGTACTAGTGCTGCGCGACGACAACGCCCAGGCCATCGGGAATGACGGCAACCTTGGCATCGGCACCCTTCATCTCAAAGGCGAGCTTGAGCGCCTCCTCGAGGGTGTTGACCGGCGTCATGTGCATATCCTTGATCATCTGGTGATCGCACAGGTCGGTGACCATGATCACGGGGTGATGCGCCAGGATGCGGGCAAAGATCTGACTCGTCCACTGGTCGGGCAGGGTCTCGTCCTTAGGACGGTCGATGCAGGCGCGCTCAAACTCTGCCGGATCGTTGTCGGCGATGTTGTAATAGAAGCCCTCGCCACCGTGACCGTCGGCGCAACCGGCGACATCGATGATCACGCCGCCCTCGGGAAGCGTGGCCTCGGCAGCGCACATGCCCTTCACGGCCTGGTAGATGTTCTGGTCGAGCGGGTAGCCGCCGTTGGTGGTGATGGCAATCTCGCACTCGACGGGCTCAACGCCGGCAAGGCTCTTCACGAACTCGCAGCCGGCCTCGTGCGCCTTGTGGATGTCGCCGGCAAAGGAGCCGATGACCTCGTGCTTGCCGTTGAGCACCACGTTAAGCACAAAGGCAAGGTGAGCCATCTCGGCAGCGGCAAACATATCCTCGTTCACGTGGTTGTGGCACAGGTTGCCGGCACGCGAATGGGAATCGTTCACAAACTGACCGTTGTGGTTGTACATGATGGTCTTGTAGCTGGCAATGCCGGGCAGCACGGACTTGCGGCTGCCAGAGAAACCGGCAAAGAAGTGCGGCTCAATAAAGCCCTCGGCAAGCAGCAGATCGCAATCGGCGGCAATCTTGTTGATGATGCACTCGCCGCCAGAAGGCAGGGTGCCGATCTTTTTCATCATGCTGTCGTCAGTCGCGACGTGCATAACGATTTCCTCGTTGGCAACGATCTCCTCGCCGTACTTGTTGACGAGCTCCTCGTGCGTCGACGGACGATGCATACCCGTAGCAACCAGAATGCGAACGCGTGCCTCAGGCGCAGCGGAGTGGATGTGATGCAGCAGAATAGGCATCGTCACACGCGAGGGAACGGGGCGCGTATGGTCGGAGCTAATGATGACGATATCCTTCTTGCCAGCACAAAGCTCCTCGAGCGAAGGTGAGCCATAAGGGTTGGCAAGCGACTCCTCTATCAGCTCTTCCTGCGATTTTGTAGTCTTAAACTCGTTTTGATGACCTTCCATCACACCCGCGAAGTTCTTATCCTCGAGCTCTAGATGCAACGTCTTATGGTCAAACGGTAGTTCACATTCAAACAATGACGAGCGCCCTCTTCCTTTCAACTGACACACTAGATTAACCGTTGGAAGGATACGCCGCTCACCGAAAAACACCACCGTCCACCGACTCATTAACACAACGTTCATATTTGACCCACAACAAAACGGCCGCGATCCCAAACGGGACCGCAGCCGCCTGTCAAAGACACTATAGACAGGATGATTTACGCAGCGCCGAGGCAAACATCTACCCCGAGACGTTCGCACGTAAGCCATTTTGCATAAATGCGTTAACTAATTGCATAAAAAGGCACATGGATTTCTAGCCGTAACAGGGTAGCACCCTCCGGAGCGTGCATTTTTGCGAGTATTCAGCATCGCGGGATAAGATTTTGGTGCCAAAGGTTTTCAAAAGGTAGATAGTCCTCATGGCTCGTCCCATCTGGATTGCATGCGGCGAGAAACCAGCCATATATGAACATCGACAAAGCCCAATCGTCGTGCAAAAGCATCAACAGGGGCCGCGAACGTCACCCACAGCCTTATGCACCAATCTTTGGCTGCTGAAAACTCCGTTTTTTGCACGTCGCCCCAAGCACCACCCTCACCCAGCGGCTGATCCGCCGTAAACCGAGGACGAAAGGACCCGATGGGTTTCCCTCTGAATGCACTCCGCAGCACGAAGCCCTTTCCAAACGCGCGAAGCGCGCCATTTATTCCCCCAGCAGTAATCCACTGAGGACTGGACATCGCAGGGCCCGCCATTAGTTTACTTTTAGGCACACTCCGCAGGACGCAAGAAGCCCTCGCCGCACTCCACATTAAGCGCGAAGCGCGCCATTCTTCTCCTCAGCTTTAATCCCCGAAGACCGAGGACGAAGGGGCCCGATGGGTTTCCCTCTGAATGCATTCCGCAGCACGAAGCCCCCTTATCCGCAGCTCCGAAGGAGCAGGATAAGGGGGCTTCAAGTGCGAGGACGCATTCAGAGGGAAACCCATCGGGCCCCGGTGAGAGCCACAGGGCTATCGATTACCCCGTGTTCTGCAGTCCTGCCGAGACGCCGGTCACAGTCGAAAGAATCAGGCTCATGTACTCGGCCTTCTTCTCCTCGGCCATCTCGTCCTGGTTCATACGCACCTCGCGAAGGGCGCGGACCTGGGCGATGGACAGGGCGTCGACGTAGGGGTTGCGCACGCGAACGGCGCAGCCGAGCACGCGACGACGCTGCAGCGGCCACTCGTCACCGACGATGGCAAGAACCCACTTACGCGTGAGCTGCATCTCGGTGAAGACCTTCTCGGACAGATCCTGGCGATCGCCCAGGTGCAGATACATCTTGGCGATGCGCTGATCGGTCTTAGCGATCGACATCTCGATGTTGTCGATAAAGGTGCGGAAGAACGGCCACTCCTGGTAGGCAGCCTTGAGCTGGTCAAGATCGCCCAGCTGCTCGCAGGCGGTGCCCAGGCCGTACCAAGCGGCCAGGTTAATGCGCGCCTGGCTCCAGCTGAAGATCCACGGAATGGTACGCAGGTCATCGAGCGACTTGGCGCCCAGGCCGCGCTTGGCGGGACGCGAGCCGATCGGCAGCAGGCCGACTTCGGTCAGCGGCGTCACGGTCGAGAACCACGGTGTAAAGTCCTCGGTGTTCAGCAGGTCCAGATAGCGCTCGTGGCTTGCAGTGTTGAGCTTCTCGGCCATATCCCAGAACTTCTGCGTGGTCTCGGTGTTGGTCTTCTCGACACTCGGGGCCGACTGCAAAAGCGTTGCGGCGGCAACGGACTCAACATGGCGCTGAGCCAGCGTGCGGTTGCCGTAACGGGCAAAGATGACCTCGCCCTGCTCGGTGAGCTTAAAGAAGCAGTTGACCGAACCCTTGGGCTGCGCCAGCACGGCCTTGTTGGCCGGGCCGCCACCACGGCCCACGGCACCGCCGCGACCGTGCATGAGCACCAGGTCGATATCGTTCTTCTCGGCCCACTTGGCGATGCGCTCCTGCGCGGAGTGCAGCGCGAGCATGGCCGTGGTAGGACCGGCGTCCTTGGAGGAGTCGGAATAGCCCAGCATGACCTCCATGCGGCGGTTGGTCTGGGCAAGGCGCTTTTGCACCACGGGCAGCGTAAGCATCTGGTCGAGCACGTCGACGCAGCCCTCGAGGTCCTCGAGCTGCTCGAACAGCGGGATCACGTCGAGCTCGGGAACATCCTCCTCGTGTGCAAAGGACAGGTGGGCAAGCTCAAAGACGTCGGCCACATGCTGGGCGCTCTTGGTGAACGAGATGATGTAGCGGTGCGCCATCTTCTTGCCGTAGCGCTTTTGGATGGAGCCGATAGCGCGGAAGGTATCGATGACCTCGCGCGTCATGGGCTGCAGGTCGCCATGGATACCGTTCTCGTGGATATCCTTGAGGGCGCGGGCGTGCACCACGGAGTGCTGACGGAACTCCATCTCGACCATGTGGAAGCCGAAGGACTCGACCTGCCAGATAATGGTCTGGACCGGGCCATAGGCGGCACGGACGGCACCGCATGCGGCAAGCGAACGCTGGACGACGCGCAGGTCATCCAGGAACTCGTCGGCGCTGTGGTACATGGTGTCGGTGATGCGGCGCACGGTGGCGTTCAGACGGTCGGCCATGACGAGCATGACGGCGCGATGCGGCTCGTGCTCGGAGATCAGCTCGGCGCGGGCCGTGTAACGAGGGCTCATCTCGACCTGATGGTTCCACAGGTTAATGAGCTCGGCCGACGGCTTGCTGTAGGTAGCCTCGAGCGTGAGGTTGCGGCCGATGTGGCGGCACTTGTCCTCGAGCTTGAGCACCATGTGCGTAAAGTACTTGGCGGCGACCTCACGGCTCACCTTGGCGGTGACGTTGGGGTTACCGTCGCGGTCGGAACCGATCCAGCTGCCGGGATGGAAGAACGCCGGGCACAGCGGCGGCACAGTACCGGCCTTGTCGCCCAGCACCCAATCGTCAAAACGACGATAGATAACGGGGATAACGTCGAACAGCGTGTTATCGAAGATGTCGATGATGGTATCGGCTTCCTCGACCGGCGTGGGCTTCTTGAGCGCGATGGGACTCGTACGCACCAGGGCGTCGATCTCCTGCAGCATATGGCGCTCGTTCTCCACCAGGTCGGAGCCGCCCAGACGCGGACGCTCCTCCAGCAGGTTGGAGATACGGCGGATCTTGCCCTCGACGGCCTTACGACGGGCCTCGGTGGGATGTGCGGTAAAGACAGGGTGGAACTCGAGCTTGTCGAGCAGCTCGTTGGCACCCTCGACACCCAGCTCATTCACCAGCTGGTGATAGGCAACGGTAAGCTCGTTGGCAGGATCGACCTCGGTATCGGTCGACGCACCGGCCTCGCGCTCGCGCAGCTGCGCCACACGGTAGTTCTCCTCCGACAGGTTTGCCAGATGGAAAAAGCTCGTAAAGGCGCGAACGATGACCTGCTGCTTATCGAGCGGCAGGCTGTCGATCAAATCGACGACCTCACGAAATGCCACGGCAGTGGGCTCGTCGGCGGTGGGCACGCCCTGCTCGTCGACGGCTTCGTCGGCAGCGCAGGTACCGGGGTTGCCGGCATTGACCACAATCTCGGCTGTCAAAATCTTGTCGAACAGGTCCGCGATCTCGGGATCATACTCGCTAAGCACACGGCGCTCCAGGCGCAAGAACAGCGCCAGATTGTCGCGCAGCTCCTCGGGGATCTCGATCTCGGCGAGACGCTCCCTGGACTCGGCATTCGAGCCGATTCGGTTAACGAGGCGGTTGACCACGGCAGCGACGCGCGCCGCGGCTTCGGGTACAGACTGGTTGCTTAGGTTCTCAGCCACGTTTCCTCCCATTCCTCCTTCTATGCACGTAACATGCGGTATTCATTATAGGCGCTTGAGAAATACTTTCGACACTGATTGCGCTTTACCACACAAAAGTATTTTCTGCATTGCAAAGGTTTTTGCCCTAAATGGTCGTATTTCTCGGTGGGCGGCATACGTAAACGGGGGCATTCCGCATAAAAGCGAAACACCCCCGTAACAATCGCTCTCCATGAGCAGGGCACGTTAGCAGGCCCGAAGCTCAAAAAGATGCGCTACAGGCGCTCGCGAACCGCCTCGACGACGTTGTCCAGATCGGCGAGCACCTCGTCATGGCTCTGCATGTCGCGCACTTTGACCTTGCCGGCGGCAAGCTCGTCGCCACCCAGGACCAAGATGAGCTTGGCGCCTACCTTATCGGCTTGCTTAAACTGGGCCTTGAGCGAACGACCCTGATAGTCGGCCTCGGTCACGATACCTGCGGCGCGAAGCTCCTGCGTAATGGCAAAGACGTTCTGACGCAGCTCCTTGCCGGCGTTGGCGACATAGACGCACGGGGCCTCATCGGCACCCAAATCGCTGCCAAAGGCCTGCAGGGCCAGCAGGGCGCGCTCAAAACCGACAGCAAAGCCGACGCCCGCCGTGGGCTTGCCACCCTCGAGCTCGACCAGGCCATCGTAACGGCCGCCGCCGCCGATGGAGCCGACGCCGGCGCCAGGGGCCTCGACCTCAAAGACAGTACGGGTGTAGTAGTCCAGGCCGCGCACCAAGGTGGGATCCTCGACATACTCGATACCGGCGGCATCCAGATAGCGCTTGACCTGCTCGTAGTGCTCGCGGCACTCATCGCACAGGTTGTCACCCATCAGCGGAGCCTCGGCCATGATCTCGCGGCAGTGGTCGTTCTTGCAGTCGAAGGCACGCAGCGGGTTGAGCTCGGCGCGCTCGCGGCACTCATCGCACATCTCGTCGGCGTGATCGAGGATGAACTGCTTAACCTGCTCGCGATAAGCCGGACGGCACTGGGCGTCACCCATCGAGTTGATGAGCAGACGAAGCTTGGAAAGATCGAAGCCCAGGCGCTTGTAGAACTCCATGAGCATGATGATGCACTCGGCGTCTGCCGCCGGATCGGGAGCGCCGAGCCACTCGATGCCCACCTGGTGGAACTGGCGCAGGCGGCCCTTCTGGGGACGCTCGCCGCGGAACATGGCCTCGGCGTAGTAAGCCTTAAACGGCGTGGAGCCCTGGGGCACCAGATTGTTCTCGACGACGGCGCGCACCACGCCGGCCGTGCCCTCGGGGCGAAGTGCCAGGCGCTGCTTGGGCTTGAGTTTGGTGTCGGTGCCCTCGGTAAAGACGCGCTCCAGGTTGGCACCGCTGAACACGCGGAACATTTCCTTGCGCACGACGTCGGTCGACTGGCCGATACTGTGGACAAACACGTCAACCTGCTCGATCGCGGGCGTCTCGATGGGTTTAAAACCAAACGGCTCGAACACGCCGGCCGCAATCTGCTGCATCTTTTGCCAGGCGCGCATCTCGGCGCCGATAAGGTCGCGGGTTCCCTCCGCCTTCTGTGCCTGCATGGGCAAACACCTTTCTTTTGTATCGCGTCATAGGTAGTGGACATTATACGGCACAAAGCAGCAACGCGGCGGCGCGCCTGACCGAACGAGGGTATGGGGGCTCGTTCGGCCAGACGCGCCGCCGCTGTTTATGATCCGCTTTCCTCCGTCCCCTTCGGATCACGTGATCTGTTGGGGACGGAGGAAAACGGATCATTTCGTAGGCCCGTGGCCGCCTTGGAAAC
>ENA-ORRO01002342-ORRO01002342.1-human-gut-metagenome-genome-assembly--contig:-NODE-2342-length-11977-cov-3.707012_pt1 | contig 11977 bp, 11 predicted proteins | sample MGYA00242176_ERZ509136 | MGnify/ENA primary metagenome ERZ509136 (study PRJEB26280, sample SAMEA2338644) | human gut metagenome | biome: human gut; feature: human-associated habitat; material: faeces... | reverse complement strand
TTATGTGTACAATTTAATTTGAATACTGTGTTAGCAATTAATTTGGTAATCAACAGTTATTTTTCACCTTTCATCTCAAATAAGATATCTCTTAATTGTGCTGCTCTTTCGAAATCTAAAGTACGAGCTGCCTCTTTCATTTCCTGCTCCAATTCTTTGATCATCTTTTCCTTTTGTTTTGCCGGCAACTTTTTCTTCTTCAAATACTTAGCTGCCATTTCCTTTGTTTCTTTAGAACGAACGACATCATGGATTGGTTTGATAATTGTCTTTGGAACAATTCCATGTTTTTCATTATATTCCATTTGAATCGATCTACGTCTTGCAGTTTCATCCATGGCTTCCTGCATACTTTCTGTTATCTTATCTGCATACATAATAACTTTACCTTTGGCATTACGTGCTGCACGACCAATAATCTGAATTAAGGACCTTCGTGATCTTAAGAAACCTTCTTTATCTGCATCTAATATTGCGATCAAGCTGACTTCCGGAATATCCAAACCTTCTCTTAATAAGTTGATACCTACAAGTACATCATATTTACCTTGGCGTAAATCATGAATGATTTCAGTACGTTCAATCGTTGTAACTTCATGGTGTAGCCATGCTACCTTTAAATCCATATTCTTTAAATAGGAAGTTAAATCCTCTGCCATACGAACCGTCAATGTCGTGATCAATGTTCTTTCATGTCTTTCAATACGCTCCTTGATTTCATCTACCAAATCATCAATCTGCCCTTCAATAGGACGCACTTCGACTTCAGGATCTAATAATCCTGTTGGACGAATGATTTGTTCAACAATTTCTCCATGTGTTTGATCCAATTCGTAATCACCCGGTGTTGCAGATACAAAGATGGCATTTTTAATCAATCCTTCAAATTCATTAAAACGCAAAGGACGATTATCCAAAGCACTTGGAAGTCTAAATCCATAATCCACTAATACTTGTTTTCTTGCACGATCTCCATTATACATACCTCGAATTTGTGGTAAAGAAACATGGCTTTCATCTACTACAAGTAAAAAATCGTCTGGGAAATAATCAAATAGTGTATAAGGTCTTTCACCTGGTTTTCTACCATCAATATGCCTTGAATAGTTTTCAATGCCTGGACATACACCAAACTCCCTTAAGGCCTCTATATCATAGCGACATCGTTGTTCTAAACGTTCTTTTTCTAATGGTTTACCCTGCTCATCAAAGTAGGCTAATCTTTCATCCAATTCTTCTTGAATGGTATCTGCTGCATGATTGATGATATCCATACTTGTCGCATAACCATTAGCTGGATAAATAATATATAACTGATAAGACTGGTTGACATGTCCTGTCACTGGATCTACTTCACAGATTCTTTCCACTTCATCATCAAACATTTCAATTCGAATCAAATAACGATCTGTATGTCCTGGTGTGATTTCAATGACATCGCCACGCACTCTAAAAGTTCCTCTTAATGGATCCGTATCATTACGCTTATATTGTTGATGGACCAATGCCAACATCAATTCATTTCTTTCTATGATTTGTCCAGTTCGCAAAGTAAAAATCATATGACGATATTGTTCTGGATTGCTTGCACCATAAATAGAAGCAACACTTGCTACAATAATCGTATCTCTTCTTTCTAAGACACTATTTACAGCTGCCATTCTAAGCATATCCAATTCTTCATTGGTCTTTGTATTTTTATCAATATACGTATCCGTTTTTGGCAAATAAGCTTCCGGCTGATAATAATCAAAATAAGATACAAAATATTCCACGCGATTGTGTGGAAAGAATTCTTTAAATTCCGAATATAATTGTCCTGCCAAAGTTTTATTATGTGCAAACACCAAGGTTGGTCGATTGACTTGAGCAATCACATTTGAGATGGTAAATGTTTTTCCAGTTCCTGTAGCTCCTAACAATACTTGAAACTTTTTATCTTCTTTTAAACCAGAAACCAATTCTTTAATCGCTTCTGGCTGATCTCCACTCGGTTTATATTCAGACACTAATTCAAACTGATCTTTCATAGCTTCACATCCTTCTTCTTCATTATATACAAAAAGTAGGCTTATACCTACTTTTGAGCCTCTTCGATTGCTTTTTGTCTTTGTACATCATCGCTAGGTGTTTCATTTATCTTCAACAATACTTTTTCCACCAAAAGATCCCACGTTGTTTTGTCACAATCCCCTGTTACTTCTAAGCCATGATCCTGTTGAAAATTTGACAAACCTTGAGAACTCGTATTCGAAAAATATGTATCTGTTCGATCAACATTATATCCTAAATACTGTAGATACACTTGAAGAGCTTTGGCATTATCATCCACACTATCTTTTTTAATAACATCCTTTTTCTTGAATTTGTAATAGGATGTTGTCTTAGCTTCACCAAGCTCAACTTTAATATCTGGTTTAAATCCTTTTTTATTAATACTTGTTCCATTTGGCGTATACCAATGCGCTATTGTATATTTAAAACTTGTTCCATCCGAGAATGGTACGGTCACTTGTTCTGTACCTTTACCATAGGATGTTGTACCAACTGTAGTTACTTTATCCCCAAGATTATCTTTTAAAGCCCCAATCAACACCTCCGATGCACTTGCCGTATTTTCATTTTGTAAAACAACAATTTTGTCCATCTTTACCTGATTGAATTCATCTTTTGTCTTTTGTTTGGTCACTTTTCCATTCTTATCTTTTTCTGTAAATACAACTGACTTTTTTGGAATCAAAGAACTTGAAATTTCTAATGCAGCATTTAAATAGCCACCACCATTATTACGTAGATCCAATACTAATTTCTTGATACCTGCATCTTGCAGACGAGTCAATGCTTTTGAGAAATCTTTTCCACTATTTTCTGAGAAACTCGATAAAATAATTTCTCCATATCCTTCATATATATTACATACAACTGTTGAATCAAAAGTACCAGGAATTAAATTTGTAGTATATTCTTTTCCATCACGAAGATATTTTGTCTTCACGCTCTTACCTTCATGCGCCTTAATATATTTAATGATTGTATCCGAATCATTTTCACTACATTTTAAATCATCTAATGAAATAATTTCATCATTGGGTTTTAAGCCCTTTTTATCTGCCGTTGAATTAATATATACATTGGATACTACAAAATTTTTATTCTCATTTAAATAAAAGGAAATTCCAAATCCAACATTGCTTCCTTCAAGACTGCTTGAGAAGGCTTTGGCCTGTTCCAAATTAAAATAGTTTGTATGAATATCCTTATCCAATGTAGTCATTCCTGTAATGGCTTGTTCCATTAATTTGGAATCTAAATTTTTCACTTTATTTGAATAATACCAATCCGAATTCAAAATAGAATAGATCGTATCAAATTTTTCGCGTTCTTTACTATCGGCTGATGTTGTTTTATTTAAAACAACAGGTACACTAACACCAGCACCAAAACATACGACACATAATAATATGATTAATAATTTCTGACTCTTTTTACTCATAAACTCATCCTACTCTAAAACAAAATGGGACGAATCATTCGCCCCAATAATTCTATACAAAAAGTATACGAAACAATTTTTTATTCTGCAATGGTTTTTATCGTTTCATTTTTAAATATTTTCTTGCCGCAAGCAAAGAGGCAAAGCCACCAATCAAAACACCTGCAAGAATGATAGAGAATCCTACTTGAAAACGGATTGTGTTTGGTTTAAACATGGCAAACATCGGTGTAAATAATTGTCCACCTAGACTTGTATATAGCTTTTCATATCCAAAATGAACAATTAAATACGGAATTACAGCTCCAAGTAATCCAATTAAGATTCCTTCTACAATAAACGGATTACTAATAAAGCCATTTGTAGCACCTACAGTTCGCATGATCATGATTTCATCTTGCCTTGAATCGATTGTTGTGCGAATCGTATTATAGATCAAATATAAGGATAATATGACCAACAATGTAACAAGGCCCAAACCAATTTTTTGAATCATATTCAACATTTCAACTAAAGAAGTGACACTATCTCCACCAAAAGCTATACTCGCTACGCCATCGATTTTCTTGATTTGTGCACTTGTTTTACGAATGTTAGAAGCATCCTTTAGATAAACAAAGAAAGCATTTGACAAAGGATTTGAATCGCCTCTATATGCTTTAAAGGCCGAACCTTTTTCTTTGATCATCAATTCCAATTCATTGTCTTTGGATGAAAATTCAACTTTATCCACATTTTTTAATTTGGAGATTTTATCATTTATATCTTGAATAGAAGCTTCATCCTTTATATCCTCATTTAATATGACATGAATGCTTAAATCTTTTTGTACGTCATTCGAAAAATAATTCACATGAAGTCCTATAATTAGAACAGCTCCAATTAATAATAACGTAATACCAATTGCGCTAATGGCGGAAAAACATAACATGATATGTCTTTTCATTTGTAAAAAGGCATATTTAAGTTCATATAAAAAAGTTCTTAACCCTTTCATAGACTCTTATACCCACCTCTATTCGAATCGTGAATCACATATCCTTTATCGAGCATAATCGTACGTTTTTTAAAACGATCCACCAAAACTTTATCATGTGTAACCATCATAATCGTCGTATCAAGTTTTTTATTGATTTTTTCAAGCAAGGTAATGATTTCTAAACTTTTTTCTGGATCTAGATTTCCTGTCGGCTCATCCGCAATCAAAACCATTGGCTTATTTGCGATGGCACGCCCAATTGTGACACGCTGTTGTTGTCCACCAGATAATTCATCTGGATAGCTTCTGGCTTTTTCTTTCAAGTCTACAAGATCTAAGACTTCCATGACACGCTTTCGAATTTGTTTACGTGGCATACCCACAACTTCTAGAGCAAACGCAATATTTTCATAAACAGTTAGCTTAGGTAATAAACGATAATCTTGAAAAACACACCCAACATTACGTCTGTAGTATGGAACTTTTCTATGTTTCAATGCACCTACATTGACTCCGCCTACAATAACAGTTCCTTCATCTGGAACAATTTCGCCATTTAACACTTTGATCAATGTTGACTTTCCTGAACCAGTAGCTCCAATCACATACACAAATTCACCTTTATCAATATGTAAATTTACATGATTTAAAGCATGTACCCCATTGGGATATGCTTTTGAAACATCTTTTAAATCAATCATAATGTTCCTCCTAACTAAAGAACTTTTCTGGTCTTTCTCGACATGGTGCTGCACTTCCTGCTTCACAAGTACTTCCTCCAGACCATCCTGTTCCCCACGCAAAATCAGCTCCGGCACTAAAGCGAGCTACCGCATCACTAACAGACATCGACCCTAGATTATAAACTTCAATATGTGTATGTGCTCCACTTGAATTTCCTGAATTTCCAGATAATGCGATTGTTTGTCCTTGTGAAACACTCTGTCCTGCACTTACATAAATACTTTGCGATAAATGGAAGAAACTTACGGCATATAATGTGCCATTCACATTACATAACATTTGAATTGTATTTCCTCCACCGGCAGGATAACCTGTCCAGTTACCTAAATACCCACTATTACTTCCTACTGGAGCTGCGGCATATAAAATAACACCACTTGCTGGAGCTACAACACTTGTTCCAACAGGAGCTGCCCAATCTAGACCTAAATGAAGCCCACCACTAGCATAAGCCCATGTACCAGCACTTTTACTTCCTCCTTGTACGGGTTGTATAAAGCCTGAAACCGATTCAATGGTACCAGAGAAGCTTGTTGAAATCACAAAATCACGAATCGAACTCATATCTACTTGTGCAGATCTTTTTTCCGCTTCTAACTGAGCGATTTGTTTCTGATATTCTTCAACTAGCTTGTTATAAGATTCCTCTAATTCACTTGCTTGTTTCTTTTGGTTTTCTAATTCTGCCTTTTGACTTTTTGCGTCTGCATCCAAACGCTTTTGTTCATCTTGCTGCAAAACAAGCTCTTTCTTTAATTTATTTAACTTTTTAATTTGTGACTGATCATCTTCGGTAATTCTTTCGACACCTGAAATACGACGAAGCATATCACTCAAACTGTCCGATCCCATAATCAAATCAATAATCATATTTGTACCAATCGTTGTTTGTTCATTTTTCATTCGCGTTTCAATTTGTTCATTCCAAGCTTCGATTTCAGTTTCCTTGGCCTTGATTTTCGTTTCAAGCTCTTCAATATTCTTTTCAATCATCTCAATCGATTTTTCTTTTTCACTAATTTGTGTTTGTAGATTTGTAACCAATTCTTTTTGTTCCTTAGCTAGCTTCTCCATTTTTGAAGTATCACTCTGCAAAGAAGCTATGCTTGAATTATAAGAATTAATACTATCTTGAAGATTTTGTTTACGATTCTTTTGATATTCCTGAAATCCTTGACAAGCTTTTACTCCCGATTGAGAAGTTTGCGCTTGGCTACACTTGGCATACCAAGTTTCTGTATCCGAATAGTCTTCGGCTGAAACAGGCATAATCAATGAGCAGGCCATAGCTAAGCTTAAAAAACCTGCACCAGCTCTATATTTTATCATCGTGTCCACCTCAAATATTTTCTAACTGCCAAATAACTTCCTAGCATTCCTACAACCATTCCAATCAAAAGAATGCCACCAGAAGTACAAAGTACGAATGGATATGGTTTTAACATTATCATCATATTGCTAAAAAACATACCATTCAACACATGGTATAAACCTGTATATCCAAATATACAAATCAAAACAGGGCCTAAAGCACCCCAAAATCCAATAAAAATTCCTTCTAATACAAATGGAAAAGAGATGTACCAATTATAGGCACCAACTGTTCGCATGATTGCAATCTCATCTTTACGTACTAAAATCGTCATTTTAATCGTATTTCGAATCAAGAATACGGCAATCAACACCATAAGTCCTACAAAGACACTTCCCCATACACGGATATTCTTAAACAATTGAATCATCGTATTGATTGCACTACCTCCATAGGTAGCCTTAACAACACCATCCATCTTAGAAATTTTTTTTGTCACCTTTGAAATTTTCGTATTATCCTTTAATTCCACATTTAAAACATCATATAAAGGATTTTTATCCTTCCCTTTATATTGTTTAAACATAGGACCGTTTTCTTTGATCAACGCATCCAGTTCATCATCTTTACTTGAATATGTGACTTTCTTTACAGAAGACGTAGAAGCAATCGAATCCAATAATTCACTAATTTCTTCATCTTCTAGTGTTGGATTTAAAGAGACTTGAATCATAAATTCATTTTCAATTTGATTGGTAAATCCTCCGACATTCACGTAAATCACAAATATAAACAAGGCCATCAACAAAGCAATGCCAATCGATACAATGGAAGAAAAAGTCATTGAGAAATGACGATGCATATCTTTATTGGCATTACGCACTAGTCTTGGTAAACTCTTAAAAAATAGTAACATTTTATCACCTACATCACTAATTATAACACAGCTATCAAATTGACCTACAAATCACAAAATTTCACATACACCTTAATTCTAATCTTTCCATGTGAAAATAACATTAAAACCGAAAAAAAAGATCGATTTCTCGATCTCTTATAAACTTTGACCTACCGCATCTGCTTTTTTAATAGCCGCAATAAATTCTTCTTTGGTGAATGGGAAAGGTGCATTTTTCCACTCATTTGTTTTTGTAGCTGCTTGGGTCAAAGCTTCTAAATGGCTTTGATTCAAATCCATATCCGCTAAAGTCACTGGTAAGCCGATTGATTTATTGAATTTTGCCATTTTCATTAAGTTTTCTTCATCTTTGGCATATGCATACAATACTAATACACCAAAGGATACTACTTCACCATGTAAATGGTGTCCGTTACGTGCAATTGAGCAGCTTCCATTATAGAAGGCATGTGCAATGCTTGAATTATAATAATATTCTGGTTGGTTTGTTAAGTTTGAAACGTATCCAGTGGATACAACAATATCCAATGCAATGGCTTCGATTGCAGCTGAATTTGTATCATTTTTACAATCTTCCATACCTTGTTTACCATATTTCAATAATGGTTCTGTACATGTTTTAGCTAATGCCAAACCCATTGTAGCTGTATGATCTAAAGTCTTTCCTTGCGTTGCGAATTCAACTTCACATTGTTTAGACAAGGCATCCCCAATTCCTGCCCAGAAATATTCGCTTGGTGCTTTTGCGATAACATCTGGATTGATAAAGATATGTGCTGGACAATGCGGGTATGAATAGTGGTCCAACGCTCCATTATCATCATAGACTACGGCAATAGCTGTAGCGGCCGAACAGTTTGAACAGATTGTCGGAAATGAGAAAACCATTTTATCATCCATTTCAATGGATGCCGTTTTACAAGTATCGATAGCTTTTCCTCCACCAATCGCAAAGATAACATCGGCTTCTTGTACGTTTGGATTTGAAGTCAATTTATGTACGTTCGTCATCGTACATTCAATACCATATACAATTGAATCTGTAATAATTATATCAGTCTCTTTAATGGCTTCACGAATTCTTGGCTCAGCAGCTGCCAAAGCTCTTTTACCACCAATCAATACAACCTTTTTAACATTGTATTTTTCACATACACTTGGGATTTCGTTGTAACAACTTTCTCCGACTGAATAATTAGACATTTCAATTGTTTTCATAAACTTCTACTCCTTCTTTTACTTCAACATTTTCTGTATGATAATTCTTGTATACACCGACTGTTAAGAATGGAACAATGATGATTGCGATAGCTAAATATCCACAATAACCATATCCATATTTAATAATATTTGTTAATCCGGCCATTGAAATCGTCATAGATACTACAATAATAAATGCAGATACAATGATTCTTTTCTTTACTGGATTTTCTACATTCTTTAAAACACGAATATTTTCAAAGCGAGCCACAAATCCGAATGTTGTTGTTACTGCGGTAGAAATTAAGCAAAGTAATAAACAAATTCCATATACAACAACCATCCAGTTGGCATTCATCGCATTTAAACTTGTCAATGTAGGTAGAGTTGTTTCTCCATAAACACCCTTCCAAGAAATTAACATCAATACACTTAATACTAATGCGACAGCATTCATCACAAATGAGATCCACATTGCTTTTGAACAAGATTTACGATCTGGTAAGATAGCTCCACAAGCAACAATCGTTGGTAATGTCACACATTGAAAGCCTGCATATGTAAATGCATTTAAGATAGCTTTAGGCATATTCATAAAGCCATTTACAGTAAAGTCATTTGCTAAAATAGCTCCAATATTTTGACCTTTCATAATTCCCATACCATAAATAACTATGGCTGTTACCAAAATAGCCATACCCATATATGTACTTGCCATACGAACCACGTTGGCTCCAAAAATTGTTAAGCAAAGAACAACAATTCCAACCGCAACAACACAAGCATAATAATTAAATCCAAAGTATTGTTGTAATGCACTTGCAGCTCCACTAATAGCTGCTGCAACAGCCATCAAAACCATGATATTAAAGAAGATCTCAAATAAGATTTCCAACTTATCAAATGGATGATATAAGTTTTCAAACAATTCCTTTGCGCTTGTCAAATTTCTCTGGTTATACATCACCATGGCTTCTCGCATTGTCAATATCAATAGCAACATAGCTATTATGGCACTCACAATACCAGTCCATCCTAAACCTACATAATATGTATTTGCCTGATTTCCTGTGGCAAATCCACCTCCAGCATGTGCTGAGAATAATACGGCGCCTACCGAAAATATCGCCATTTTTCCAACTTTTTGTGCTTTCATACTTTTCCTCCTATAGCGTGCACAACAAGCTAACAAAAAAACCAATCGTTTCTTGCTGCCTGTTTAGACAGAAGAGACGAAAGGTTAGAATTACAATACTTCCGCGGTACCACTCTTCTTCATTCATTTAAGAATGCACTCATTTCAGATGCTATCACATCCTGCTTCATTAACGTTAAGCCTACGTTCAAGTCTTATCAACCTGACCACTCCATGGTAAGTTCAAAGTTCAATCCTTTATGTCTTGCACCAACCGACAACTCTCTAACAAAGACTTTCCTTTTACTACTCCATTTCCTTGTGTTTTGTGCGTTTATAATATCACCACATTTTCATTTATGCAAGCATTTTCTTACATTTATTTTCAGAAAACGCTGTAATCAGAAGAAAAAAGGCCCAAACAAGGAGCCAATTTTATATATTCAATCCTAAAATTCTTTTTTCTTTCTCAAATTCAGAAAAAACATGTTTATGCGCTTTTTGAACAAACTCTATTTCTTCTTGGGAACGCTCAGAAAATCCAAGGCTTTCACTAAAATCATCAAAACTTATAAAGCTTTCAGAACTATCAAGAATCTCTTTTTCTGTGATTTTTAATACATTGTTTATTTCTTCTTTTCGTTGAGAATACGCATAACCACTTTTACTTAACTCATGAAGAATACTTACCATAACTGTAACAAAGCCATACCGTTCGATACAACTATCTAATATATCTGTACCAACAATCTTTCTTAAATCCATGAATAAAATGGAATGAAGATTATTATTATGAACTGCATATACATTATAAGTCACATGATACTTCGCATCCGGTTCAATAATGTAATGACGGTTTTCATCCATTTGAAGTTCATCCTTTAAAAAACGAACACATACAATATGCTCAATGGATGAAGATTGAGGCTCTAAAGAAAGTAATGAATCAATTTCTTTTTCAATAGAAGAACACACTTCATAATCATTACTTTCATCCACAATGCAATCCAATAATCCTTCTTTTTTTATTTTAAGTAAGGCATCTTTAAATTTCATACTATCCTCATTACAAAATAACAGTCGTACCAACAGGAATCAAACTTAATAACTTATCTAAGCTCTTTTGTGATATACGAATGCAACCAGAAGTAAACGTATCATTCGAGCTGATTGAAGATGCATTTTTATAATCCGTTACACTTGCCTCATACATATCACTATGAATAAAATAATCCTCAAATACCACAATATATCCAAAGAATTTAACTGCATCATATCCAGGACGATATCCACTTACATATTCTGAATCAGACACTTTTTCCACTTGAAATACGCCATAAGGAGTAGGTGATTTTTCGCCACCAAACAAACAAGGCATAGAGTCAACCTTTTCAAACATCGTATATTCACTAGAATCAAAATCAGAACGAATAGAGTAATACTCATTCAATTTAGAATTCAATACTTTAGAATATACTTCTAAACAAGAATCAGTTCGATTTAGTTTAAGTAAATACTGATCATTACTTAAACTATTTGTCTTAAAGATAAATAATTTAGATTTCTCCATTTCTCTTGGCCTCTCTAATTTTTTCTATAATCTCTTTTACCATTTCTCCCCTATGATCTAGTTTTATATCGCAACCACTAGCTTCCGCCATCCATATTAACAATTCCTGGCATCTTATACGACCATCTAAATCATTAATATATATTTTTTCTTCCATTTTATTCTCCTTCAATAGATTTATCCCTATATTTTTCATTTTTCGTTATGAAATCGATAAATTCCTTGGCCAATCTTTCAGCATAACTATTTAAATACTCTATTCCATCTTTAACTATATAATTACCTTTATTATCCTTTTCTGATTCTAGGCCCTCAATACCAGGGTTATAACAATAATTCTTTCTACCATAATGATTCTCCGTAATGTTTATAATATTGTCCAATTGTCCCACTTCTGATTCGAATGTATGTGGATAACAAATACCATAGGCATTAATATCACCTTTACAAACATCAAACTGAGGGAATCCTAATATGCAGTTTATTCTGTTTTTGGAATCAACAAAAAAACGCATAAAATTTAATTCATATTTTATTCCAGTACCTTTATTCTTAATAGATATAAATTTAAGGCTTAACTAGCAATTTGGTGACTTTGCTATAATTCTGCGTTTTATCACTTATG
>ENA-ORRO01002340-ORRO01002340.1-human-gut-metagenome-genome-assembly--contig:-NODE-2340-length-11991-cov-3.101877_pt1 | contig 11991 bp, 11 predicted proteins | sample MGYA00242176_ERZ509136 | MGnify/ENA primary metagenome ERZ509136 (study PRJEB26280, sample SAMEA2338644) | human gut metagenome | biome: human gut; feature: human-associated habitat; material: faeces... | reverse complement strand
ACTTTTCCCCACCAGTACGAAGTCCATAGCTCCATCTGTTCACCAACACACGGTCGCCATCGACGAGCCACGGTCTGATACCCGTCTTTGGCACAGTGTATATGGTGAATGCCACTCCGCGGAACAACAGCATCACTATCGCTGCCGCAACAATGGCGATTATGAATCTTATGGAGTTTCGCATTTACTCTTCATTTTACAGAGGCAGACAGAGGGACAGAACAAACGGTGCTTTTATCTGACCTCCATCACTTTATATTGTCCTGCCTCCTTTATTTTATATTGTCAACAAAGTTAAACAGTCGGCTCCAGCGTATTCCGGAGAATCCTCTGCGGTCTGGATCACTCGACCACCAGATGAATATCGGCTTACCCACGATATGATCTTCCGGAACAAAGCCCCAATAACGGGAGTCAGCTGAATTATGACGGTTGTCACCCATCATCCAGTAGTAGTCCATCTTGAAGGTATAGTGGTCGGTCTGTTTGCCATTGATATATATCTTACCGCCTTTCACCTCAAGAGTGTTATGCTCATAAGCCTGGATAGGACGCTCATATATAGCGATGTTATTCATAGTGAGCTTAACGGAAGCACCCTTCTTAGGAATCCATATCGGACCGTAGTTGTCACGTGTCCAACCAGTCACGGCATCAAGAGGATAGAGCATGTCGTTCTTAAGTTCCGGTGCAAGCTTTATGCTCTTCACTATAGCCTTGTTTGCAGCGAGAGCCTTTGCCGCATGCTTTGTCAGAGGCATGTAGCCATTCTGGTTCAGGCTCGTCAGGTCTTCCATGCTGATGCCCAGATCCTTCATCATCTCATCCGGAATAGGCTGGTTGAGCTGCACATTATATGTATACTGCACATTGTCCGGTTCCTTGTTTGGCTTGCCGTCAAGATAAACGATATGGTTCTTTATCTGAAGAGTCATTCCCGGCAGACCCACACAACGCTTCACATAGTTCTCACGACGGTCGGTAGGACGGCTGATTATCTCCCCGAACTGTTGGGCATTGCTTGCCACATAGTCTCTACCTGTCTTATATACATGCTTGAAATAGTCGTATCTCTGCTGCGGATTCATCTTTGACAGGTCTACCGGCTCTCCTTCAAGCAGCTGATAGCCTGTGGCATAACAGATGTCACGATAGAAGTCAGCATTCTGATAGTTCTCCACCAGCGTGTCGCCAGCCGGATAGTTGAACACTACGATATCGTTCAGCTTCACATTGCCCAAGCCCTTTACACGTCGGTATTCCCAATGAGGCCATTCGATATACGACTTAGCGTTGATAACCGGCAGGGTATGCTGTGTCAACGGCATCGTCAACGGTGTTTCCGGAATACGTGGACCATAGCTTACTTTACTTACAAAGAGATAGTCGCCCGTAAGGAGTGACTTCTCAAGTGATGATGACGGTATCACATAGTTCTGGAAGAAGAACTGGTTGATGAAGTATACAGCGACAAGAGCGAACACCAAAGCATCCACCCACGACATTATGAAACGTGTAGGACCTTCAGCATCTTTCCACCACTGCCATCTTATCTTCTTTGATATATATACATCATATATGAACGGTACCACAATCAGTCCGAGCCAACTCTTTACCCATACGAGGAAGAGGAGATACAATACAAGAACAGCTATGAACTTTGTCCACTGAACTTTCATGTTCAGCTTTTGTTTTTCCTTGTCTATCATTTCGAAATAATATTTAGAATTTGAACATATCGCTTATTGTCAGCAATCCTTTATGGTCTTTGGTATATTCTGCAGCGAGCACAGCACCGAGAGCGAAGCCCTTTCTTGAATGGGCATCATGAGTGATTGTTATGCTGTCGGCATCGCTGTCGTATATTACCGAATGTATGCCTGGCACCTCATCGCGGCGGATACACTCAATAGCGAGCCTGTCGGCAGCCACATCATTCGTTCCTTCCACGGTGCCGTCGGCAAGGCGCTGCACGCCTTTCACCCAGTCTGTCTTGCGGTCTATATTGTCTATTATATCTTCCGCAAGCGTTATTGCCGTGCCGCTCGGAGCATCAAGCTTGTGAATGTGGTGGGTTTCCTCCATACGGACATCATACTGTGTGAAGCCATTCATTATCTTAGCGAGATAACGGTTCACGGCAGAGAATATCGCAACGCCGATAGAGAAGTTGGAAGCCCAGAACAAAGTCTGTCCACCTTCCTCAGAACACATCTGACGCACATCATCACCATGATCCTTCATCCAGCCGGTAGAACCGGAAACGACCTTAACGTTATTCTTGAAAGCCTTCAGGTAGTTGCCGTATGCCGCTGTGGGATTGGTAAACTCGATAGCCACATCAGCACTCTTGAATGCCTCGCTGTCAAAATCCTGTTGGTTGTCAACATCTATGATGCTTACTATTTCATGACCACGATCCTTGGCAATCTGTTCTATCATCCTGCCCATCTTTCCGTAGCCTATCAATGCTATTTTCATAATCCTTATTATATGTTTTTATTTTTATTATTGTAGCTTTTAACGTGCAAATATAATGATTTTAGTTTTTATCCTGCTGATTTTCAACTTAAATTTGCATAAATAGCCAATCTAAGTGGCATAAGTCTGCAGTTTATGCTATATTTGCAAATTCTAAAACAATATATTGGAGCAGTATGGTATTAAATTATATTTGGATAGCCTTTTTCGTCATTGCCTTTATCATAGCATTGGTAAGACTTGTAATAATAGGGGATTTTGATGTCTTCCCGGCAATGATGAATTCTACTTTCGAGTCGTCAAAGACCGCTTTCGAGATTTCCCTCGGACTTACCGGCGTGCTGTCTCTATGGCTCGGCATAATGAAGATTGGAGAGAAAGGCGGCATGGTGAATGCCTTGGCAAGACTGCTGTCTCCTGTTTTCTGCAAGCTCTTCCCCGACATTCCGAAGGGACATCCGGTCACCGGTTCCATATTCATGAATATTGCGGCAAACATGCTCGGACTCGACAATGCGGCAACGCCACTCGGACTGAAGGCGATGGAACAACTGCAGCAGCTGAACACGAAGAAGGACACAGCGACGAATCCGATGATCATGTTTCTTGTCCTTAACACCAGCGGACTTACTCTTATCCCCGTGAGCATAATGGTGTATAGGGCACAGCTGGGAGCGGCACAGCCTACGGACATCTTCATACCAATCCTTCTCGCCACGTTCTTCTCCACTATATCCGGAATAATAATAACAAGTCTCTATCAGCGCATAAACCTGCTCAACAAGGTAATGATTCTTACCGTTGGAGGCATGTGTGCTGTTGTCGCTGCTATTATATGGGGCTTCGGACAACTCGACAAAGACCAGATGAACATTGTCAGCACCACCGTTGCCAACATTCTCCTGATGACTATCATCGTCGGCTTTATCCTTGCCGGAGTAAGGAAGAAGGTGAATGTGTACGACGCCTTTATCGAGGGAGCTAAAGAAGGTTTCCAGACTGCCGTGCGCATTATCCCTTATCTCGTGGCTATCCTTGTCGGTATCGGCGTTTTCAGAGCATCGGGAGCCATGGACATGATGATAAACGGCATCAAATGGTGTGTGGAGGCATGTGGAGGGAACACAGATTTCGTTGGTGCGCTGCCTACAGCCCTTATGAAGCCTCTCTCCGGCAGCGGCGCACGTGGCATGATGGTAGATGCCATGACAACATACGGTGCCGACTCTTTCGTAGGCAGGCTGAGCTGTATCTTCCAAGGTTCTACCGATACCACGTTCTACATCCTTGCCGTATATTTCGGCAGCGTGGGAATCAGATATACAAGACATGCTGTGGCTTGCGGTCTGCTTGCAGACCTTGCCGGAGTGATAGCGGCAATAACCATCTGCTACATGTTCTTCTAAAAGTAAAAAGACAATTTATATATTATGGCAAGTTTAAAATCTCTCGCTAAGGACACCGCCATCTACGGACTTAGCAGTATTGTAGGAAGATTCCTCAATTACCTTCTCGTGCCGCTCTACACGGCAAAACTATCTGCGGCAAGTGGCGGATATGGAGTCATCACAAACGTCTATGCATATACGGCTCTCCTGATGGTTATCCTTACATACGGTATGGAGACGACCTTCTTCCGCTTTGCAAATAAGGAAAACGAGAACCCGCAGAAGGTGTATACTACCACTCTCATCAGCGTCGGCTTCACCTCCCTGCTGTTCGTCATCCTCGTTCTGCTGTTCATAAACCCTATTTCTGCGTTTATGGGGTATCAGGACCATAAGTCATACATCTGGGTCATGGCAATCACAGTGGCAATTGACGCATTCCAATGTATACCGTTTGCCTATCTCAGATACAAGAAACGCCCTATCAAGTTCGCCGCCCTGAAGATGCTCAATATCTTTATGGCTATTGCCCTGAACCTCGTGTTCTTCCTTATACTGCCTAATATTTATGACAGCAACGAAGGAACAGGCTTCATCGCACAGATATACAATCCGACGATAGGTGCTGGATATGCCTTCTATATCAACCTCTTCTGCTCGGCAGTCCTTACATTCTTCTTCTGGAAGGAGCTGTTCTGCCAGAGATACTCGTTCGACAAGGATCTTCTGAAGCGTATGTTCTCTTATAGCTGGCCTATCCTTGTGCTCGGCATCGCCGGGATACTGAACCAGACTGCAGACAAGATTCTGTTTCCTAAGATATACACCGGCCCCGATGCCCACACACAACTCGGCATCTATGGCGCGGCAAGTAAGATTGCCATGATTATGGCTATGATAACACAGGCTTTCCGATATGCCTACGAACCGTTCGTTTTCGGAAAATCCAAAGACAAGGACAACCGCGATACCTATGCCAAGGCAATGAAATACTTCATCATCTTCACCCTGCTTGCATTCTTAGTGGTTGTCGGATATATGGATGTTCTGCGCCACATCATCGGCAGGGACTATTGGGATGGTCTGAAGGTCGTGCCTATCGTCATGGCTGCCGAGATAATGATGGGAGTATATTTCAACCTCTCCTTCTGGTACAAGCTGATAGACAAGACTATCTGGGGGGCTTATTTCTCCGGCATTGGATGTATCGTGCTCATCGCCGTCAACGTCATCTTCGTTCCGAAGTATGGCTATATGGCATGTGCATGGGCAGGCTTTGCCGGCTACGGCACAGCGATGGTCATCTCATATTTCGTAGGACAAAAGAAATACCCTATCAATTATCCGATGAAGGAGATCCTCGTATATGTCCTTATCACCGTGGTGTTGTATTTCTGCATGACGGCAGCCAACAAGAACCTGTCTCTGCCTCTTGCACTCGTTGTGAACACCCTGCTCGGCATTCTCTTCATTGCTTATATAATAAAGAAAGACTTTCCGCTGAGCAGTCTGCCCGTAATAGGGAAAAGATTCAGGAAATAAACGGATTCGGTACAAATCATTCCCGATATATACAAAAAACAGAGGTTTTGCAAATAAAACAGAAGCAAGACCTCTGTTTTTTTACATTAAATATTGATATATGGAATAAAAAACCGTAAATTTGCCGAAAATATCATTAATGACACATATATGAAAAAGAAAACTTCAATCCTTTTCGCCGGAATGATGGCATTGTCCACTCTGCAGGCTAATGCCGATGAGGGTATGTGGACTCTCTACAATCTTCCTGACGCAGTGTATAACCAGATGAAAGAGTATGGCTTCAACCTGCCATACGACGGACTCTACAGTGGCGACAACGCCATTATGAAATCTGTTATCAACTTCTCAGGCTATTGCTCCGGAGTGGTGGTATCACCAGACGGACTCGTATTCACCAACCACCACTGTGGCTTTGAGGCTATACGCTCCCACTCTACTGTGGAACATGACTACATGCTGAACGGCTTCTATGCTAAGTCGTTTGAAGAGGAGCTGCCTAACGAAGACACTTTCGTCAGTTTCATGGTGGAACAGAAAGATATTACTGAAGAGCTGCGCAAGAAAGGACTCTACGACCTGCCTATCGACAAGCAGTCTGCTTTTATCGATTCTGTAGAGAACGTGATGTCAAAAGACATCAAGGCACAGGACTCTACTCTGCGCCTTGAAATAAAGCCTTACTATGAGGGTAACAAGTTCTATGCTACTACATACCGCGACTTCAACGACGTGCGACTCGTATTCACCGTTCCTAAGTCAATGGGAAAATACGGTGGCGAGACGGACAACTGGATGTGGCCACGCCAGACTTGCGACTACTCTGTATTCCGTATCTATGCTGACCCTAAGACCAACGGACCGGCAGCATACTCCAAGGACAATGTGCCTTACCACCCGAAACACTGGTCAAAGGTTTCTCTCGACGGATATAAAGAGGGTGACTTCGCCATGACTGTGGGCTACCCGGGTTCTACAAGCCGTTATCTCTCTTCATACGGTATCAAGGAGCGCCGCGATGCTCAGAATGCTCCAAGAGCACAGGTTCGTGGCGTCAAGCAGGATATTATGCAGCGCCACATGCGTGCTGACGAGGCTGTACGTATCAAATACGACTCCAAGTATGCACAAAGCTCCAACTACTGGAAGAACTCTATCGGTATGAACAAGTGTATCGACTCTATAGGCATCATCCGTCAGAAGCAGGAGTTTGAACAGCGTATCAAGGCTTACCAGGACAGCACTGGCTATCTGAAAGGAAAGCTCGACTTCGACAAGATGAAGGAGCTGTATGCAAAGCGTATCGGTACATATTATGTTTATACCAACTGGGCTGAGACATTCCGCAATACCAGCGAGTTCAACACTCGTGCAGCAAGGATTCTGAACGGCATGGAAGTGAAGGGCCCGAAGGACAAGCCTGCAAAGCAGTATGTCGTATTTGACGACAACAGCAAGGAGTGGGACGAGGCTCTCGACAAGGATGTTATGGCTGCCCTCATGAAGAACTACCGTGAGCACGTGGATGCAAAGCATCTGCCTGCCTTCTATGCTACTGTTGACAAAGACTTCGGTGGAGACTATGCCAAATATGTAGACTATCTCTACGACAAGTCTATCCTCATGAAGAGCGGCAAGAAGATTTTCTTCAACAAGAAGGGCTACAAGAATGACCCTGGAGTGCAGTACGCTATGGATATAAAGGACATCTTCGACCAGCTCAAGGAACAGATTACTGCTGTAAGCAAGGACATTGAGCAGCAGGAGCGTTACCTCTGCGATGCCAAGATTCGTATGGAGATGGATCTGCCACACTATAGCGATGCCAACTTCACAATGCGTCTGAGCTATGGTCAGGTGAAGAACCTGAACGTTGGCGGCAAGCCTGCTGGTTACTACACTACAGCAGAAAGCATCGTTGAAAAGATGAAGACCGGCGACAAGTTTGTTGACTACTACGCTGAGCCTATCATGCACGAACTGATGGGAGCTAAGGACTTCGGCAAATATGCTGACAAGACAACCGGCAAGATGCAGCTCTGCTTCCTGACCAACAACGATATCACTGGCGGTAACTCCGGCTCTCCTATGTTTGACGGCAACGGAAACCTTCTCGGTCTTGCTTTCGACGGTAACTGGGATTCTCTCTCAAGTGATATCCACTTCGACCGTGTTCTTGCACGCTGTATCGGTGTAGACATCCGCTACATGCTTTATCTCATGGACAAATGGGGACACGCAGACCGTCTGCTTAAGGAGTTAGGCGTGAAATAAATAATATATAATTATATTAAAGAACAAACAATCCATTTGAGATCTGTAGCATTTATAGATTTCAAATGGATTATTTATGCAACAACTACTAAAACCTTTTATATTGAAAAACAAAAACGATAAAACACAAATCAAATTATGGGAACGGAAGATATTACATCATTAGCAATATCATTCAACACGTCAGTTCTTGCATAAATCAGCAAATCAAATAATTTTATAGTATATGACATTCAAGGAAACATTAGTAAAAACATTTCAATTTAACAAAGCGACAAGCACCGCTGGAAGAGCAAAGCGGTCAGAATTCTGGTATACAACAGCGATATGCGTTGTCATGTCTGCCATAATAGATGCGTTTTCTTATGTATTAACAGAGAAGATATGGGGCAATGAGGATATAGACTTTATCTTTACCCTACTTAGTGCATACTTCTTAATAGTGAATATCTCCTGCATGTGTCGGAGAATGCACGACATAAGAAAGTCAAACACGCTACCGGTATGTATCCTTGTCTTTGCTGGTGTTGCTTTTCTTGCTCCCCTGCTAAGCAAATTCACTTCACCAGAGATTGCGAGTTACACAGGAATAATACTGAACACCATATCTGCCATTCTACTCGTATATACCTTATACTTATGTACGAAAGACAGCAAATGACGCTTATCTCCAAACATTAAAGGAATAAATATATAGGTAAAACAATTACAGCCCTATATAATAAAGGAATAGCATATCGGAAAGAATGACGCTTCGTCCCGATATGCTATTTTTATCTGATTGGGCATTTGTCACATTGCCTTTTTGCAACGCATAACAGCCATAAAGAACCATGCCACGAACATCAGACGCAACACAATGCTCATATCCACAGGAAATATACCTGCAAAGAATGCTGTCTGCACTTCTACCAGCAGCCACATCTGGCGCACAGAAACCTTTTTCCCCAATATAGAAGAATAGTAGGATGCGAGCAGTCGCACTGGAGTGGAAAACCACCCAGCAATACCTTTTACAAGTTCTGTAAGCTCAAATGCCTTGTTCTCTGTAGCAGTATCTGCTGTCAAAATAATGTTCTTTTCCATATCTTTGTCCTTTCTATATTATTTTCGTTTAATATTTCTGATGCAAAGATAGGTAAGCTTTGTGCACAAAATGTTCAAGTGCAAAAGTTTGTTTGTTAAATAAGCATATCGACAGGCAGCACTTAAATTAGAAAGTTACCGACTTTCTATGGGAAAGTTACGTAATTTCTATGAGAAAGTTACCGAATTTCTAAAAAACAGACAAATTTCTGTTTCTACAGACGGGGCATTATTTCTTCAGCATTGCGAGTGCTTTGTTCTCGGCAGCTTCCATGATTTCGCGCTCTCCAGGACCCTTGTCGTTTATACCACAGAGATGGAGAATGCCATGGATAATAACGCGATGAAGCTCATCGTCATAGTCCTTGCCGAAGAGTTCGGCATTGGAGCGCACGGTATCGAGAGAGATTACCACGTCGCCGCTCACGATATCGTCCTCGTCATAGTCGAAGGTAATGACATCAGTGTAATAGTCATGACCTAAATATTCGCGGTTCACCTCAAGGATCTTCTCGTCGCTGACGAACATATAGCCCACATCGCCAACTTTCCTCCCATACGTTGCTGCAACGGCCTTTATCCATGCCGAAGTGTCTCGTCTGCGGATTTTTGGCATCCGTACGCCGTCAGAATTGTATGTAATCATAAATGTAGGATTTTAAATTATGGTATGAATTTTCTTACGTCCTTACCGAAATGCGTCAGTTCCCTGACTACGCTTGAGCTGATACTCTCCATTCCTGCCTCGGCAAAGAGCAGAACAGTCTCAATACCTGTAAGCTGTCGGTTGATATCTGCCTGCTCACGCTCATACTCAAAGTCCTTAACGCTGCGCACTCCCTTTATAATGAACTCTGCACCCTCGCGACGTGCAAAGTCTACAGTGAGGTCATTATACTGCTTCACCTCAATCTTTGGTTCTCCGGCATAGATACTGATTATGTTAGCCACACGTGTTTCTGTGGTCTGCATATATTTCTTCCGTTCGTTGAACCCCACGCCAATAACGATCTTGTCGAAGAGCGGCAGAGCTCTTTTCACGATAGAGTCATGTCCAATGGTATATGGGTCGAAGCTTCCCACGAATAATCCAATTCTCATATATCGTTGTTTTTGTTCTTATAGACTTTATTCTTGTATCTCTTATGTATAAGTTATTGCAAAGTTAATGCAAATTATACAAAGTATAAGAGATATTTCAAAATATTTTCAAGCCCTGTCATGCTTTGTCCTTACTGCCAGCTGATAGATGGACGGCAAGAGGATAAACAGCGAGAATATTATGGCAAGTCCCACCCTCTTGTGGTCGCCGCCGAATATCTCTATAAGATTGCTGTCGGCAAACTGTGGCATCATTCTTGCCACGATGAACACTATAGTGTTGTTTACCCAATGATATACGATGCCCGGCAGAACGCTTCCCGTGCGGCTATATATCCAGCCAAGAAAGAGTCCGGCAATGAAGGCATGCGGCATCTGTGCCGGATTCATGTGAATAAGAGCAAAGAGCAATGCGGATATTGCTATTGCACCCCACCGGCTCTTCATCGAGTTCAGCAGCGTACGCAATATGGCTCCACGCATAACCACTTCCTCTACAAGAGGGGCAAAGATGCAGATGGAGAAATAGCCATAATCGTTGTTGATGATATCCGTCATACTCTCACCTACCAAATCAGGCAGCTTAGGCATTATCTCATCAAGGGCAGATTCCGGGATTATCGCTCCTACGCCAACAAGGCAACTCCAGAAGAGCACGCTCCATGGCTTGCTTTGGAAGTATGCCGGAGAGAGCACGCACCACTTCTTGCGCACAAAGACAAACAGCACCAGCACACTGTATACCGCTGATGTCAGAATCATTGCATTTGTCCCCCCATCCTTACCGGCTATCAGTTTCCACACTGCCGGTATTATCATTCCCGATACGGCTACTATACAGATGAAGGTAACCAACTGTATAGCTACGCCTTTTGCACCACTGGGTGCAGCTGTTTTATTTATATTGTCTACCATATTTCTTAATATTTATAGCGTTACACACTTTCTTGTCTCCTCCTCGTCCTTCTTCAACTGCTCCATCAGAGCCTTCTCCGACGGGAATCGCTGTTCTGAACGAAGACGCTTCACGAAAGAGACTGTCAGTCGTCTGCCATAGAGGTCACCGTGATAGTCGAGGATGTTCACTTCCATTGTCGTTGTGTCGCCATTAAATGTAGGGCGGTTGCCGATGTTCATCATTGCAGAATACGTCGTGCCGTTATCAAGAGTGGCAATCATGGCATAAACACCTCGTGCTGGTATCAGTTTACGAATGTCGCCCATATCGATGTTTGCCGTTGGAAATCCCATCTTCCTTCCCTCCTGCACACCACTGACAACCGTTCCCGACAGACAATATCTATAGCCAATGGCTGCCATTTCGACTTCGCCCTCAGAGAGGAAAGCCCGGATAACGGAAGAGCTTACATTCACACTGTTCAGCACAAAGGCCTTGGCACGGATAACCTCTATGCCTAACTCCTTGCCATAAGCGACATAGTCGTCGAAGCCCTCAGTACGGTTGTGTCCGAAGCGGTTGTCATAGCCAATGATAAGGCTGCTCACTCCAAGCCGTTCCTTAAGCACCGTCTTCATGAAGTCGTATGCCGACAGGGATGCCGTTTCTTTGTTAAACGGCAACACCTCACAGCGGTCCACTCCCGACTGTCTTATCCTCTCCACTTTCTCTTCCAAAGAGCTAAGCATCTGCGGCTGATAATCACTACGAAGCACTTCTCGCGGATGTTTGTCGAAAGTAATGACCATAGAAAGCAGTCCCTCTGCCTTTGCCACTTCCTTCACCTGTTCTATAAGGAAGCGGTGTCCACGATGCACTCCGTCGAAAAATCCTATCGTTGCAACACTCTTACCATTCATAATTCATCTAATAACCAATAATCTATCAATATAACCAACCATCAATCAACAAAAATATCCACCGTTCAACAGCTATTATTCGTTAAACAACAGTCCTCCCCACTCGTCTCCATTACTCACGTGCAGCGTATGGATTCCAAACTCTTCTGCTGCCTTGCAGTTGCTTATGGAGTCGTCGATAAAGAGAGTCTCCTCTGGTTTCGCCCCTGTTCCGTCGAACATTGCTGTAAAGATTCGTGGGTCTGGTTTCGTAAGTCCCATATTATATGATATGAAAGTCTTGTCGAAATAATATTCCGGT
>ENA-ORRO01002335-ORRO01002335.1-human-gut-metagenome-genome-assembly--contig:-NODE-2335-length-12007-cov-2.724649_pt1 | contig 12007 bp, 9 predicted proteins | sample MGYA00242176_ERZ509136 | MGnify/ENA primary metagenome ERZ509136 (study PRJEB26280, sample SAMEA2338644) | human gut metagenome | biome: human gut; feature: human-associated habitat; material: faeces... | reverse complement strand
ATTCTACGGATGAACCGATACGGTAAGCACCCGAACCGAGTACAACGATGCTCTTGTGGTCGCCCAGGTAGTGTACATCGTTGGCCACACCGCTGTAAGTCAGATACAGGTAGTTGGTCTGTGCCGGATATTCAGCGGCCAGTGTATCGATTTGTTTCACTACCGGAACGATACCTACGCTTTTACGGTGCTTGCGAATGTCGAGGATGGCATCTTCCATGTCGCCTTCGTAACCAATGGCACGTGCCACCTGGAAGTCGGAGAATCCCTGACGTTTGGCTTTATAAAGAAGTTCGTTCGGAAGCTGTGACAGCAGTTTGTGGTTGTTGCCCCATTCGTGCAGTTCTTTAGAAGTCTGCATGATGTTCATCAGCTTGTCGAGGAACCATTTGTCAATCTTGGTAAGGTCGTGAATCTGGTCTACGGTGTAGCCGGCACGCATAGCTTTTGAGATGACGAAGATACGCTTGTCAGTCGGTTCACGCAATGCCTTGTCTACATCGGCAATCTGAAGTTCCTTGTTTTCTACGAAACCGTGCATGCCCTGACCAATCATACGCAGACCTTTCTGGATAGCTTCTTCAAAAGTACGTCCGATGGCCATGACTTCACCTACTGACTTCATGCTGGAACCCAGCTCGCGGTCTACGCCGTGGAACTTGCCCAAGTCCCAGCGAGGAATCTTACATACCACGTAGTCCAGTGCTGGTTCGAAGAAGGCTGAAGTGGTCTTTGTGACAGAGTTCTTCAGATCGAACAATCCGTAACCCAGACCCAGTTTGGCAGCGACGAAAGCCAACGGATAACCGGTTGCTTTAGATGCCAAAGCAGAAGAACGGCTCAGACGGGCGTTTACCTCAATCACGCGATAGTCTTCCGATTCCGGGTCGAAGGCATACTGCACGTTACATTCACCCACGATACCGATGTGGCGGATGATGCGGATGGCCAGTTCACGAAGTTTGTGGTATTCGCTGTTGGTCAGTGTCTGTGAAGGTGCGATAACGATACTTTCACCGGTGTGGATACCCAGTGGGTCGAAGTTCTCCATGTTGCAGACCGTGATACAGTTGTCGAAGCGGTCGCGGACAACCTCGTATTCTACTTCCTTCCAGCCTTTCAAGCTCTTTTCTACCAAGACCTGCGGGGAGAAAGAGAAGGCTTTTTCGGCCAGTACGTTCAGTTCTTCTTCGTTGTCGCAGAAACCTGAACCCAGACCTCCCAGTGCGTATGCTGCACGGATGATGACCGGATAGCCCAGTTCCTTGGCAGCACGGCGGGCATCTTCGATGTTTTCTACCGCTTCACTCTTGATGGTCTTTACGTGGATTTCGTCCAGTTTCTGTACGAACAGCTCACGGTCTTCCGTATCCATGATGGCCTGTACCGGAGTACCGAGTACGCGGGCATTGTATTTTTCGAATACACCTGCCTTGTAAAGAGCTACACCGCAGTTCAGGGCTGTCTGTCCACCGAACGACAGCAGCACACCGTCGGGACGTTCCTTGGCGATGACTTTCTCTACGAAATAAGGAGTGACGGGCAGGAAGTAAATTTTGTCGGCCACACCTTCCGAGGTCTGCACGGTGGCGATGTTCGGGTTGATCAGGATGGTTTCGATACCTTCTTCCTTCAAGGCTTTCAGGGCCTGTGAGCCGGAGTAGTCGAATTCACCTGCTTCACCGATTTTCAGGGCTCCTGAACCTAACAGCAATACTTTCTTTATATTTTCTTTCATTGTCTTCTTTGTTTTAATGGATTACAGCAACTTTACAAATTCGTCGAACAGGAATTCTGTATCGGTCGGACCGCTGGCAGCTTCTGGGTGGAACTGTGCAGAGAACCAAGGGTTCTTCTTGTGGCGGATACCTTCGTTGGAGCCGTCGTTCATGTTGATGAAGAGCGGTTCCCAGTCGGCTCCCAGTGTGTTGTTGTCCACTGCATAACCGTGGTTCTGTGAGGTGATGAAGCATTTGTCTGTGCCCACCAGACGTACCGGCTGGTTGTGGCTGCGGTGTCCGTACTTCAGTTTGTAGATTTTAGCGCCTCCTGCCTTTGAAAGCAATTGGTTACCCATACAGATTCCGAAGATAGGAAGTTTTTCGTTCTGCATGGCTTTGCGGATGTTCTGTACAGCCGCATCGCAGGTGTCAGGGTCGCCCGGACCGTTGGAGAAAAAGACGCCGTCGGGATTAAGGGACTGGAGCTCGTCGAAGGTGATGGTGGACGGCACCACATGCACGCGGCAGCCGCGTTCGGCCATGCGATGCGGGGTCATGGACTTGATGCCCAGATCGACGGCCGCCACGGTGAACAGCGGTTCCTTGCCTTCGAATTCGCCGCAGGGTTCGATGGTATAGGCTTCCTTGGTGCTGACCTCGTCGTAGAGGCTCATGCCCTTCATCTGCGGAGTGGCCTTGACCTCGTCGAGCATGGAGTCGATGGTGCGCAGTTTGCCGTCACCGTCGAGCAGCGCGTCGCCTGAGAAGATGGCCGCGCGCATCACACCGGCGGAACGCAGGTGGCGTACCAGCTTGCGCGTGTCGATATGGCTGATGCCGACGATGTGGTTGGATTCGAGATCGTCGTCAAGGCTGCCGGTGGCGCGCCAGTTGCTCACATTCGGGCTGGGATCGCGCACCACATAGCCTGCGACCCAGATTCTGGAGGATTCCGGATCCTCCCCGTTGATTCCCGTGTCCCCGATGTGCGGGAACGTCTGTACCACGATCTGACGGTCGTAGCTGGGATCGGTAAGCGTTTCCTGGTAGCCGGTCATGCCGGTCGCGAAAACGATCTCCCCGCTGGTCGTGCCGATCGCGCCGTATGGCTCGCCCACATACACCTGTCCGTCTTCGAGAACAAGAACGGCATCCTGAGGGTCAAACATCACGGCTTCGGAATCATACTGGTTCACCAAAACCCCCTTATAGTCAAGGTATTCGTACCAAGGATAGCGGCCGGTTAGGACTCGCGACCCGGCCGAATCGCTTAACTTTCGGCTTTATTCAGCCGAAGGTTCGGTCGGTTGTTCGGCCACTTCAGTGGCTTCCGCATCGGCGCTCACCGCGCTGAGCAGACCATGGATGAACGCCGGCGAATCGTCGTCGCACAGCGTTTTGGCAAGGCTCAACGCCTCATCGATGGCCACCATGTTGGGAACATCATCGTTGAACATGATCTCCCATGCGGCGATGCGCAGGATATTGCGGTCGACGACGCCCATGCGCTTGACCTTCCAACCGGTGGAATGTTCGTCAAGCATGGCGTCGATGGCGGCGATATGCTCCGCCACGCCACGGACGATTTCGATGGCGTAGTCGGGCAGCGGGGTCTGAGCGCCGGGCTGCTCGATGCGCTCAGCAAGAAGGGACAGGATGTCCTGTCCCTTCTCATCCGCTTCATACAACGTGTTCAGAGCCCTCTTGCGAGCGGTGGAACGTGCCATGAAACTTCGCTGTCCTTACTCTCAGTTCTCGCGGCCGAGGTAGGAGCCGTCGGTGGTGTTCACCTTGACCTTCTCGCCTTCGCCGATGAACAGCGGCACCTGGATCTCGGCGCCGGTTTCGACGGTGGCCGGCTTGGTGCCGGCGTTGGAACGGTTGCCCTGCAGGCCCGGCTCGGTGTGGGTGACGGTCAGGACGACGGAAGCCGGCAGCTCGACGGACAGCGGGGTGCCGTCGTGGAAGGACACGACGCAGTCGGTGCCTTCGAGCAGGAACTTGGCCTGGTCGCCGACCAGGGTCTTCGGAATGAAGATCTGGTCGTAGGTGGTCATGTCCATGAAGACGAAGTTGTCGCCGTCTTCATAGGAGTACTGGAGGTTGCGGTTGTCGACGGTTTCGAATTCCATCTTCATGCCCGCGTTGAAGGTCTTGTCGACGATCTTGCCGGAAAGCACGTTCTTGATGGTGGTGCGCACGAAGGCGGGGCCCTTGCCCGGCTTGACGTGCTGGAACTTGATGACGGTCCACAGCTGGCCATCGAGGTTCAGAACAGAACCGTTCTTGATGTCATTGGTAGTCTGTGCCAAATTAACTCACCTATTTCTTCATCTGACGGAAAAGCTTACAAAAAGCCTTGCTCATTATGCCACGGCGTGCATACTTTGGAGCGTTGCCCTTCCATATATAAAGAAACCTCCCTCGGATTCTCATCCTTGGGAGGTTTCTTTAAAACGCTAGTTCAAGCGTGTCTTGATGTCGGGTAGAAACTACTCGATGATCTTGGTGACACGGCCCGAGCCGACGGTGTGGCCGCCTTCACGCACTGCGAAGGTCAGGCCCTCTTCCATAGCGATCGGCTGGATCAGCTCAACGCCGAAGGTAGCGTGATCGCCCGGCTGCACCATCTCAACGCCTTCCGGCAGGGTGATGACGCCGGTGACGTCGGTGGTACGGAAGTAGAACTGCGGACGGTAGTTGGAGAAGAACGGCGAGTGACGGCCGCCTTCGTCCTTGGTCAGCACGTAGACTTCGCCCTCGAACTTGGTGTGCGGGGTCACGGAGCCCGGAGCAGCCAGAACCTGGCCACGCTCGACCTGGTCACGGTTGATGCCGCGGAGCAGCAGACCGGTGTTGTCGCCAGCCTCGCACTCGTCCATCTGCTTGTGGAAGGTCTCGATGGAGGTGACGGTGGTGGTCTGGGTCGGACGGATGCCGACGATCTCGACGTTGGAGTTGACCGGGAGCTTACCACGCTCGACACGGCCGGTCACCACGGTGCCACGGCCGGAGATGGTGAAGACATCTTCGATCGGCATCAGGAACGGCTTGTCCAGATCGTGGACCGGGGTCGGGATGTAGTCATCGACGGCGTCCATGAGCTTCTTGATCTGCTCAACCCACTTCTCGTGGTCCGGAGCGTCATCGTGCAGTGCGCCGTAAGCGGACACGTGGATGACCGGGCAATCGCGATCGAAGCCGTTTTCGTCGAGGAGGTCACGGACCTCTTCCTCAACGAGCTCGATGAGCTCGTCGTCGTCGACCATATCGCACTTGTTCAGAGCGACGAGGATCTTCGGGACGCCCACCTGACGAGCGAGCAGCACGTGCTCGCGGGTCTGAGCCATCGGGCCGTCGGTGGCGGCCACAACGAGGATGGCGCCATCCATCTGAGCGGCGCCGGTGATCATGTTCTTCACGAAGTCGGCGTGGCCCGGGCAGTCGACGTGAGCGTAGTGACGCTTCTCGGTCTGGTACTCGATGTGGGCGATGTTGATGGTGATACCGCGGGCGGCCTCTTCCGGAGCGGAATCGATCTGGTTGAAGTCGTACTCCGGGTTGACATCCGGGTACTCCTCGTGCAGCACCTTGGAGATGGCTGCAGTCAGGGTGGTCTTGCCGTGATCGACGTGGCCGATGGTACCAATGTTAACGTGCGGCTTAGTACGCTCGTACTTTTCCTTTGCCATGTGTTTGTCCTCCTGGACGTCTCGTAGTAAGCCTTGAACTCACTTCAAGGCACTCGCTACATTTTACTGGGTTTGACGGGTTTGTGCCACTTTGGAGCCCGAACCCAGTCAGCGCTACAAAATACTAGCGCTGACTGGAGACAGTTTCCACTTCAGTGGCAGCGCGTGTCACTCGCCGCGCTGGGCCTTGATGATCTCCTCGGAGACGTTCTTCGGAACCTCAGCGTAGGAGTCCATCTGCATGGTGAACATTGCGCGGCCCTGGGTCTTGGAGCGAAGATCGCCGATGTAGCCGAACATCTCGGACAGCGGGACCTTGGCGTCGATGACCTTGACACCGGTGGAGTCGGTCATGGACTGGATGGAACCACGACGTGCGTTGATGTCGCCCATCACATCGCCCATGTACTCTTCCGGAGTACGCACTTCCACGGCCATGATCGGCTCGAGGATGACCGGCTTGGCCTTCGGGGCAGCTTCCTTGAAGCACATGGAACCTGCGATCTTGAAGGCCATTTCGGAGGAATCGACGTCGTGGACCTGGCCGTCGGTGACGGTAGCCTTGACGCCAACCACCGGGAAGCCGGCGAGGATGCCGGATTCCATGGCTTCCTGCACGCCAGCATCGATGGAAGGAATGAATTCCTTGGTGATGTGGCCACCGGTGACTTCGTTGACGAACTCGTAGGTCTCGCCGTTCTCAGTGTCGAGCGGCTCGAAGTTCATCAGGACCTTTGCGAACTGGCCGGAACCACCGGTCTGCTTCTTGTGCGTGTATTCCTGGTTCATGACGGCCTTGCGGATCGTCTCGCGGTATGCAACCTGCGGGTTACCGACGTTGCACTCCACCTTGAATTCACGACGCATACGGTCGACGATGATGTCGAGCTGCAGCTCGCCCATGCCGGAGATCAGGGTCTGGCCGGACTCTTCGTCGGTCTTCACCTGGAAGGTCGGATCCTCGTCGGACAGCTTCGCCAGAGCGATGCTCATCTTCTCCTGGTCGGCCTTGGTCTTCGGCTCCACGGCCACCTCGATCACAGGATCCGGGAAGGTCATGGATTCGAGGGAGATCGGGGACTTCTCGTCGCACAGGGTATCACCGGTGGTGACGTTCTTCAGACCCACGAAGGTGTAGATGTTGCCGGCTTCGGCGGCATCCACCGGGTTCTCCTTGTCGGCGTGCATCTGGAAGATCTTGCCGACGCGTTCCTTCTTCTCCTTGGTGGAGTCGAGGACGGTGTCGCCCGGCTTGACGGAACCGGAGTACACGCGCACGAACACGAGCTTGCCGTAGAACGGGTGGGTGGAGATCTTGAAGACCAGTGCGGAGAACGGATCATCGGTGGTCGGCTTGCGGTCGATCTCGATGGACTCGTCCTGCGGGTCGAAGCCGACGATGGACGGAACGTCCTCCGGGCTCGGCAGGTAGTCGACGACGGCGTCCAGCATCGGCTGCACACCCTTGTCCTTGAAGGCGGAGCCGCAGAGCACCGGGTAGGCCTCACGGTTGATGGTGAGCTTGCGGATGCCGGCGCGGATCTCGTCCTCGGTCAGTTCGCCGGACTCGAGGTACTTCTCAAGCAGCTCCTCGTCGGACTCGGCGACCTGGTCGAGCAGCTCGGAACGATACTGCTCAGCCTTGTCCTGCAGGTCGGCCGGGATGTCGGTGGTGTCGTAGTGGGCACCCAGATCGCCGGAAACGTCGTTCCAGACGTAGGCCTTCATGCGGATAAGGTCGACGACGCCGGCGAAGTCGTTCTCAGCGCCGATCGGCAGCTGGACGACCAGCGGGGTCGCGCCCAGCTTGGTCTTGATGGTGTCGACGGAGTAGTAGAAGTCAGCGCCGAGCTTATCCATCTTGTTGATGAAGCAGATACGCGGAACGCCGTACTTGTCAGCCTGACGCCACACGGTCTCGGACTGCGGCTCCACGCCTTCCTTGCCATCGAACACGGCGACAGCACCATCGAGCACACGCAGGGAGCGCTCCACCTCGGCCGTGAAGTCCACGTGGCCAGGGGTATCGATGATGTTGATCTGGAACTTCTGCTTCTCGTCATGGGTCTGACGGTTCCAGAAGCAGGTGGTAGCAGCGGACTGAATGGTGATGCCGCGCTCCTGCTCCTGAGCCATGAAGTCCATCGTCGAGGCGCCATCGTGGGTCTCGCCGATCTTGTAGTTCTTACCGGTGTAGAACAGAATACGCTCGGTGGTAGTGGTCTTACCGGCATCGATGTGAGCCATGATGCCGATGTTACGGATCTGGTTGAGATCATTGAGCACGTCTAGTGCCATGATTGTTCCTTAACTCTCGTTCTCGACTAATTACCAGCGGTAATGAGCGAAAGCCTTGTTGGCCTCTGCCATCTTATGAGTATCCTCGCGGCGCTTGACAGAAGCACCGAGGCCGTTGGAGGCATCGAGGATTTCGTTGGCCAGACGCTCAGCCATGGTCTTCTCGCGACGGGCGCGGGAGAAGTCGGTGAGCCAGCGCAGAGACAGCGTGTTGGCGCGGCCCGGCTTCACTTCGACCGGGACCTGGTAGGTAGCGCCACCGACACGGCGGGAGCGAACCTCGAGGGACGGACGGATGTTGTCCAGAGCGCGCTTGAGAACGGCGACCGGCTCCTGGTCGGTCTTCTCCTTGACCATGTCGAGAGCGCTGTAGACGATGTCCTCGGCGATTGACTTCTTGCCGTCAAGCAGAATCTTGTTGATGAGCTGTGCCACAACGGTGGAACCGTAGATCGGATCCGGCAGCAGCTGATGCTTCTTGGAAGGTCCTTTACGTGACATATCTCTTACTTCGCCTTCTTTGCTCCGTACAGGGAACGACCCTGCTTGCGATCCTTCACACCCTGGGTATCGAGGGCGCCACGAACGATGTGGTAACGAACACCCGGCAGATCCTTGACACGGCCGCCGCGAACGAGCACGATGGAGTGCTCCTGCAGGTTGTGGCCTTCGCCCGGGATGTATGCGGTGACTTCCACACCGGAGCTCAGGCGCACACGGGCGACCTTACGCAGTGCCGAGTTCGGCTTCTTCGGGGTGGTGGTGTAAACACGGGTGCACACGCCACGACGCAGCGGGCTTCCCTTCAGTGCCAAAGTCTTGGACTTCTTCGGCTTTGCCTGACGTCCCTTACGGACGAGCTGTTCAATAGTAGGCAACTTGAATTCTCCGATTCAGTGGTTTCTCTTGTTTTCGTGTGACCGCCGCACTGCACCCACACTCCACGACACTGAATCGTAAAGATAGCCACAGTCCACCGGCCCGATGGCCCGTCCCTCTCTCACCGCCGCATTGCTGCGCGTGATGCAATCGAGTTCCGGGATATCCCAACCCGCACGCCTGTTACATAAGGCATGCCGTTGGCACACACGAATTACCAGTATACGGGTCTGCCGGACAATGCTGGATAATCGTGTCGCGACAGCAACGGCCGTTATACGAAGAGTGGCTCCGACGCCTGGCATCGGAGCCACTCTCCCACGCGCCACCTTGCGCGCATCGCTTCAAACCTCTGAGTCTTTTCATAACCCCATGCGGCCCGGCGCCCTCGCCGTACTGCCTATGCCGCCATCTCGAATCGCTATATTCGGTTGTTCTTCAGTTATATCTTGAAGGCGTTGCGCATGGGCCTCACGGCCATCGGCGCCTCATTGCGACCTGACGAATTCTCGACCGATCTGCAACTCCGGCCTTCACCTTTAGTATACCGCAAACGAACATATGACACGGGGCAAAACACCCCTAAATCCCAATATTTTCAATACTTAACCGAACTTCAGCGCAAAGCAACACAATCTAACATCGCCATGGAAAAACAGGTCAAAACAGAACAGCCTCTGAACCGTTCTGTACGGTTCAGAGGCTGCCTGACCGATGCCACGAATCACATTCAGGCGTTGACCGTTTCCTCGGACTCATCCTTGACGGCGTCCCCGGCTTCCGAAGCCTTGGCCGCGGAACCCTTCTCGCCATTGTCGGAATCCGGGTGGATCTGATGCTTGTCATCGTGCTCGCGCCACCAGCTGGACAGCACCGAACCGGAGATGTTGTGCCATACGCTGAAGAAGGTGGACGGCACGGCGGCAAGCGGGTTGGACGCGAAGGAGCTCAGGGCCAGCGTGGCGCCCAAAGCGGAATCCTGCATGCCGACCTCGAAGGTGATGGCCTTCTGCTGCGCGTAGCGGAAGCCCTTCGGATACACCTTGTACATGAGCTTGGAGAAGCCGAAGCCCAGCGCGTAGCCGCACAGGTTGTGCAGGATGACCACCGGGATGGCAAGCAGCGAGGATGCCACGAACAGCTTCGAACCATTGGCTGCGACCACGACGCCGATGATGAGCAGGATGGCGACCTGGGACACGATCGGCAGCGCCACCGTGACCTTCTCGATCTTCTCCTTGAAGATGGCGTGGCAGATCACACCGAGCGCGATCGGGAACAGCACCACCTTGACCGCGTTGAGGAACAGGGACTCGACCGGCACGGTCACATACTGGGAGGCGAGCCACTGCATCAGCAGAGGAATCATGAACGGCGCGCACAGCGTGGACAGGATGCCGATGGACACGTCAAGCGCCACGTCGCCACGGCTCAGATAGCTCATCACGTTGGATGAGGTGCCGGACGGGCAGCAGCCGACCAGAATCACGCCCACGGCAAGCGGGCCGTCGAGACGGAAGATCCAGCACAGCAGCACGGCCACCAACGGCATGATCACGAAGTGGGCCACCGTGCCGACGACGACCATCAGCGGCTGGGTGAGGATACGTTTGAAATCGTCGAGCGTCAGCGTCAGGCCCATGCCGAACAGCACGATGCCCAGGAAGTATCCGGTGTAGGACTTGCCCCACAGGCTGGTTTGCGGCACGAAGTAGTTGAACACGGCCCATACGATCACGATCACGGTGAACCATTTGGTGAGCCAATCACCAAATGCCTTGATCTTCCGCATTATCGTTTCCTCTTTTCTCAATCACGTTTCCATGGAAGTCATTTCCGGGGAAAACAAAACGGGACCGACTTTCCGCCGACCCCGTCGTGACATCTTCCGTTGGAATTGCCTACAAATTAGGCACCCATCCATCAAGTACGTAACATTCCGTTCACATAATGAACATCACTTGACGGCCGGAAGCGCAACACGCCGACGCGCGCACATCCAAAAAATCGTGTATAGTATCCATTCGTTGCGCTTCCGCATGGAAGTGAGAACATGGTGGCTATAGCTCAGTTGGTAGAGCATCTGATTGTGGTTCAGAAGGTCGCGCGTTCGAGCCGCGTTAGCCACCCCGGTGAAACCTCGGAAGAAATTCCGAGGTTTTTTGCTATCCGCGGCGGCCGAACGCGCGGAACCAGACTTTCCCGATCGCAAGCAACCCACAACAAAAGGAACGACCATGCTGTCTTTCGAAAACGACTACTCCTGCGCCGCGACGCCGGAAATCATCGCCCGTCTCGCCGAAACCGCGACCAACCAGTATCCCGGCTACGGCACCGACGACGTCTGCGAAAGCGCCAAAGCCAAAATCCGCGAGGCCTGCGCATGCCCGGACGCCGAAATCTTCTTCCTCGTCGGCGGCACTCAGACCAACCAGGTCGTCATCGACGCCATCACCCCACCGTATGCGGGCGTGGTGGCGGCCACCACCGGACATGTGAACGTGCATGAGGCGGGCGCTATCGAATTCACCGGCCACAAGGTGCTCACGCTCCCCCACCATGACGGCAAAATCGACGCGGATGAACTCGACGAATACTGCGCCACGTTCTACGCGGACGGCAACTACACGCATATGGTGTTCCCCGGCTGCGTGTACATTTCGCAGGCCACCGAATACGGCACGCTGTACACGCTGGCCGAGCTCGAGGCGATCCGCAAGGTCTGCACGAAGTACGACATGCCGTTGTTCATCGACGGCGCGCGTCTCGGCTACGCGCTGACCGCCACCGGCAACGACGTGACGATCGAGGACATCGCGCGTCTCGCCGACGTGTTCTATATCGGCGGCACCAAGGTGGGCGCGATGTTCGGCGAGGCCGTGGTGTTCACGCACGGCAACATGCCGAAGCATTTCGTGACGATCGTCAAGCAGCATGGCGCGCTGCTGGCCAAGGGATGGCTGCTGGGACTGCAGTTCGACACGTTGTTCACCGACGGCCTGTACCTGCGCATCGCCCGCCACGCCAACGATGCCGCGGACCGTATCCGCAAGGTGCTGGTGGAACGTGGCTACACGCTGACTTTCGATGCGCCGACCAACCAGATCTTCGTCACGCTCGACAACGAGACCTCCGAACGTCTGCAACGCGACGTCCGTCTCGGCTTCACGGAAAAGGCGGACGACACGCATACCGTGATGCGCATCTGCACCAGCTGGGCGACGAAGGACGAGGCAGTGGAACAGCTTCTCGCCGATGTAAAAGCCCTGTAAGCGGCCTTTTTCAATGCCCCCGCAGCAAAAAAATCCCGCATCCTTGCGATGCGGGATTTTTTGCTGCCAGTCAAAGCAGCGCCGTATTATGTGGTCACTTCTGCACGCGCTTATCGCACTTGATAGCCAGCTTTGTGCCGACGGT
>ENA-ORRO01002334-ORRO01002334.1-human-gut-metagenome-genome-assembly--contig:-NODE-2334-length-12008-cov-4.965699_pt1 | contig 12008 bp, 7 predicted proteins | sample MGYA00242176_ERZ509136 | MGnify/ENA primary metagenome ERZ509136 (study PRJEB26280, sample SAMEA2338644) | human gut metagenome | biome: human gut; feature: human-associated habitat; material: faeces... | reverse complement strand
GAGAAGTTCGCGAAGCCCACTTCTCAGAGGGAGGCACCCGCCCGGAGGCGGCCCCAGCGCGAGACCGTCCCGGATGCTATTCGTTGTCGCCTGCGGTCATCTGCGTTGCGGAGAGCGCGCCGTCGGCAGCAGTTGCGGCTGCGGCGTCGGGCCAGGCCCAGGCGGTGAAGGCCGGGTGATCGAAGCCCTCGTCGCACGCGAACTCAAAGGCCTCAGTGCGGAAAGCCTCCCACTCATCAATCTGCTCGGCAAACTTATCAGCGTCGACCATGCGCAGCACATCGGCGGCCAGGGCCCAGCGGTCCATGTTGTTCAGGCGCAGCATGTCGAACGGCGTGGTCGTGGAGCCCTTCTCCTCGTAGCCGTGGACGCGGAAGGCATCGTGGCCGGGGCGATTCCAGATCAGACGGCGGATCGTGCCGGCATAGGCGTGAAATGCAAAGAGCACGGGCTTCTCGCCGCGGCCAAACAGCTCAGCCCAGCGCTCATCGCTGATGGCTTGGTCGTTCTCGCAGACGTTCTGGATCTTGAGCAGGTCGACCACGTTGACGAACCACACCTTAATGCCCAGCTCGCGCAGCATGTCGGTTGCAGCCAGAGCCTCGAGCGTCGGTACGTCACCGCACGTGGCGACCACGACGTCGGCCTCTGCGAGCGAATCGGCAGTCGATGCCCACTCCCAGGTCGCTACGCCCTCGGCGAGCTCGGACCTGGCCTCGTCGACCGTCTGGAAGGTGGGGGCGGGCTGCTTGCCACAGAAGATGGCGTTGACGCAGTCGGTGGACTGGTAGACGCGCTCGGCAACGGCAAGCGCCATGTTGGCGTCGGCCGGATAGTAGGCATTCACGATATGCGTGTCGTTGGCCTTGTTGAGCAGCAGGTCGATAAAGCCGGGGTCCTGGTGCGAGAAGCCGTTGTGGTCCTGACGCCAGACATGGCTCGACAGCAAAATGTTGAGACCGCTAATGGGGGCACGCCACGGAATCTCGCGCTTGGTGGCCTCGAGCCATTTGCAGTGCTGGTTGACCATGGAATCGACCACGTGGACAAAGCTCTCGTAGGAGCTCCACACACCCGAGCGGCCGGTGAGCACGTATGCCTCGAGGAAGCCCTCGCACTGGTGCTCGGACAGCTGCTCGACAACCTTACCGGAACCGGCCAGCAGCTCGTCGTTGGCATCGTCCTCGTAGAAGCCGGCATCCCACTGCTTCTTGGTCACCTTGTAGGCAGCCTGCAGGCGGTTGGACGCAGTCTCGTCGGGACCGAAAATGCGGAAATCGTCCATGTTCTTGGCCAGAACGTCGGCAGTGTACTCGCCAAAGACGCGGGCGGCCTCGGTGGAGCCCCAGCCGTGGCCCTTGCTTGCGACGGGGATCTCGTGGGCATGAATATCGGGGAGCTCGAGCTCGCGGCGCACCTTGCCGCCGTTTGCATTGGGGTTGGCGCCGATGCGCAGCTCACCGGTCGGCATAAAGGCCGTCACCTCGGGGCGCACCTGACCCTCGGGCGTAAAGAGCTCCTCGGGCTTGTAGGAGCGCAGCCACTCGCGCAGCACGCGGAAGTGCTCGTGGGTGTCCTTGGCACTCGCCAGCGGCACCTGATGGGCGCGCCAGGAGTCCTCGGTCTTCTTGCCATCAATCTGCTTGGGGCAGGTCCAACCCTTGGGCGTACGGAACACGATCATGGGATAGGCCGGACGGACCACGGTCTCGCCCGCAGTGGCCTGAACCATAGCGGTGGCCTTGATGTCGCAGATCTCATCGAAGACCTGCTCGAACAGGGCGGCAAAACGCGCGTGAATGCTTGCATGGCTCTCATCGTCGAAACCGGCGACAAAGAAGTGCGGCTTATAGCCCATGCCTTCAAAGAACTTGGTGAGCTCTTCGTCGGACACGCGGGCAAGGATGGTGGGATTGGCAATCTTGTAGCCGTTGAGGTGCAGGATCGGCAGGACGATTCCGTCGGTTGCCGGGTTCACGAGTTTGTTGGACTGCCAAGAAGTCGCAAGCGGACCGGTCTCGGACTCGCCGTCGCCCACCACGGCCACGGCCAGCAGGCTCGGGTTGTCCATGACGGCGCCGTAGGCGTGGCTGAGCGTGTAGCCGAGCTCGCCGCCCTCGTGGATGGAGCCGGGCGTCTCGGGCGCAAAGTGGCTCGGGATGCCGCCGGGATAAGAGAACTGGCGGAAGAACTTCTGCAGGCCAGCCTCGTCATTGGTGATGTCGGGGCGAATCTCACGGTAGGTACCATCGAGCAGCGACTGGGCGGTACCGGCGGGGCCACCGTGACCCGGGCCCATCAAGAAAATGGCGTTCTGGTTGTGATCGGCGATGAGGCGGTTGACATGACCGAACAGGAAGTTGATGCCGGGCGTGGTGCCCCAGTGACCGACCAGACGGTGCTTAACGTCCGGACGACCAAAGTCGCGCACCTCACCGGTTTTCTCATCAACAAAGTCGGTGCGCATCAGCGGGTTAGAGCAAAGGTAGATCTGACCGACGGACAGATAGTTCGATGCGCGCCAATACAGATCGACGCCCTCGAGCTCGGAAGCCGGCACCTCGTGTCCTAGCTTTTTCCACGGCGTCCCCAGTGTTTTAGCCATTGTTTCTGTCCCTTCGCTGTGCGGTCACCCTCCGATACGGCAACCATTCGTTGGGACTAGTATATTTGCTAAAACGTTTTATCATGGTGAAAAAACGTTTTATCATCCTTATCAATCGCATCGATCAACAAAACGCGACATTCACCTGCGGCATTGCCTGTCACAGGTGCTCCACATTCAGTCTCTGCAAATTGATAAACGTGTTTAGTTGTGTTTAGTAAGCTTGAGCACGCTGCCCTTAACGATAAGTGCCGGCTCCAGGACGACCTCTTCGGCACGCCTACCGCCCCTACCGGCAAGACGCTTGGACATGCAGCCAAAAGCATGCTCCGCGAGCACGCCAGGATCCTGCTCAATGGCGGTCAGTGCCGGCTCAAAGAGGACGTCTGCCGCCGAGTTGTCATAGCTCACCACCGAGATATCGCCCGGGATGCTCTTCCCCATCTCGTGCAAGCGCTTGAGCAAACCGAGGGCAATGTTGTCCGAGCTTGCGAACACGGCGGTGGCGTCGGTTGCGAGTACCGCCTCCGAGGCCTCGTATGCACTCGGAATGTAGTACTCGCTCTCAAACTCCAAACGTGCGTCGATAGGCAGGCCAACCTCACGCAGCGCGCGCTCATAGCCGGCAAGTCGCTTGCGACCTGTATTGGAACGGCGCGCGTTAACCAAGCAGGCAATGCGACAGTGACCCTGCTCGATCAGATAGCGGGTGGCCATGTAGCCACCCATCTCGTGGTCGAACATCACCTTGTCGCACTCGAGCCCCTCAATGGCACGGTCGACCATCACGGCAGGGATAGGCAGATGGCTGACTTCTTCGCGCAGGGCGCGGTCGTCGGAGAACTCGTCACCCACCACCAAAAAGACGCCGTCAACGCCGCGCGTCACCAACTGGCGCAGCAGCTCAAGATCGTCATCGGCGCTTCCGCCCGAGCTGGTAATAAAGAGTGCGTAACCGTCCTCACGGCAGCGCTTTTCCAAACTGCCGGCGAGCGAGGCAAAAAAGCGGCTCTCGATGTTAGGGACGATAAGACCCAGCGTGCGCGACTCGCGCATGACCAAGCTACGCGCAATCTGGTTAGGAACATAGTGGTTGCGCGCCGCGACCTCTTTGATGAGCTTGCGGTTTTCTTCCGAGATGCGACAAGGCCGATTATTGAGAACAAGCGAGACCGACGAGGGGGAAAGCCCCACCTCCTGGGCGATCTGCTTGAGGGTGACTTTGTTGGCCATCTCGCTCCTTCCAGGTTTACGCGCAATCTCTTGAAAGTATAGCGACTGCCCCTCTACCTCGGTGATAAACACTTTACCAATCCGGTGGACGGCTGTTTTATCGCCGCCAGCGCACCAAATCCGTCCGGGTGGGGTATATTGCAATCGATTGATGACAACGACCACCAAAAGGCGGATATTCGTATGCACGAGAACGACTTTTTTAACGAGGACCTGCTGTGCGCGCTTGCTGGCGTTGCCGGCGAGGACAACGTGCTGATGAGCGAGCCCATGCGCGAGCACACCACGTTTAAGATCGGCGGCCCGGCTGACGTCTTTGTCACGCCCGATACCGAGCAGGGACTCGTCGCCACACTCGATACCTGCTATCGCTGCGATCTGCCACTCACCATCGTGGGCAACGGCTCCGACCTGCTTGTCGGCGACAAGGGCATCCGCGACGTCGTCGTGGCGCTGGGCGAGGGCCTCTCCGACATCACCGTCGACGGCACGCACGTCACGGCGGCAGCCGGCGCCTTGCTTTCCGATGTCGCCGCGGCGGCAGCCGAGGCCGGTCTCACCGGCATGGAGCCCATCTCGGGCATCCCTGGATCGGTCGGCGGCGCCTGCTACATGAACGCCGGCGCCTACGGTGCCTGCATGGCCGATGTGCTGGGGTCTGTGCGCGTCTACAAGCCCGCCCGCATGCTCGACGACGGCACCCGCGGCAGCGGCAGCATCATCGAGTTCGATGTCGACGAGCTCAACCTGGGTTATCGCAAGAGCCGCATTGCCGACGACGGCTTCGTCGTGCTTTCGGCCACTTTCAATCTCGCCCCGGGCAACGCCGCGATGATCAAGGGCGACATGGACGACTACCGTCAGCGTCGCGAAGACAAGCAGCCGCTCGATATGCCGAGTGCCGGCTCCACTTTCAAACGCCCCGAGGGCTACTTTGCCGGCAAGCTCATCATGGATGCCGGCCTGCGTGGCCACGCTGTCGGCGGCGCGCAGGTGAGCGAAAAGCACTGCGGCTTCATCGTCAACGCCGACCACGCCACCGCCGCCGACGTCGACGAACTCATCCGCGACATCCAAGCCAAAGTCAAAGAGCAGTTCGACGTAGACCTAGAACCCGAAGTCCACCGAGTAGGCGAATTCCTCTAACAAAGAAGGCCCCGAAAGGGGCCTTCGTCTTGCGCGGGACTGTCCGAGCAGGCAACCTTATGCCGCGCGGGCAGCCCGGGACCAACCAGCTTCAAACCGCACCTACGACAGCACGACGCCGCCGAGCCAGCCCCAACGCACGCCCGAACCGCCGCCAAAGAAGCTGATAAACGAGTCGAGCGATTTAGACGTGATAGCGCCCTGGTTGCTCATGACGATGCCGCCGCCAACATAGATACCGACATGACCATATAGTCGGCCCGCGATACCCGTCGTGGGATGCGAGGAATCGGCAACGATCATGCCGACCTTTAGCGCCGAACGGTCGGCACTATAGCACCACGCGTTAAACATGTCGCACGCGTTACCACCAAAGTAGCCCACTCCTGCGTTGCGGAAGACGTTGGTGACCCAAGCGGCGCACCAGCCCAAACCGGGCGAGGGAGTGGAGTAGCACGCATTAACCACGGCTTGCTGCTTGCCTGTACCCACATTTTGCTGCGGTGCACTAGAAGCATGGGAGCCACCGCTCGAGGTCGAGTTGTTCTTGTTCGAGGCGGCTGCAGCAGCGGCGGCTTCCTGAGCCTTCCTCGCCGCCTCCTCGGCCTGCGTGGCCGCGAGGACCTCGGCGTCACGCTGAGCCATGAGTTCCTTGACGTCGTCGGAAAGCCCGCTCAGCACGACCTGGACTTCTTGCTGTTTGGTCTGCATGTCCTGCATCTGAGCAGTCTGCTGGTCCTTGAGCTTCTCCAAGTCGGCCTTCTGCGACTCGAGCTCGGTCTTTTGCGCATCGAGCTCTTCCTGGATGGCCTGGATATCTTCGATGGCGTCGCGGTCGCTCTTGTTGATCTTCTCAACATAGTGTGCATTGGCGACGAGCTCCTCAAACGAACCCGAGGCGAGCAGCAGTGACAGAATGTTGGTGCCGCCCGACTTATAGCTGGCGGAAACGCGATCGGAAAGATCGCCGCGCTTCTTTTTGAGCTCGGCCTTCTTTTCGTCAATCTGCGTCTGCGTGTCGTCGATCTGGCCCTGTACGCCCTCGATATCGCTGAGAGTCTGGGCGTTCTTGTTGGCCAGCGCCGCGTATTCGCCCGCAATGCTATCGAGCTGAGCCTGGACCTCGTCGAGCTGGGCCTGGGCCGCATTGAGCTTGTCGGTGGTTTCCTTGGTGGCCTCCGCCGCACGGGCGCGAGCGGGCAGACCAAAAAGAACGGCTGCAGAAGCGGCGCCGAATAAAGCCTTGAGGGCGGTGCGGCGCGAGAGCTCCTGGGAAAGGATGGGATCGCTGTTTGGTGACATATGTACTCCGTTACATGTTTATTTATATGTCGCTCAACTCATACATATTAGCGTACATACGGCGCGTCCCAACGATTTCCACGAACGGCAGGAAACCGTATGGTCGACGGCTCGTATGCAAACGCCAAAGTCGAGGTTATGTCCACGCCAAACATTTCCATGAGTACGTTAGCATGTTCATCTGCTTTTCCTGCCGCGCGCGATTTGGGCGTCCCTGCCTGCGCTATACTCCCCTCTAGAAGTGTTCCTGATTCGATAGGAGACTACATGTCCAAAGCACTCGACCCCAAAGACACCTGCGTCCTCGTAACCGGTGGCGCCGGCTTTATCGGCTCGCACACCGTCGTTCAGCTGCTCGAGGGCGGCTACCAGGTCGTCATCGTCGATGATCTCTCCAACTCCAGCGCCGTCGCCGTCGACCGCGTCAAGACCATCGTGGGCGACGAGGCCGCCAAGAACCTCACCTTCTACGAGGCCAACGTGCTCGACCGCGAGGCCATGAACAAGATCTTCGACACCCATCAGATCGACCGCGTCATCCACTTCGCCGGCTTTAAGGCCGTCGGCGAGTCGGTGAGCAAGCCCGTCGAGTACTATCACAACAACATCGAGAACACCCTGGTGCTCGTCGACGTCATGCGCAACCATGGCTGCAAGTCCATCATCTTCTCGAGCTCCTCGACCGTCTACGGCGATCCGGACAACCCGCCCGTCACCGAGGAAGACCCCAAGAAGCCCGCAACCAACCCCTATGGCTGGACCAAGTGGATGATTGAGCAGATCCTTATGGACGTTCACACCGCAGACCCCGAGTGGGACGTTGTGCTGCTCCGCTACTTCAATCCCATCGGCGCCCATCCGTCGGGCCTGATCGGCGAGGACCCCAAGGGTATCCCCAACAACCTGGTGCCCTATGTCGCGCAGGTTGCCGTGGGTAAGCTCGAGGCCGTTCAGGTCTTTGGCAATGACTACCCCACCCCCGACGGTACCGGCGTGCGCGACTATATCCACGTTTGTGACCTGGCCTCGGGCCACGTTGCCGCCCTCAACTGGATGAACGGCAAGACCGGCGTCGAGATCTTTAACCTGGGCACCGGCACCGGCACCTCGGTGCTCGAGGTCGTCGCCGCCTTCTCCAAGGCCTGCGGCAAGGAGCTGCCCTACGTGATTCGCGAGCGCCGTGCCGGCGATATCGCCGCCAACTGGTGCGACGCCTCCAAGGCCGAGCGCATGATGGGCTGGAAGGCCCAGTACGACATCGCGGACATGTGCCGCGATAGCTGGAACTGGCAGAGCCACAACCCCAACGGCTTCGCCGACGCCGAGTAGCAAAAACCTACATACCGCTCTTGCCCCGATCTCACGTTGTGAGGTCGGGGCTTTTTCATGGCATGTAACCATTCGCCGAAAATCGACCAACTTTTTTATCTTGCCTGTACATGTTTAAACAACATGTTTTACAATAGGCGTATCGAATCAGAACATCGGAGGCGGACTGCACACCCATCGGCAGGCCGACCCCACAACAAGAAGGTTGGTGAGCGCATTCATGGAGCGTGCAAGCGGCGTCCTCATGCCCGTCTCATCTCTGCCCGGACCATACGGAATCGGCGGCTTTGGCTGGAATGCCTACGACTTCGTCGATTTTCTCGCCTCGTGCAAACAACATTACTGGCAGATTCTGCCCCTTACGACGACCAGCTATGGCGATTCGCCCTATCAGTCGTTCTCGGCCCGCGCAGGCAACCCCAACTTTATCGACTTTGCCGAGCTTATCGAGGCAGGGTATCTGGAGCAGCGCGATATCGATGGTGTGTATCTGGGATCCAACCCCAGCAATGTCGACTACGGCGCTATCTTTGGCGGTCGCCGTCAGATTCTCGACCGCGCCGCTGAGCGCTTTGCTGCCGACAAGCCGGCCGATTTTGATGACTTTATCCAGGCCAACGAGGACTGGCTCATCCCCTACTGTGAGTTCATGACCGTCAAAGAGGAGTGCGGTCTCAAGGCGTTTTGGGAGTGGCCCGCGGAGCTCCGTACCCGCGGCGAGGCTTCCGCCAAGGTCTGCGCCGACCATCCGGCGCGTATGCTCTACCACCAGATGACGCAGTACTTCTTCGATCGCCAGTGGAGCCGCCTCAAGGCCTATGCCAATGAACGCGACATCCTGATCATCGGCGACCTGCCCATCTACGTCTCGCGTGACTCCGTCGAAATGTGGGCGACACCTGAGCTCTTTAAGATCGACGCCGCCGGCAATCCCGTAAGCGTCGCCGGCACGCCGCCCGACCAGTTCTCGGCCACCGGCCAGTACTGGGGCAACCCCATCTACGACTGGGACGCCATGGAAGCAGACAGCTTCTCCTGGTGGGAGGGCCGCATTCGCGCCGCCCTCGACATGTACGACGTCATCCGCCTGGATCACTTCCGCGGTTTCGAGGCATTTTGGGAGGTGCCGTTCTCCTCGCCCGATTCGTCATATGGCTCATGGACGCAGGGACCCGGTCTCAAGCTCTTCAAGGTGCTCGAGGAAAAGCTCGGCACGCTTCCCATCATTGCCGAAGACCTGGGCTTTCTTACCCCCGGCGTCATCGACATGCGCGACACCACGGGCTTCCCCGGCATGAAGATCCTCCAGTTTGCCTTTGAGGGCACCAACTCGTACTACCTGCCGCACAACTACATTGCCAACACCGTCGCCTACGTCGGAACACATGACAACGAAACGGCACGCGGCTGGTTTGAAGGAACGGCTACCCCGCGTCAGCGCGAGCAGGCAGCCCTGTACACCCATCAGCAGGCCGGCGAGTCCATGGCCGACGCACTCAATCGCACCATCGCCGCCAGCGTGAGCGACACGTGCATCTACACCATGCAGGACCTGCTCAACTTGGGCAACGAGGCGCGCATCAACACCCCTGCCACGCTGGGCGGCAACTGGACCTGGCGCATGCTCGACGGCGCCATCACCCGCGAGCTCGAGCACAAACTCACCGACTGGACCGAGACCTACTTCCGCATCCCGTCGGAAGCCGAAATCGAGCTTCCTCAATAGGAGCCACCGCGCCCGACCCCACCCCACCGTGCGGACGCGACCGCTTTTCCCGCGCGAGGCCACCCCAATCCCCTCGCGCGGGCTTCTTTTGAATTTCTGACATGTACTCAACTCACCACAGGAGGAAACATGCCCCGTATCGATCTTGCGGATCTTGCCGAGCAGTCCTTTGGAACTTCACTCGAGCAACTCGATGACCGCCGCATTTACAAACTGCTGGTCAAGCTCGTACAGGAGCGCTCCGCCGCCTGCCCGCTCAACAATGGCAAGAAAAAGCTCTACTACATCTCTGCTGAGTTCTTGATTGGCAAACTGCTGATCAACAACATGATTGACCTTGGCATCTATGCCGAGGTCAAAGACCAGCTCACCGCTGCCGGCCACGACCTCAACAAGATTGAGGAGTTTGAGGTCGAGCCCTCACTGGGCAACGGCGGCCTGGGCCGTCTGGCCGCGTGCTTCCTGGATTCCATTGCCACGCTGGGCCTTACCGGTGACGGTGTGGGTCTCAATTACCATTACGGCCTGTTCCGCCAGCGCTTTGCCGACAACCAGCAAAAGGCCGTCCCCGACGAGTGGCTTGGCGAGCAGGACATCCTGATCGATGACGACCACTCCTACACCGTCGAGTTTGGCGATTTTGCCGTCACCTCCAAGCTCGTCAACATCGATGTGCCCGGTTACGGCCAGCCCACCAAGAACCGCCTGCGTCTGTTTGACCTGGCAAGTGTCGACGACGGCCTGGTTCCCGGCAGCTCCATCGACTTCGACAAGACCGAGATCGCCAAGAACCTCACCTTGTTCCTCTATCCGGATGATTCCGATGAGCAGGGCCGCCTGCTTCGCATCTACCAGGAGTACTTCATGGTGAGCAACGCCGCCCAGCTCCTGATCGACGAGGCCGTCGAACGCGGCAGCAACCTGCACGATCTGGCCGACTACGCCGTGGTCCAGATCAACGACACGCACCCCACTATGGTCATTCCCGAGCTCATCCGCCTGCTCACCGCCGAGCACGACATCGAGTTTGACGAGGCCGTTACCATCGTGCGCTCCATGGTCGCCTACACCAACCACACGATCCTTGCCGAGGCGCTCGAGAAGTGGCCGCTCACCAGCCTGCAGAAGGTCTCCCCTGCCATCGCCGACATTATCGTCAAGCTCGACGAGGTTGCCAAGGCCGAGCACGACGACCCGCGCGTCGCCATCATCGACGAGCACGACATCGTCCACATGGCCCACATGGACATTCACTTTGGCTTCTCCATCAATGGCGTCGCCGCACTCCACACTAAGATCCTGGAGGACACCGAGCTTCACCCGTTCTACGAGATCTATCCCGAGAAGTTCTCCAACAAAACCAACGGCATCACCTTCCGCCGCTGGATCCATGGCGCTAACCCCGCGCTCGCCAGCCTACTCGACGATGTAATCGGCACCGATTGGCGCAGCACCGGCGACCTGAGCAAGCTCGCCGAATTCGCTAACGACAAGGATGTTCTTGAGCGCCTGGCCGCCACCAAGGCCGAGGCCAAGACAATCATGCGCCAGTTCATGGCGCTCGAGCAGGGCGTGACCATTCCCTCCAACGCCATCATCGATGTTCAGGTCAAGCGTATCCACGAGTACAAGCGCCAGCAGATGCTCGCGCTCTACATCATCTGGAAGTATCTCGACATCAAGAACGGCAACAGACCTAAGCATCCCGTCACCATCATCTTTGGCGGCAAGGCAGCACCTGCCTACACCATCGCCCAGGACATCATCCATCTGATCCTGACACTGTCGCAGTGGATCGCAAACGATCCCGATGTGGCCCCCTACCTGCAGGTTGTCATGATCGAGAACTACAACGTCACTGCTGCCGAGCGCGTGATCCCCGCCGCCGATATCTCCGAGCAGATCAGCCTGGCCTCCAAGGAGGCGAGCGGAACCTCCAACATGAAGTTCATGCTCAACGGCGCTTTGACCCTGTGCACGCTTGACGGTGCCAATGTCGAGATCGCCGAACTCGTAGGTGACGAGAACATCTACACCTTTGGTGCCTCTTCCAAGCAGGTCGAGCAGCTCTACGCCGACGGCAGCTATAACGCCGGCGCACTCTACCGCAAGCCCGGTATCAAGCTGCTGGTGGACTTTATCACCAACCCCGCCTTTATGGCGACGGGCAACGCCGAGCGTCTGCAGCGCCTGCACGACGACATTAAGGGCAAGGACTGGTTTATGGCCCTGCTCGACATTGAGGAGTACATCCAGATCAAGGAGCGCGTGCTGGCCGACTACGAGGACCAGGACGCCTGGATGCGCAAGGCGCTCATCAACATCGCTAACGCCGGCACCTTCTCGTCCGACCGCACGATTTCCCAGTACAACGACGAGATTTGGCACCTGAGCTAATTTCGTTTTCTTTACCCATCCTCTTCAAAGCGGAGTCGCGGCAACGCGGCTCCGCTTTTTGTGCCGATACGCCGGTCTATGGTTTGTCTCGACCAAACAATCTCGATCTGTAACAGATAGCCGCCGAAACTGGGTCTAGATGTTACAGAGCAAGACAGACGGACAAGGCGGCTAAAACAATCTCGATCTGTAACAGGTAACTGCCGAAAACAGTTCTTCGTGTTACAGATCGAGATAAAAGGACAGGCAGCTCGACGCTGTCTCAATCTG
>ENA-ORRO01002332-ORRO01002332.1-human-gut-metagenome-genome-assembly--contig:-NODE-2332-length-12017-cov-4.145126_pt1 | contig 12017 bp, 12 predicted proteins | sample MGYA00242176_ERZ509136 | MGnify/ENA primary metagenome ERZ509136 (study PRJEB26280, sample SAMEA2338644) | human gut metagenome | biome: human gut; feature: human-associated habitat; material: faeces... | reverse complement strand
CCCCTTATCAAAGGGAGAATACGGAAATTCGGCAAACTGAATCCATAATCATTCATGGCTCGTTTCGCAATCAGACTTCCAATCAGTCTGCAACGGAAACGAGCCCTTATGATTTTAAAAGGAGTACAAAATGGAAAAAGAAGAAATAATCTGCTATATGCATTGCATCATTCAACATTCCGTAACGAGCAGCAGATAAAGAACAGTAAGGATTGTGGTTGCTTTCACTGCAAGACTATCTTCAAGCCGGAAGATGTGACCGACTGGTGTGATAATGACGGCAAGGGCGACCGCACAGGCAGATGTCCGAATTGCCGTATGGATTCGGTACTTGGTGACAACAGCGGTGTTGATATAACGCCTGACCTGTTGGAACTGATGAACCTTCAGTTCTTTGGTCCCGGCATTGAGCATGTGAATGTAACTGTTTCAAATAGCAATCAAACAGAAGAAAGCAATGAATCTTGATGTTATCAAGGCAATGAGACGAGGAGGACGTGAAGCCGAAATGGAACTTTGGTTTCCACTCTTTCAATCGTCTGCACAAATCAAAGACGACATATACTCGCAAGCTAAAACATAAGCTGAGGAGTCTATGAGTGTAGAATAAGTCAGTGGCGATGAGCTAATGCCTCATTGCCGCTGACAAAATAAGGGAAACGATGAAAAAAGAACGATACATACAGATAAAAGACTTCCTTAAAGGGCTCATCGTAGGTACAGAATGGGAAGGACACGTGTTCACTGTTGGTGGATGCGTTAGAGACGAAATCATGGGATTGGAGATAAAGGACATTGACATGTGTGTCTCTCTCCAAGGTGGTGGTATTCGCTTTTCGGAATGGTTGCGTGACAACGGTCATACAACCAAAGGTGTAACAGTTTATCCTAACTATGGTACAGCCATGCTCCATCTGAATGAGTTCCCTGAAGTAGAACTGGAGTTCGTTCAAACACGCAAGGAAAAGTACATTGATCACTCTTGCCGTAATCCTGAGACCGCTTTCGGTAGCATCAAGGATGACTGTATGCGTCGAGACCTTACGATCAACGCTCTCTACACGAATGTCTCAACTGGTGAGATTGTGGACATTACTGGTAAAGGAGTTGATGACATAAAGAACCATATTATCCGAACACCAAACGATCCTGACATAATCTATGATGATGACCCTCTACGCATCCTGCGATGCATAAGGTTCGCAAGTCGTTATGGTTGGGATATTGAGCCTGAGACATACGAGGGTATGGTGCGCAACGTCAGCCGACTGGAGATTATCACCAAGGAGCGAGTACAGGACGAGTTCAGCAAGATGCTCACCTGCAAGCACCCTGTAATGGCGATGGAACTGCTTCGCAAGACTGGAGCCATGCACTATGTCATCCCTGAACTGGAAGAGACGTACTCTATGACACAAAATGAGTATCACTTCGGCACTGTATGGGAGCATACGATGTCAGTATTGGCAGGAATTAAAGATGATGATCTGATTCTTCGACTCTCTGCCCTACTGCACGACATCGGTAAGATTCGTGTTCGTACTGAAGAAGATGGCAAGATTCACTTCTTGAAGCATGAGTTGAAGAGCGGAGAGATGATTGACGAGTTGCTTCGCCCTTTGAAATTCAGTAACGAAATCATCAAGGAGGTAACTTTCCTCGTTCGCAACCACATGATTTGCAAGACATGGGGATATGAATGTGAGAACATGAAAGACAAGAAGCTTCGTCGCCTCCAGTACGAGTGTAAGACCGAAGAGCATTTCCGCAACCTCATGACTATCATTGATGCAGACAACAAGGCTCATGCGGCAGATAAGTGTATGCCTAAGCAGGTGGAGCTCATCCTTCGCAGCACTGACGCAATGAAGGCTGAATGTTCTGCTATGTTCGGTTACAAGTTGCCACTTACAGGCAAGGATATTATGGACTTGAAAGGCATCAAACCTGGACCTGGTGTTAAGGAATGCCTGGACTACCTATTGAAGATAGCTTTTGCGAACCCTCTTCGTGAAAAAGAAAAGTTTGTAAAACATCTTCTAGGGTACCGATTACAGAAGTGATAGACGTAGGGTTACTTATCGCTCTATAATCACATAAAGAAGAAAACAACAATGGAAAAGTTTGAAGTAAATATATTAGGCTGTGGCAGCGCTGTTCCTACAGGACAGCACATGACCACTGCTCAATTAATCAATATCCACGAAAAGATGTTCTTAGTGGATTGCGGTGAGGGTACTCAGACCCAGATATGGAAGTCTGGCATCAAAGTGACAAACATGAATCACATATTCATAAGTCACGCACATGGTGACCACTTCTTTGGGCTACTCCCCCTTCTCTCGTCACTCGGCTTAATGCTTGGCAGAACAGAGGATTTGGAGGTGTACATACCAATGTCCCTGAAGGAAAACTTTGAAAGAGACTTGGCTGCCTACTGTTACATCCCCTTTAAAGTGAACTTACATGCGATTGATGGCAATAAACGCCAGATATTGTATGAAGACAGTGAAATGTCCATTGAAACAATACCCTTGAACCACGTTGTTCCTTGTTGCGGTTTCCTCTTCAGGGAGAAGCCCAAGGCTCGTGTCTTGTTGCCAGAGAAATGCCTGTCATACGGAATCTCAACACGAGAGTTCGGTAAGATTAAGGCTGGAGCAGATTATATCTTGCCCGATGGAACTGTGATTGCAAACGAGGAACTGACTGCTGTCAGTGACTTCGTACCAAGGTCATACGCATTTTGTAGTGATACTGCATACTATCCTGAAATGGTTCCGCAAATTGAAGGAATTGATGTACTCTATCATGAGTCAACATTTACCTCTGAAAAGGAAGACCAAGCAATAACTGCTGGTCATAGTACTGCAGAACAAGCTGCAATGATAGCAAAAGCTGCCAAGGTAGGACAACTTGTCTTGGGTCACTATTCGATACGGTATGCAGGAGGAACCAAAGAATTTGTCAACGAGGCAAGATGTATCTTTGGAAACTCCATTGCAAGTGAAGATGGCATGACCATACCTGTTTTGCACACGGAATACTCTGATGTTGTTTACGAGAATGAGTATATTGCTTCGGAGCGCAAAGACAGTAAGGACGATTACATTGAAGTGAACGGTCTTACGATTGACCCATCTAAGAAAGAAGTTGTCTGCGCCTGTAAGGAACTGACAGATGTAGTTATCCCTCCTGATGTAATATCAATCGGAAACGCTGCATTCAAGGACTGCAAACAGCTAGCAAGTGTAAAATTGCATGATGGAATATCGAATATAGGCAAGTTCGCCTTTCAGGGTTGCACAAACTTAGAGAGGGTAAAATTACCTGTCAAAGTGGATGTTCTGCGCGATTCCGTATTCCGAGATTGTTCCTCACTGAAACAAGTAAGCTTGTCAGATGCTATTGTTTCTATAGAGAAATGGGCATTCCGAGGATGTGCATCCATTGAAATCATCCAGTTGCCGGACACGGTCAATTCCATTGGCGTGGCAGCATTTCAAGATTGTGTTTGTCTCAAGCATATCAACCTACCTGAGGGAATAGAATACATAAAACTCAATGCTTTCAAGAATTGTGCATCCCTAAAGGAACTGAAAGTTCCGGCAGGATGTCTGAATTTCGAAGGTAACGATAATAAAGAAACAAAATGAAAGACAGAATATTACAATTGCTCAAAGATATAGAGCAGAAGCATAATGTAAAAGTGCTACTTGCTGTTAACTCAGGCAGTCGCTGTTTCGGATATGCATCAGAAACGAGTGACTGGGATGTGCGATTCATCTATGTACATAAGCCTGAGTGGTACTTTAGCATCTCTCAGACATCTGACGTTATAGAGTATATGAACGAAGAAGATGGGCTGGATGCAGAAGGGTTTGACCTGAAGAAAGCTCTCACATTGCTGACAAAAACAAATCCCATAGAGTCAGACTGGCTGCATTCAAAGGAGTTCTTTGTATGTGACGAGGATTTCTTGAAAGCAATGCTGCAATTCGAGGCAAACTGCTACAACACAAAGTCCGCGATGTATCACTTCTATTCTATGTGCGTGAAGCACAACGACCGTTACCTTCAGAAAGAGATCACATTGAAGCGTTTCATCTACTACATGCGTGGTCTGCTTGCATGTCGATGGGTAGAAATACATGGTACGCATCCATCAGTCAATCTCGATGAACTGATAGATGCTACCATTACGGACAATGAGTTGGTCAGAACACAAGCACATGCCCTGCTCGCATTGAAACGTTCAGGAAAACAGTATGATAATTCGGAAGTCAATGAAGAGTTGGTAAACTACATGAATGATACAAGGCAGCACTACGAAGAGTTGCTCCCGCAATATCGTTGCGAAAAGCCACAATTTGATTCTGCGGTAATGTCTCGTTTTTTGATGGACTTAGTAATGAGATATGAATGATATATTAGAAACTAACAGTCAGGGGCAATGATAAGACATTGCTTCTGACCAATTAAAAAAGAAAGAAGCAATGAATACAACAAAAATAAAACTGAGAAAGAACCTTCTGCCGTGGTTGAAAGAACAGCTCTCACGCCCAGGATGGTTCAAGAACTTCTTCATCACACGCAATGCGTGGGCTGCATTCTCCATCAATTCGCATATACGTCGAAGTAATGGAGAGCCAAAGATGACTTATCCTTCTAAGGAGGCTGCTTTGAAGGCTGCTGAAAAGATGGGAAACAAGCATGGAGTACACTTCTCCGTGTACAAATGCCTCTATTGCGATGGATGGCACTGTGGCAAGAATCGCGAGAACAAGATTAAGTCGGACGCGCTGGACAGTACATCTGTTACACCGCTCTCCATACATTACGAGCCTATGATACCGATTACATTCGGATGGGCACGTACAATCAAGTCAATGTCTGAGATGCTTGTAGATATGGACGTTGATGACAAGAACAAGGAACATAGTGCTGATAACATTACGGATGCTCTTCTTTCGTTCTTTATGTCATGCAAAGAGTTCCGAGACACTATACTTTGCGAGAGTGAAACGCCTATAGAGTGCAAGTCCTTGCAGATGACAAAACTTCATCAGAAGGTAGCTGATTTGTATAACAATCAGTTGTCTGCTTTCCGTAGAGAGGCAATCAAACTCATCAATGCAAAGCCCAAAGCCTTCATGAGTTTCTTTGCAGAAGGGGTGAAGAAAGATTCCAAAATGGATGAAATAGCATGGAGGATAACAGGAGGTCGCGCATCCAAAATGGTGAAGCGCCTTAGTGTTTTCAACGTAAATGCGAAACATCTGGCTAATTACGTTCTATCCTGGTATGAATCAGGCAAACTGAATGTAACCTCTGCGACTGGCACTCCTGACTTGATAACTCCAGCAACATTCGTAGGATTCTGTGGTGAAGAATGTATTGGTGAAGCTTTTTCCCTCTGTTCAAAAACCTTTGAGGACGGATATGCCGTAATAAAGTGCGATAACTGGCGAAGCAGTTGGCATGTTGCAGAAATCATTGAGGAATGGAGCAGTGGCGTAAAAGTTGAAAAGACAAAGGACGACTCCATTGTCCTATCACTCGACAGATCGAAAATCAAGGACACGCTTATATTTGGTAGGAATACTGTTTCTATGTCACAGAAGGGTGAGTTCATCATCGCAATCAAGGAGGCAGGTGAGTTCCTTGTGGAGATCTTCTATCGGAAGACCCTTGATGCACCAGAGGACAATGATATACGCATCTTCGCTTACGATTTCTGTTGCAAGTAAATAACAAAATAAAGATAATATTGATATGAACAAGAATATACAACAAGATAAAATCCGTGGTTCCCTCGTAGGTGGTGCTGTCGGTGATGCACTCGGCTACCCTGTTGAGTTCATCGGTTCATACATGGGCATCAAGCAGAGATATGGTGAACATGGTATCACAAGACTTGACACTACACAGTGGTGGCTACCTGATGGTGGAAAGAGCAACAAAGCTTGGATTTCTGATGATACTCAAATGACACTGTTCACCGCTTGTGGATTGCTGAATGCCAAAGAACAAGGCATGGCTCCCAAGTATGCAATATGTTATGCATACATTGAATGGTATTTTACACAAATCGGTTGGAGATCAAGCCGACATAGAGACTGTTGGATCGGTGATGTTCCTGAACTCAATTATCGTCGTGCTCCTGGCAACACATGTATGACAGCATTGAAAGATGTCCTTGAAGGTAAAGAAACATATAACAACAGTAAAGGCTGTGGTGGTATCATGCGTACTGCTCCTGTAGCACTTTATGGTGCAGTATGGAGAGATAAGCCAGAGGGAGAAACTCCTGAAGGCAGAATCTCTGACATTAAAGATGTTGATATGATTGCAGCAGATGCCGCAGAAATCACACACCAGCATCCACTTGGTTGGCTACCATCTGCATTGGAGGCGCACATCATCTACCGATTGGTTCAGAATGAGAATCCTACTGTTGAGGATTTCCTTAGCTATCTTTCTGAGGGGTATGATACCTTAGAAGTTTTATATCCAAAGGAATTTGATAGCATCAAGGAACTCCGTAGACTAACGGAAAAAGCACTGAGTCTTGTCGATTCACCTGCATCTGACATAGAAAACATCGAATCAATAGGTGAAGGTTGGGTTGGCGATGAAGCTTTTGCAATGGCTATCTATTGCACTGTAAAGTATTTCAATGACTTTGAAAAGGCAATGATTGCCTCCGTAAACCATCAAGGTGATAGTGATTCTACAGGAGCTGTTACTGGTAATATCCTTGGTGCTGTAGTTGGCTATGAAGCTATCCCTCAGTTCTTCAAAGAAGACCTGGAGCTTCATGATGTGATAAGGCATGTAGCCGATGACCTATGGCGAGGCAAAACAACAAGATATGTTTAGTATCAAGCATTCGGGTCTTTTAATGGACATCCGAATGCTAAACACCTGAAGAAGTCATACAATGAGAGAACAGACAATAATAGGTTGTCTATGATAGATGTTCCGTTGAGAGATCAACAATGGTTACTTTTCTATCTTGACAATCATAAAGAGTTATAATAAAACGAAAAGACAAAAGTTATGTAATGTAAGATGGACAAGAATATAATAAGAGACAGAATAAGAGGCTCGCTTATAGGCGGAGCCATTGGAGATGCATTGGGCTATCCAGTTGAGTTTATCTATTCCTTCGGTGATATTCAGCGTAAGTATGGCAGAAATGGTATTACACGACTCGATACCCATCAATGGTGGTTGGAAAAAGACAACGGCAATGGTAAGGCTGTAGTATCTGACGACACACAGATGACTCTCTTCACTGCTTGCGGATTGCTGAATGCTAAGGCTGAGAATGAACCGTTTATGCCGTCGATATGCAAGGCATATATAGAATGGTTGTGCACTCAGACGGGTAAGAAAAAGAAAGGATATGACAAGTGTTGGATAAGAAATGTGCCAGAGTTGAATGTACGCAGAGCTCCAGGCAATACATGCATTACATCCCTAAATGACATCCTTAGGGGTGTTGATCCAATCAATAACAGCAAGGGATGTGGTGGGGTTATGCGCATAGCCCCGATTCCTCTGTATGGCGCAACTGCAGACAGAATAGATATCCAAGAGGTTTGCAAACTGGCTGCTGATGCCTCAGAATTGACTCACCAGCATCCATTGGGCTATATTCCGTCAGCCCTTGTGGCTTACGTTATCTATAAGTTGGTGAAAGATGAAGCACCCGAACGTGAGACCTGCAAGGACTATATCCGTGAAGGTCTAAAAGTGATAGCTGAATTGTTTCCCAATTATCCAGAAGAGGTAAAGCGGTTTACCACTCTGATAAAAACCGCCATTCTATGGTCTGACATCTCTACTGATGACGTGAGAACCATTGAGGAGGAACTGGGTGGAGGATGGGTAGCTGAAGAGACAGTAGCCATTGCGGTATATTGTTCGTTGGCATATTTCGACAATTTTGAAAGGGCTATGATAGCCTCTGTCAACCATAAGGGGGACAGTGACTCTACGGGTGCAGTAACAGGTAATATCCTTGGTGCAGCCATTGGTTATGATGCCATTCCGCAGCATTTCAAGGACGATGTAGAGTTGCATGACGTGATTCTGCATATCGCCGACGACCTATGGCGTGACAAGACAACAGAGTTTTTAAATAAAAAATAGAAATTGTATCGCAATGAAATATGACAAGCAGAACTTGATAGATACAGCAAGGTCATTTGCACGAGATGACTTTGTGTTCTTTTGGGGACACTCCGACAGAATGGGAGGTGTTGGCAAGGTATGTCTAAGCCAATGGTATATGTGCTCCTTTGCAGTAGAGGATGTATATTACAACTGTGCGGAGCAATATATGATGGCAGAGAAGGCACGCATCTTTGGTGATGATGACGCATGGCAACAGATTATGGCATCGTATGACCCGATGACGATAAAGAAACTTGGCAGGAAAGTACGGAACTTCAATGCATACGTATGGAAAAAGAACTGTCAGGAGGTTGTCAAGAGAGGAAACCTTGCCAAATTTTCACAGAATCTAAAGCTAATGGAATATCTGCTTGGCACAGGTGACAAGATATTGGTTGAAGCATCACCTAAAGACACCATCTGGGGCATCGGACTTCCCGAAGATGCTCCCGAGGTCTGTAATCCGCGCCTATGGCAGGGTGAAAACCTGCTGGGCTTCACGCTGATGGAAGTAAGGGATATGCTCAGAGCAAAAGAGGAAGATTCGGCCGACAATGTATCGGAGGAGGATATGAAGAAAGCTTTGCTCATGTGGACGATGGGTGCAGGCAACTCAGCTCGCCGCTTCAACTACGACGACCCTATGCCCGAGAAAACGGAAGTGGCTAAGCCTTGGGGAAATCCTCTTGATTTATATGTTTCTATGCCACAAGATTTCTATCTCACCGCCAGACAGATGGATATAATCAGATATGGTCATATACCAGATGCTATGGAAGACCATTGGTACATGTATTGCGACGATAATGCTATTCACTATCTCCGAAGTTGGACAGGTTTCCACATTTTTGAAGCACATTACGAAGAAAATGGTGATGAATATCGCATTACAGAGTTGCGCGTCAATAACAATCCTGATGAATATAGGTTGAGTGACGCAGAATCTGATACAGCATTGTTCTACGCTTTGCTAATTAGCGAGTACGCCGGTGATGCTTCAGCATACTGGTATGCAGCTTTAGGATAGTTTAAGCAATGGGACAAAATGGAAGAAAATTATATGGCTAACACACGGAATGGGCACGAACTGAAGGATATGTATAATCCAGAGACAAACACTCTGGATATACGTTCCAATGGTTTGTACCCCTCCAATGTGCTCAGCAATTTGTGCAGTAACGGTTTCCTTCTTGACGGAATGGTATGCGGCAGTATGGAGGGTTTCCTGCAATACTATAATCAAGTAATCCATTTCAGTGGCGAGCACCGTATGGATGACAGGGTAATAGAGGACGTTCTTGTACCGCTTATTTATAGATGTGTCGCAAAATGAACAACAGAATATTTGAATCCATATTGTTGTGTGCGCTATTCCTGCTAATGGGAAGCTGCAAGAAGAGCACCCCTGTATCTACGACAACAGAACAGAAATCTGATGTGCCTGTTGTCTGTGTATATACGTTGGGCGCAGTCAATGAAAATTTTCAACGTGCCATGATGGATTCTCTAAGAGTTCATTATCCCAAATGCAGGATGGTCGGTAATATCCACTTGCCCGACTCTGCCCTTACTACTGAAAGGAATGACCATAAACGATATTGGGCTGATGTACTGAACAAGGTGCTATGCCATTATAAGTCTGATTCAACTATTGTCGTTGGACTTACGCAGGCGGATATCGGACTTGATAATTTCAGAGGTCGTGCCCACAGTGGAATTATGGGACTTGCCAGCGGTATAGGGATAGGTGTGACGGTATTCTCGTCCTATCGTCCTCATGGCAACGGGCAGTTGTTTAGCGTAATGCTCCACGAATTAGGTCATGCCCAAGGCTTGCGGCATTGTCCTGATATAAAATGTATGATGCAGAATGCCAAAGGTGGTAATCCTTTCCGCAAAACAAACGTATTCTGCGACAAATGTAAGAAATATATGGAATCCAGGCACTGGAATCTATAATGGATGAAATCCAAGAAAATCAAATTTCGATTCAAACATGGGTTACTTCTTTGCATATTCAGTCATAAAGACATGTAAAAGCAAGAAAAATCATTGATTGAGATGAAAAAAACGTTAGAAATTGAAGGAATCTCATGAAAAAAGATTAATTTTGCGACCGATTTTGAAGAAATGTAAATACATGGTAAATAACAGCATCAATCAGTTGCCTGGTGCAACACAGAAAGCTGAATAGTGAGTTTGTCGGGTTTCGGCTCATTTTTTCAGCAAGACACATTCATGGAGCCCGAAACAAACAGAAACGAGTAAGCAGACTCACAACAGACATGTAATTCAAAGTAAACCTACATTTTCAAGTACAGACAAAAGACTCCGTGTGGTGCCTTTATGTAAGGTTGGCTTCGCCTTCGTTTCTTCCGCTCGGCATAGCCCAAACAGGCTTGGCCTCTGCGCTCGCTTAGCGAAACGTTGGCACAAAGCATACACACCAGAGCATTTTTATTTCATCTATGCCCTTATTGTATCCTCACGAGACGTGGGGTATAGGGCTTCAAAATCATAAAAATCATGTTAGAACTTAAAGGAAAGTATTGCAAAGACTGCAAGATTTATACAGACAATATTGAACAGGACGCTCTGTCGATGATATACCATTTTCTCGACCATCCAATGTTCGAACAATCCAAAATAAGGATTATGCCCGATGTGCATGCAGGCAAGGACATCGTTGTTGGTTTCACCGTTCCGTTTACCGATCATGTGAACCCCGACCATGTAGGTGGCGACATCGGTTGCTCCGTAAGTACAGCCATCACCGACCTTCCGGTCAATGAAGCTGACTATCCTGTCATTGAGAAGACAATTCGCGAGAACGTAAAGTTTGGTATGACCATTCATGAGAAGTCGGTCTATGATGTGAAACAGCTGTACAAGCATCTTCAGACGAGGCTTGGAGAAGCCAGACAGCAATGGCCCGCTATGGTGAACAACATGGATGTGACGGAAAAGGGAATCACCGCCTTCCTCAAGCGCATCGACATGAGCGAGCACATGTTCTACCACAGCATCGGAACCGTAGGTGGCGGCAACCACTTCGTGGAGGTGGGTGTCACTCCCGAAGGCAACTACGCCTTCACCGCACACTGCGGTAGCCGCAATCTTGGTCAGAAGGTCTGGAAATACTGGAAGCTGGAGGCTTGCAAACTTGCCGACTCAGCAAAGGGCTATCTCACAGGTGAGGCCATGAGGGGTTACATCACTGACATGGTCATCTCTCAGGCATACGCTGAGTACAACCACAAGGTCATTGACCGTCTTGTACTGGAGGCTATTATCAGTGGTAGCTGCAAGAAGGCATCCATTGTGGAGCAGATATACACTACGCACAACTACATTGACTTCGGCATGAAGATGCTCCGCAAGGGTGCTGTGGCTGCCCCGGAAGGCAAGAAGCTCGTGATACCTTTCAACATGCGCGATGGTCTTATCATCTGCCGTGGCAAGGGTAACGACGAATGGAACCAGAGTGCCCCACATGGAGCAGGACGCCTGATGTCGCGCGCAGCTGCCAAGGAACTCATTGACCTTGACGAGTTCAAGGAGTCTATGAAGGGTATCTATTCAACCTCTGTTGGTACAGGAACCATCGATGAGAGTCCGATGGCTTACAAAGATCCAAAGGAAATCCTTCAGCTGATTGCAGATACCGTTGAGGTAGAGTATTTCATCAAGCCAGTCATTAACATGAAGGCTACAAACAGTTACGATTCGAGCGTCGAATTGGATATGAATGAGGAACAAGACTAAAACATCCTCGTCACCCCTTATCAAAGGGAGAATACGGAAATTCGGCAAACTGAATCCATAATCATTCA